>PR_CR_10_Liq_1_inCRDRAFT_1000486_pt1 | contig 24800 bp, 23 predicted proteins | sample PRCRCaboRojoPR_3_FD_10241 | JGI IMG/M metagenome (IMG submission 10241)
CTGCCAGCTCTGCCTCATCGGGGCGGATGCGGCGCGGGCGCCAGACCTTGGGTTCAAAGAAGCTGACAGGGTAATCATAGGCCTCGGCCTGCACATCCTGGCACAGCGACAGCGTCACCGGCCCGCATTCCGCCGGGTCGGTCATCGTTCGGAAGGCGCGCGGCAACGCCGTCAACAGATGTTCGGGCCGGGTGATCCGGTCGAAGTAGCGGCTGACTGTCTTGAACGTGTCATTCACGCCGGCGGTGCCATCGGCCGGGTTCTCGATCTGCTGCAAGACCGGGTCGGGGCCGCGATTGGCGAACACATCGCCGGGCAGGAACAGCACCGGCAGCCGGTTCACATGGGCCAGCGCGGCGGCGGTCACCATGTTCGTCGCCCCCGGCCCGATGGACGAGGTCACGGCCATCGCCCTCTTGCGCCGCAACTGCTTGGCATAGGCAATGGCGCAATGGGCCATGGTCTGTTCGTTATGGCCCCGGTAGGTCGGCAGCACGTCCTGCGCCGGATAGAGCGCCTCGCCCAGCCCGGCCACGTTGCCATGGCCGAAGATCGCCCAGCAGCCGGCGATGAAGGTGTCGCCCTCGTCGTTCTTCTGCGCGGCTATGTATTTCACCAAGGCCTGCGCGGCCGTCAGTCGGATCGTCTTGGTCATATCGCGGCCTCCCGTGCCGTATCCCAAATTTCGCAAAGACGCGCATAACGCTCGGCCATCTGTGCCACCGCCTCCGCGTCGCTCATCTCACCTTTCATCCAGGCCCGGGCCGCATCACCAAAGATCGTCCGGCCCACGGCAAAGCCCTTGACCAGCGGCTGTTTCGCGGCCAGCGCGAAGCTCTCCGCCAACTCCGCCTCGGGCGCATCCAGCCCCAGCACCACGATACCGCGCGTGCGCGGGTCGTTGCGCTCGATCGCGACCACCGCATTCTGCCAAGCCTGTTCCGTCTTGAACGGCTCCAGCTTCCACCANTCNGGGTAGANGCCCGCGTCATAAAACATCTGGATCANGGTCGCTGTGGTGTCGTCATCCACCGGCCCGACCTTGGACGGGATGACCTCCAACAGAAACTCCAGCCCGTTGCGCCGGGCGGCAGTGAACAGGCGCTTGACCCGCGCCACCTGCATCTTGCGGGTCTTGTCGTCATCGTCCGGGTGGCAGAAGACCAAGAGCTTGACCACGTTTTCCCGCGCCCATTCGCGCAAGCCCCCCAGATCGTCACCCAGTTCCGGTTCAAACGCGATGGGCCGCGAGCCGGGCAATTCGCACGGCCGCCCGATCCAGAGACCTGACCCGCTGGCGCGATGCAGCGCCGAACGCCCGATCCGGTTGTCGCACAGGATGCCATAGCCCCCCTGCCCGTTCTGGACCTTGAGGGCGGCGTCGAGGCACAGCTCCTTGAAGGCCGCGCCCTTCTCGGGCGTGTAGCCCGGCATCTCTTCCATTTGCAGCCGGTGGTCAAAGGCAAAGGTCCGCACCGTGGACCAGTCGACCTTGCGGTTCGTCGCCCAATGCACCTGTTCCAGTTCCGCGTCATTGCGCAGGTCCGGGCGCACGATCCCGCGCTCGAAGAAGAATTGCAGCTCCTCCCAGCTGGGATAGGCGGGCGTGCAGCCGTGGCGACTGACCGCGAAGGCCCCGCAGGCATTGGCGTATTTGAGCGATGTGGGCCAATCCTCACCGTCGAGCCAGCCCTTCAGAAGCCCCGAGAAGAAGCCATCCCCCGCGCCCAGCACGTTGAACACCTCGATGGGGAAGCCCGGGCCGGTCTGGCCGTCATCGAGACTGTCGGGAACGGCGCCTTCGAAGGCGACCGCCCCCGCCGCCCCGCGCTTGCAGACCAGCGTGGCATCACTGACCTTCCGCACGGCCCGCAGCGCCTCGATCGTGTCCGTCGAGCCGCCCGCGATGTGGAACTCTTCTTCCGTCCCGACGATCAGGTCGAAGTAGTGTAGCGTCGCCATTAGCTTCTCGGTGACGGCGGCGCTTTCCACGAAGCGGCTCTCGCCGTCGCCGTGCCCCGCCACGCCCCAGAGGTTCGGGCGGTAGTCAATGTCCAGCGCCGTCCTGACCCCGTTCTTGCGCGCCAGCTTAAGCGCCTTGATCACCGCTGCCCGCGTACGCGGATGGCTCAGATGCGTGCCCGTGGGCACGATGGCCCGGGCCGAGGCGATATAGCCCTCGTCGATATCCTCTTCGCAGAGCGCCATGTCCGCGCAGTTCTCGCGGTAGAAAATCAGAGGAAACTGCTCCTCGTCGCGGATGCCAAGGATCACCAGCGCGGTCAGCCGCTCCGGGTCCGTCCTGACGCCCTGCACATCCACGCCCTCGCGCACCAGCTGCTCGCGGATGAAGCGGCCCATATGCTCGTCGCCCACGCGGGTGATCAGGCCCGATTTCAACCCCAACCGCGCGGTGCCGCAGGCGATGTTCGTCGGAGAGCCGCCGATATACTTGTCGAAGGATCCCATATCCTCCAACCGGCCGCCCACCTGCGTGCCGTAGAGATCGACGCCCGCGCGCCCTATGGTAATGACGTCCAGCTTGGTCATGGATCAGCCCAGCACCTCGGAGAGCTTCACCGCGCGGCCCTCTTCAACCGATTTCACCGCCGCATCTGCGAGCGCGAGCGCCATCATGCCGTCATGGCCCGTGGTTGGCGTGGCGGCCCCGTCAGCCACTGCGGCGACAAAGGCCGCGATCTCATTGGCATAGGCCGCCGTGTAGCGGGTCATGAAGAAATTCAGCAGCGGCGGGCGAGAGAACCCGTCGGCCCCGGCCATGTCGATATTGGCCTCATGCTGGTTGCGGGCCGCGACCATTCCCGCGGAGCCAAGCACCTCGATCCGCTGGTCGTAGCCATAGGCGGCGCGGCGGGAATTGGTGATGATCGCCTGCTTGCCGCTGGCTGTTTGCAGGATGACATTGACGCTGTCGAAATCACCCAGCTTGCCGATCTCGGGATCGGTCAGCACGGCGCCGGTCGCCACGACGCTGTCCACCTCTTCCCCAAGCAGCCAGCGGGCCACGTCGAAGTCATGAATCGTCATATCGCGGAAGATTCCGCCAGAGCGTTTGATGTAGTCGGCGGGCGGCGCACCGGGGTCACGGCTGATGACGGTGACCATCTCCACATCGCCGACCTGGCCCGCGTCGATCGCCGATTTCACAGCCATGAAGTCAGGGTCGAACCGGCGGTTGAAGCCGACCATGAGCGTCGCGTTTTCAGCCTCGACGACCTTCAGGCAGTCCCGCACGCGGGCCAGGGACAGGTCGATCGGCTTCTCGCAGAACACCGCCTTTCCGGCCTTGGCGAACTGCTCGATCAGGTCGGCATGGGTGTCCGTGGGCGTGCAGATTACCACCGCATCCACATCGTCACTGGCGGCGATTTCGTCGATGCTGCGGATGTCGCAGCCATGGGCGTCCTGCATCGCCTTTGCGGCCTCGGCAAAGGGCTCGGCCACGGCGACCAGGGTCGCGCCCGGCACGCTGGCGATGGCTGTTGCATGGACCTGGCCGATGCGGCCCGCGCCCAGAACTGCAAATCTAACTGTCATGTCTTGTCTTTCGCTCTACGGGGTCACGCCCCGTTTCATTTCGAATTGGAATGCGTGCCGGAAAGCCTGTCAGGGCCGGCTTGGTCAGGGCGGGGCGGGCCATAAGGACCGCCCCCCAGATCAGGTCACGCCTTCGACATCATATTCGGGCTGGGTCTTGGCGCCGGTGATATAGGCCACCACGTCCTGCCCGTCGGTCTCGTCGCGGTTCAGGTTGGCCACGATCCTGCCGCGGCGGAACACCACGATCCGGTCCACAAGGTCCATGACCTGCCGCATGTTGTGACTGATCAGGATCAGGGGTTCGCCCTGCTCCTTGAGGGTCCGGATGATGTTTTCCACCTGCGCGGTTTCCTGCACCCCAAGCGCCGCCGTGGGTTCGTCCATGATGGTCAGCTTGGAATGGAAACTGGCCGTCCGGGCAATGGCGACGCACTGGCGCTGGCCGCCCGACATGTTCTGGATCGTGTTGCGGATATTGGGGATCTTCACCCCGGTTTTCTGCAACGCGTCCAGCGTATCCTGCCGCATCCCTTTGTAGTCCAGGAACCGGAAGGGCCCGAGCCAGTTCATGAAGGTCTTTTCCCGGCCCAGGAACAGGTTGTCGGGGACGTCCAGGTGATCGGCCAGTGCCAAAGTCTGGAACACCGCCTCGATCCCGGCCTTGCGGGCGTCAAGCGGGCCGTCGAAATGCACCGGGTGCCCGTCGAAGATGACCTCGCCCCGCGTGCGCTGCTCGACCCCGGTGATCTGGCGCACGAAGGTGGATTTACCGGCCCCGTTATCGCCCATGATCGCCACGTGTTCACCCTTGCGCAGGATGAAATCGGCCCCTTCCAGCGCGTGGACACCGCCGTAATGCTTGGTCAGGTCCCGGGTTTCGAGGATGATGTCGCCCATGTCGTGAAGTTCGATACCACTCATTGCTTTCTCCTCCTCGCTCAGGACCGTGACGCGGCGCGTTGTTGCCGCCACTGGTCAAGCACGACCGCCCCGATGATGATCGCGCCCATGGCCATCAACTGGAAATAGGCGTCGAGTTTCACATAGGTGAAGCCGGACTGGATGACGCCGAAGACCATGGCGCCGAGAACGGTGCCGATGATCGAGCCGCGCCCGCCGGTCAGGCTGATGCCGCCGATCACGGCCATTGCGATGGCGAAAAGCTCATAGAACAGGCCCATGCCCGATTGCGCCGTCAGGTTCTTGGAGCTCAGCACGATGGCCGCGAACGCCGCCAGCATGGAGGCGATCATGTAGACCAGCACCTTGTGGCGCTTGACGTTGATCCCCGACATGCGTGCGGCGTCCTCGTTCGACCCGATGGCATAGGTATGCTTGCCATAGACCGTGTAGCGCAGCAGCACGTGGCAAAGGATCGCCAGCAGGATGAACCAGATCACCGGCATCATGCCCGAGCCGATCCAGGCATAGGCCTCGGTCGGGAAGGAGACCGGCTGGCCACGGGTCCACCATTGGGCAATACCGCGACAGATCAGGAACATGCCCAATGTCGCGATGAAAGGGGGAATACGGGTGAAGGCGATGAAGGTGCCATTGATCGCCCCGATCATGGCGCCGAAGGCCAAGCCCACGATGATCGGCACGATGATCGGCAGGTCAAAGGCCCATGGGCCGAACACCGCCTTGGGGTTCGGGTTGCCGTTGACCAGTTCGGTCTGGGCAAAGGACATGACGATCATCGCCGTCGCAGCAACCAGCGGCCCCGAGGACAGGTCGATCCCGCCCGAGATGATGACCTGCGTGACGCCAAGCGAGATGATCCCGATGATCGCCACCTGCAGGATGATGATGCGCAGGCGTGCCTCGTTGAAGATTGTGTCAAAGCGATCCTGCGTGTCGAACAGGAAGCTTTGCCCGTTCATGTAGGGCAGGATCTGCCCCAAGGCCTCGAAAATCGCGACGATCAGGATCAGCGCGATGAAAATGTTGAATTCATTAGGCCAGGCCTTCTTCGATTTGTCGTATTTCAGCCCGCCGATACCGTCCGATTGCTGCGCCATGCTTGGCTCCCCTCATGGTCTTGTCTTGCGACCCCTGCCCGCATGGCAGGAATGGGCAGGGCGCCGCTGCGCCCTGCCCTCACGCGAATGGATCAGTTGCGGTCGATGTACTCGTCCAGGTTGGCCGGAGTGACCAGCTGGAAGGGGATATAGACTTTCTGGTCCACGTCCTCACCGCGGGCCAGGGCCAGCGCTGCATCGACCGAGCCTTCACCCTGACCGAAGGCGTCCTGGAACACGGTGGCGTCGAGATCACCGGCCTGCATGGCAACCAGCGCGTCCTGGGTGGCGTCCACGCCCACCACGATCACGTCATCCATGGACATGCCATTGGCCTTCATGGCCTGAATGGCGCCGATGGCCATTTCGTCGTTGTTGGCGAAGACGATGTCGAAGGGTTCGCCCGAGGACATCCAGTTGGTCATCAGGTCCTGTGCCTCGTCGCGCGACCAGTTGGCGGTCTGACGGTCGATGATGCTGATGAAGTTGCACATGTCCATGCCGATCACGTCATCGACGTCCTTGGTGCGCTGAACGGCAGCCTGGTTGGAAAGCTGACCCATCAGGATATAGGCGCTGGCACCACCGGCAAGGCCCTCAGCGCGGGCCATCTTGCAGGCTTCGAATGCGGCGAGCGTGCCGGACTCGATCTCGTTGGACGCCACGAAGGCCTGGTTGTCTGGCAGGTCATCGACGTTGATCGGCTGGCGGTTGACATAGACCAGGGGAATGCCTGCGGCTTCGGCGGCGGCGGTCATGGCCTGTGTGGCCGAGGTGTCCACCGCGTTGACGATGATTGCATCGACGCCAGAGGCGATGAAGTTGTTGATCTGGTCAAGCTGTTTGGCAACGTCATCGGTTGCGTCCTCGACCTGCAGTTCGACACCGTCAAGGCCGTCGGCATATTCGACCATGCCGTTGCGCATGACGGTCAGGAAGTTGTCGTCGAACCGGGCGATCGAGGCGCCGATGGTTTGCGCGAAGGTCGCAGAGCCCATGATGGTCATCATGGCGGTTGCAGCGATAAGGGTCTTTTTCATTGGTTTCCTCCCAATAGTGGTGTCCGGCACACCGTTTTTCCGCCGGAAGCCCCGTTCGGGGCGGTTCAACCTCGCCCTAGGCGGCCTTGGCCTCCAGTTGCGAAGAAATGAAATCGAAAGAGCGCCGGATCGCGGCCTCCGGATCGGTCAGCGCGTGTATCTCGGGCGAGAAGCATTCATAGGAAATCGGCCCGTCATAGCCCGCTGCCAGTAGTGCCGCGATCTGGTCGATATTGCCGAGCCGGTCGTTCTCGTCGACCAGCACGCGGTGTTCATCCTCCATCTGCTCGACTGCCAGACCGGGATCGACCACGCCGGAAATATGAACGATGCCCGTGCGGTCGGGATAGATCGGGCCGCCACCGGCGAGGCAGTGATGGAACGTGTCATGCACGAGCTTGAAGTGATCGCCGGCATCCAACGCATCGATGGTTTCCACGAGGTCCTGCTTCGAGCGCAACGACGACCGGTTGAACCCAAGCGGCTCGACCAGGGCCACCATCCCGACCTCTGCCAGCATCGGGCGAATTGCCTTGAGGGCGATGCGCAGGTTGGCGTGGCGTTCGCCGTTGCCCGTGCCGGTTCCGTCATTGCGCGGGATCAGGCTGATTGTCTCTGCCCCCGCGGCTTTCGCAAGAGCGATCAGGCTGGCCACCGCGGTTTCGCGTTCAGGGGTCCAATCGTTGAACGGATAAACCTGGCTCAGCCCGACGATGCGCAGCCCCTTGTCACGCGCCATCCGCCCGGCGTCACTCGCGGACATGCCATCGAATAGCGGTCTGTCGATATCATTGCGCAGTTCGACGCCCACACAATCAAGTGCCGCCGCGAGATCCAGAAAGGCCTCGAAACCCAGACCGGGCACGGTCATGTGATTGAGTGCAGATTGTATCTGCATCCTCGCTATCCTCCCCCCGCGCCACGAATGGACGCGCTCTTTGTCGCAGAAGAGAAAGCCCGGCACGCCGATTCCGTCAACGCGGGTCAGGATCGTTTCACTCATTCATGACGTTTTTCCGCGCATGCAAAATGACGTTTTTTCGTCATTTAGGCGATTTCCGGCAGAATGATGCGTGGGTCAAGGAAATGCTGCCCGATGGTCCCGTCATCGCCCGATTGCGCCTTGACCATGAGCGCGACGACGTCGTCGCAGAGTTCCGCCAAGGGGGTCGAGATGATCATCCGCAGGTAGCCATCAAGCAGCGCCGCGCGGCTCTCGGCCGTTACCTCGTTGACCACAAGCGCCACCTCGCCCGGCGCCCGGGTTTCACGAAGGGCGGCGATGGCCCCTTCCATGCCCCCACCGGCCACGTAGATCCCGCGCAGGTCGGGATGGCGGGTCAGCAGGTCCAACGTCGCCTCGTAGGTCAATTGCCGCGTTTCGAGGTTCACAAGCGTATCGAGCACCGTGAAGGCGGGGGCGTTCTCACGCGTATAGGCGCGGAACCCCACCTCGCGCAGATCGTGCCCATGCCAACGATTACCGCCCACGAAAACTGCCAGTTTGCCCGGCACGTGTGAAGTTTGGGTGATCATCCAGGCCGCTTGACGACCCACTTTCATGTTGTTCAACCCAATGTAATTGCGCCGGATTCCCTGCGCGAAGTCATTGAGCAGCGAGAAGGTCGGCACATCCAGGCCCTTCAGTTCCTCCACCACCTGATCCAGCGCCCGGTGATTGACCGCGATGGCCGCGACCGCGTCGCACCGCCGCCCCATGCCGCGCAGAATCTCCGCGAACTCCTCAGGGGATTGCGACCCGGCAAACCGGATATCGGCCGTTCCGCGAATATCCGTGCGCGCGGCGACGGCGCGTTCGATCTCGCGGCGGAAGTTGCGATAGAATTCCTGCTTTTCCTTCAAGAGAACGAAGCCGAAGCACCTCTCGGGGACGGCCTCGACCAGCCGGTGATCGAACAGCCCACGTGCATGATAGCCGACCCGATGCGCCGCCTCGGCGATCTTGCGCAGGGTGTCCTCGCGCACCGTCATACGCCCGTTCAGAGCCCGGTCGACGGTCGAAACACTGACCCCCGCCGCTTCGGCGACATCCTTGATTGTCGGGCGACGTGCCATGGCCTCTCCTGCAAATGCGCGCTGCTCGCACATCATGAATGACGTTTCCCCTGCTTGGCAATGCCGCAAAATGCAGCATCAAGGCAGGCCATGCGTGAAACCGGTTGCATTCTGCCAGGCGCACTTGTCTTCTTGTCGTGATCCGGAACCAATCCCGAGGGCAGATGGCCGTCACGCTACAGGATGTTGCCGACCGCGCCGGTGTGTCGAAATCCGCAGTCTCGCGGACTTTTACCGCGGGCGCTTCGGTTTCCGACAGGACACGCGCCAAGGTTGAGGCCGCCGCCGCCGAGCTGGGCTATCACCCCAACGTGCTGGCCTCCAGCCTGACCACTGGACGCACCAAGCTGATCGGGCTGGTGTCGAACAATTTCACCAATCCCTATTTTCTGGAAATCTTCGACAGGTTCACGCAAGCCCTGCAACAGGCGGGACTGAGGCCGCTGCTGGTGAACCTCGCCCACGAAGGCGACGCCGTCCACTCTCTGGACATGCTGAGGCAATATAGCGTGGACGGGGTCATCGTCGCTTCCTCGACGCTGCCACCGGACTTCACCGCCGCGTTCCGGGCCGCGGGCCTGCCGGTTGTCCATGCCTTCGGCTGGTCGCGCAGCGCGCCCGATACCGACCTTGTCAGCATCGACAACATCGCCGCCGGCACGCTGGCCGCGGAGACGCTGCTGGCGCGGGGCTATGGGCGCATCGGCTTTCTTGGTGGCCCGCGAGAGGCCAGCACCACGCAGGATCGGCTGACAGGCTTTCAGGCCCGCGCTGGTGCGGCCTTTGTCGGGGCCCGGTTCGCACCGGCCTATGCCTTCGATGCCGGACGCGCCACCATGCGCGGCCTGCTGCAGGATGGCCCCGGGGCCGAGGCCTGGTTCTGCGGGGACGACGTGATCGCCATCGGCGCGCTGAGTGCGCTGCGCGATGCCGGGCTGAAGGTTCCCGGCCAGGTCGGGATTCTCGGTCTCAACGACATGGAAATGGCCGGCTGGGAAAATATCGGGCTGACCACCATCCGTCAGCCCATCGCCGAGATCGTCGCCGCCTCGGTTGCGCTGATCGAGGCCAGCATAGCCGACGCGGCGCGGCGCCCGGAAACCAGGATGCTCCCGTGTTCCCTGATCGAGCGTGAAACCCTGCGGCCGCTGCCCTAGCGGAACATCGGCGGGCGCGCATCGGTCCATGCGCCCTCGGCCTTGCCGCTTTCGGCCACGGCGAACACCGCCGCCATCGACCGCACCCCGTCCTCGGCCCTGGGATAGAGATTGGCGGCCGGGTCCATCTCGCGGCCTTCTTTTTCCGCCCGGATCGCCTCGGCAAGGTCGGCATAGATATTGGCGAAGGCCAGCGGCATGCCCTCGGCATGGCCGATGGTCACGCGGCTGGTGCGGTCTGCCTCGGGCGACAGGCCAGCCTCGCCTCGCTCGATGGTTTCGACCCGTCCACCCAGCGGCATCCAGTAAAGCTGATTGGGCTGTTCCTGCGCCCAGCGCAGCCCCCCCTTTTCCCCGAAGACCTGAAGCGTCAGGCCATGCTGACGGCCCAGCGCGACCGATGAGGTCCAAAGCCGCCCCACCGCGCCACCGTCGAAGCGCAGGTTGACCATGGCGTCGTCTTCCAGCTCGCGGCTCTCGATACAGCTGACCGTATCCGCCGAAAGCCGCTCGGCCTCTTGCCCGATCACGAAGCTGGCCATGTGCAGCGCATGGATGCCGCAATCGGCGAATTGTGCCGAAACACCGGCCTGGGCCGGGTCATAGCGCCAACGGACGCGGGGGTTGTCGGCATCGCCCGCATCGGCGTGATGGCCATGGGCGAATTCCGCCTTGACCAGCCGGATCTTGCCCAGGTCACCGCGCGCCACCATGGCCCGCATGTGCCGCACCAAAGAATAGCCCGAATAGCCGTAATTCACCGCGCAGATCCGTCCGGTGGTGCGGGCGATCTTCACGATCTCTTCGCCCTCTTCGACGGTCATGGTCATGGGCTTTTCACACAGCACGTGAAACCCGGCCTCAAGATAGGCCTTGGTGATCTCGAAATGGGTCGCGTTGGGCGTGGCCACGGTGACAAGGTCGATCCGGTCGTCGCGACCCTTTTCACCGGCCAGCATCTCTTTCCAGTCGCCATAGGCCCTGTCGGCCGCGAGCCCCAGCCGCTGGCCATAGGCGCGGCCTTCCGCGGGGCGATGGTCCAGCGCCCCGGCGGTGAAGTCGAACAAGCCGTCCAGCCCGGCACCCAGACGGTGAGCCGGCCCGATCTGGCTGCCTTCGCCGCCGCCGATCATGCCCCAACGCAGTTTCGCCATGTCGTTCTCTCCTTATTCGAAGCCGATGGACCGCAGATAGGCGCGGTTGGCCTGCGCATCCTCAAGCGGGGTCACATCAAGGGTCGGGTCGATATCCTGTTCCACGGTGCACCAGCCCTCGAACCCCGAGTCCATCAGCACCTGCCGCACGGCGGGGAAATCCACGTCGCCCGCACCCAGCTTGCAGAAGATGCCCTGCCCGCAGGCCTTGTAGAAATCCGTGCGATTGGCGACCACATCTGCCTTAACAGCCGGATCGATATCCTTGAAATGCATGTAGGAAATCCGATCCATATGGCGCTTCATGAAGGCCACCGGGTCAAAGCCCGCATAGGAATGGTGGCCCGTGTCGAAGCAGATTTTCAACAGGCTGTCGTCGATCTCATCCAGAAGGCGCTCCAGCTCGGGTTCGAAGTCGATGAAGCCCCCCGCATGGGCATGGATGCTGACCGTCAGACCATAGACCTCGGATCCCATCCGGGTGACGTATTCGATACGTTCGCGGAACGCTTTCCATTCGGCGGCGTCCATCTGTTCGGCCTCGTCCGCGCGGCCTGCCGTGGGCGCGCGGCGCGGCGAGATGCTGTCGATCAGAACGAGATGTTTGGCGCCATGACTGGCCAGCGATTTGCAGGTGCGTTCAGCACCGTCCAGCACATCGCGCCACTTGTCGGGGTCATGGAATGGCCGAAAGACCACCCCGCCGATCAGGGAAAGGTCGTGTTCGGCCAGCGCGTCGCCCAGCTGGGCCGGATCTTCGGGCATGTAGCCGACGGGGCCAAGTTCGATGCCCCGATAGCCCGCCGCCGCACAGTCACGCAACACGTCGCGCCAATCGGGATTGCGCGGATCGCCTGCAAATTCCACGCCCCAGGAACAGGGCGCATTGCCGATCTGGATGGTCATTGCCTTACCTCTGTCCATTGTCCTGTTTCTGCCGAGGCCATCACCGCCTCGACCACCTCGGCGACAGCCAGGCCGTCGCGGAAGGTTGGCCAGACCGGCTGGTCGGTGTCGATGGCCTCAAGGAAATCCTTGGCCTCGATGATGATCTGGTCCTGGTAGCCGGTACCGTGGCCCGGCCCCTGGCAGAACGGTTCGTAATCGGGATGCGCCGGACCGGTCAGGATCTTGCGGAACCCGCGGGTCGCCTCGGGCCCCTCGGCCTCGTACAGCCACAGGGCATTCTGGTCTTCCTGGTCGAACCGCAAGGCACCTTTGGTCCCGAAGACCTCGTAGGCATAGCCCATCTTGCGTCCTGTCGCGATGCGGCTGGAATAGATGTGGCCCATGGCCCCATTGGCGAACCGACACATGATCTGGGCATGGTCGTCATTGTCGACGGTGCCGCCCGGACGTTCGGCATGGACCGTTTCCAGATCCGCCGACACCTTGGCAATCGGCCCCATAAGGGCAAGCGCCGCGTTGATCGGATGGGGGGCCAGATCGCCCATGTTGCCATTGGCCCGCCCAGAACAGCGCCAGTTGAACGGCGTCGCGGGGTCGGAGAGGAAATCCTCGCTATGCTCGCAGCGGAACCAGGTGATATCGCCCAGCGCGCCCTCGGCGATCAGCTTGCGGGCGAATTGCGTGGCCGGTGTGCGGCTGTAATTGAAACCCACCATGTTCGGCAGACCCGATGCCTCGGCCGCCTGCACCATGGCGCGCGCATCCTCCATCGTATCGGCCAAGGGCTTCTCACAGAACACCGGCTTACCCAATGCAAAGGCTGCCTCGGCGATCTCGCGATGGGTTTCCTGCGGCGATGCGATAATGACCGCCTCGACGCCCGGATCGTTCACAAGCGCCTGCCAATCCGGCGCAGCCCGGCGAAAGCCGAAGGCCGCCCGGTAGCGTTCGGCGCTTTCCGCGCTGGATGCCGCGATCATCTCCAGCCGTGGCCGCAGCCTGGTGCCGAACACAGCCCCCACCGATGCCATGGCCACGGAATGGGCCTTGCCCATATAGCCGCCGCCGACGATGCCAATGCCGATCTCGGTCATCTGTCCCCTCCTGTCGCCGCCGGCCGACTCGTGTTGCAACCGGTTGCAAAATCTGTATCGTCGCGACCCAGACGCTGCAATATCAAATTGGAGGGGCGGCGCATGGCCGATCTCGACAGGCTTCGTGGCAAGGCATTCCTCGTCATTGGGCGCGCGGGCATGGATCTGTATGCCGATCCACCCGGCACCCGGCTGGAACAGGCCGGACAATTCACCGCTGCATTGGGCGGGTCGTCGGCGAATATCGCCGCGGGCCTGACGCGCCTTGGCTGCGACGCGGCCCTTGTCACGCGGGTCTCCGACGACGCGGTGGGCCGGTTCTGCCTGAACCAGCTTGACGCCTACGGCATCGACCGCCGCTTCGTGCGGGTCGAGGGCGGCGAGGCGCGCAATTCATTGGCCGTGGTCGAAACCCGGCTGGAAGATACCCAATCGGTAATCTACCGAAACGGCGCGGCCGATTTCGAGATGGTCGAGGGGGACGTGACCGACCTGCCCTATGCGGGCTATTCGGCGCTGGTCACAACCGGCACCGTTCTGGCTGCCGAACCCTCGCGCAGCGCGTGCTTCACCGCGTTCGAGCGCGCCCGCGCCGCCGGGCTGCCGCTGGTCTTCGACGTGGATTACCGGCCCTATAGCTGGGCGTCTGCCGAAGAGGCCTCCGAGGTCTATTCCCGCGCCGCCGCAATCTGCGACATCATCATCGGCAATGACGTGGAGTTCGGCTTCATGGCCGGCGATTATGACAAGGGGCTGGACACGGCCCGCGCGCTTGCTGCCGATGCGAACCGGATCGTGGTCTACAAGATGGGCGAAAAAGGCGCGATCACGATCTCGGGCGGAAAAGAGACCCGCACCGGCATATTTCGCTCGCAGGCACTGAAGCCCACGGGCGCCGGCGACAGTTTCATGGCCGGCTTCCTGTCCTCCCTTGCAGAGGGCCGCGACCTGCCGCAGGCGGTTGCGCGGGGATCGGCCGCCGCGGCGATTGTCGTGTCCCGCGTGGGCTGCGCCCCTGCCATGCCCACGCCCGACGAACTCGATACGTTCATGAACCAGACCGAAATGACCCCGCCCGCATAGGAGGCACAGATGCACATCCCCCCCTTCGACAATGCCAACAAACCCATCGTGGACGTGGATCATGACCTCGTCCCGTTGAACTATTTCAACATCGTCAAGCTGAAGGCCGGCGAGACGTTCGACTACAAGCTGGACGGCTACGAGACCTGCATCGTCCCGGCCACCGGCACCGTGGATGTCGAAGTGGGCGGCGAGACCTTTGCCGAGATCGGCAATCGGGGGGTCGATGTCTGGGATGGTGACCCCGAAGGCGTCTATGTGCCCACCGCCATGGGCGCCCGCATCACCGCGCGCACCGATACCGAGACCTTCGTCGCCGGGGCGAAATATGCCGAAACGCTGAAGCCCTTTGCCGTGCGCAGCCATGAGCTGGACCTCGTGCAATATGGATCGGACGACACCAAGACCCACCGCAAGATCAAGCATATCCTGGGCGCGGGGCACCATGACCGCGTGGGCCGGCTGCTGGTGAGCGAACTCTTCACCGTGGGCGCGGGCGGCTGGTCCGGCTTTCCCAGCCATAAGCACGACACCGACCGCCTGCCCGAAGAAACGCGCCACGACGAAACCTACAATTTCCGCTTCAAGCCCGATTACGGCTCCGGCCTGCAAATGCTGCAACGGGTCGATAACGAACCGGGCGACGCCTATCACGTGATGAACGGGTCTACCGTTTTGATCGACAAGGGCTATCACCCCTGCTGCGTCCTGCCGGGCTACGAGATGTATTATTTCACCATCCTCGGCGGCCTCAGCCAGCGCAGCCTGAAGCAATATTTCCAGCCGACGCATGAAGAGCAGTTGCACACCATTCCCGGGATCATGGACATGGTGGCCAAGTTCAAATGACGCGCGCCACGCTTTCCCAGGTTCTGCAACCGGCCATGCAGGGCGGCTATGCCGTGGCAGGCGTGGTCTGCCTGGGCTGGGAGGATGCGCGGGCCTATGTGGCCGCCGCCGAGGCCGAGGGCGCTCCGATCATCCTGCAGGCCGGACCGGGCGCGCGCGCGCACATGCCCCTGCCCGTCTGGGCGGCGATGTTTCATGCGCTGGCCGATGCGGCCTCGGTCCCGGTCGTGTCGCATCTCGATCACGGACGCAGCGCAGAAGACTGCAAAGAGGCCATCGCCCTGGGGTTCACCAGCGTGATGTTCGACGGCTCGCGCCTGCCGCTTGAGGAGAACATCGCCGAAACCCGCGCAATCGCCCGCATGGCCCATGCGGCGGGCGTGTCCTGCGAGGGTGAGATCGGCTTCGTCGGCTACCAGGACGGCGAGACCTCTGCCGGGACAGACCCGTCAGAGGCGGCCCGCTTCGCCGCGGAAACGGGGGTGGATGCGATGGCGATCTCGATCGGCAACGTGCATCTGCAACAGAACCAGCAAGCGCGCATCGACCGCGACCGTCTGGCCGCGATCGAGGCGGCCACGGATGTCCCGCTGGTCATCCATGGCGGATCGGGCCTGCCTCACGCCCTGCGCGCCGAGCTGGCCACAGGCAGTCATATCTGCAAGTTCAACATCGGGACAGAATTGCGGATGACCTTCGGCGCGGCGCTGCGCGAAACGCTGGCCGCCGATGCCGACCTCTTCGACCGGATCGGCATCCTGTCGGCAACCGAAGCCGCCTTGTCCGACAAGGCGCGCGAAGTCATCCGCGGATTGCGGGCGGGTTAGCGCCCCAATTCCGACAGGAACGATTCGAATTCCTCGTCCGAAATCGAAACCGCGTGCTCCGGCCCGGGATAGTCACCCGATTTCACATCCGCGATGAATTCACCAAAGGCGGCGACCCGTTCGCGTTGGAGCCTTTCGAACTCGGCCGCGAAGTTGCGATAGGTCTTGGCATGACGTGGCCGCTTATTGACCCCATGGCCCAGAACGTCCTCGGCAAAGAGATATTGCGCATCCGCATGCGCCCCCGCCCCCATGCCCAGAAGCAGGAGCGGCGTGTTCTCGGCGATCATCCGGGCCACGCGGTCGGGTACGACTTCCAGTTCGGCACCGAAACACCCGATCTCTTCCAGCCGCTTGACGTGGTCCCAGACCGCGCGGGCACCGGCGGCAGTCTTGCCCACCGCCCTAAAGCCGCCGGTCCACGTGCATTGGCTGGGGATCAGGCCGACATGCGCCACGACCGGTATGGCGTTATCGCAAAGCAGTTTCTGGATATCGAGCGAGGCTGCGCAATAGACGCAATCAGCCCCGGTCTGCATCGCCGCATGCGCGGCACGCAGGTAGTCCTCCCCGGTGCAAAGCGCCCCGTATAGCAGGCCGACCTGCACGAAACAGTCACCCGCCGCCGCACGCATCGCGGGCGTCCAGAGCGGGGCGACGACGGACAGCATGTCGATCCCCGCCTCGGCCGCCGCGCGGGCCTCGTCCTCTGTCTCGACGAACAGCATGGTCAGCTTGTCGCCCGCCGTCTTGCGCGCGCGCAGGTCGGCCACGGTGGGCCGCGCGTGATACATCCCCATCCCTCAGACCTCGATCAGGACGCGGCCATCTTCGACCTTGGTGCGATAGGTGTTCAGGTTGACGCAGGCGGGCGCACGCTTGGCCTCTCCGGTGCGGTAATCGAAGGTCGCGTTGTGCTTTGGGCACTCGATTTCATATTCCATCACCAGGCCATCCTCCAGATGCACCTGTTCATGGGTGCAAAGACCGTCGGTGCAGAAGAACTCTCCGTCCGGGCTGTGGTAGATGGCGAATGTCCGGCCATCGTGATCGAACCGGACCAGGTCCTCCTCGTCGATCTCGTCGGTGGCGCAGGCGTCGATCCATTGGGTCATTGTCGTCCTCCCTTTCCTTATTGTGCAGCGGTGCCGAGCGCCTCGGCGTGGAAATCCTCGCGATAGGGTCGGGCCGTCGCGGGCAATTCGCGTTTCAGGAAATAGTCCTCATTGCGCAGTTGCCGCCGAAGCGCCGGGATCATCTCGGCCAGCGCCTCCGGAATGGAGCGGTTGGGCGCGGGCAGGTCATGCTTGATCTTCTGGTGCAGTCTGGGCAGCTGGTGATAGGGCACCATGGGGAACATGTGGTGTTCCACGTGGTAATTCATGTTCCAGTAGATGAAGCGGCTGACCGGGTTCATGTAGACCGTGCGCGAATTCAGCCGGTGGTCGATCACGTTGTCGGCCAGACCGCCATGTTGCAGCAGCCCGGTCATGATGTGGTGCCAGGCCCCGTAAAGCCGCGGCAGCCCGATCACCATAAGCGGCAGGATCGACCCCATCGCCACGGCCAGCGCGATGACCGCCGCATAGATCGCCACCCAGATCCGGGCCACGCGGATGACCTTGTGCTGTTCGGCCTCGGGGATGTAGCTCGCCTCTTCGGGGTGCAGGCGTCCCGACGCATTCAGCAGCATGCGCCCGATGGCATGCCAGACATCCACCAACCCGAACAGGTTGGCGATCAGGCGGATGAAATCCGGCGGCCGCATCACGGCGATTTCCGGGTCGCGGCCCACGATGATCGTATCGGTATGGTGGCGGGCATGGGACCAGCGCCAGGTATGGGGATTTCGCATCATGCAGAAGCAGGCCACATTGTAGAGCCAGTCGTTGTACCGGCGCGTCTTGAAGGCCGTGCCGTGGCTGCATTCGTGCCACCGGCTGTCCATGGCCGACCCGTAGAGAACACCATAGGCCAGCCAGAACGGCGCAGACCACCAGGACGGCCACAGGGCGATGCCGAGTCCGGCCAGCACGATCATCGCGCCGAACAGGATCACGGTGTCGCGGATCGCCGGGCCGTCGGACCGTTTCATCAGCTCTTTCATTTCCTTGCGGGAAATGTCGGTATGATACCATTCGGCCGCGGCGAGACCGGTTTCAACGGCCCGCCTGGCATCCGGCCCAAGCATGGAATAGTCGCGCAGTCCCATCTATCGTCCTCCCAAGGGTGCAGCCTGGGCTCGTGATACCCGAGGACAGGGGCAAAATGCGCGCGCCAGCCTTGCATTTACCTCAAATCACATCAAACATGCAGCTCTGAATTGATGTAATTACACCATGGCACCATGTCCAAACGCCCAACGATCAAGGATCTCGCCCGCGAAGCCGGGGTCGGCGTGGCAACGGTTGACCGGGTTCTGCATGGCCGCGCCAATGTCAGCCCGGCAACGGTGCAACGCGTCGCCGAGGCGGCAGAGCGCATCGGCTATCACGCGGCTGGCCTGATCCCCGAGCATCGAACGCCGCGCGACCGACAGCTTCGCCTCGGCTTCGTGCTGCACAAGCACGGGCAGGAGTTCTATCGCAGCTTTGCCGCCGAGATCGACCGTGCGGCCAAGGCGGTGCCCGGCTACGACCTCCGCATTAAGATCGAAGCCTGCGCCTCGCAATCGCCCGAGGACTTCGCACAGGCCTTCACCCGCGCCGCCGAGAGCGCCGATGCGGTGGCCGGCCCTGCCATCAACCATGCCATCGTGGATCGCTGCATCGCCGAGATAGCCGCCGGCGGCACGCCCTGCTTCGCTCTGCTCAACGATTTCGCACGGGATGTGCGGCTGGGCTATTTCGGACTCGACAACATGCAGGTTGGACGCATCGCCGGCTGGATGATCGCCACCCGGATGGGCCAACAGGGCAAGGCGGCGGTTTTCGTCGGGGGCAATCGCTGGCATGGCCATGTCCTGCGCGAAACCGGTTTTCGCAGCTACCTGCGGGAATACGCGCCGGGGATCGAGGTGCTGGACACGATCGTCAATCTCGAGACCCGGCAGGTCACCTACGAAGCGACGCTGGACCTTCTGGACAGGCATCCGGATCTCGGCGCGATCTTCGTGGCCGGCGGCGGCATGGAAGGGGCGATCCGCGCCCTGCGCGAGATGCGGCCGCCCGGCAAGGTGGCCCTCGTGGTGCCGGAACTGACAGAGGACACCAGAAGGGCCTTGACCGACCGCTACGCGGTTATGGCAATCGGCACGCCCGTGGGACCTCTTTGCCGGGACTTGATCGCGGCCATGATCACCGCTGCGGAAACAGGAAGAATCCCCGGTCCGGACCGGGTCTTCCTGCAACCGCAGATTTACGTTCCGGAAGCGGTATGAGACCGGCCTGTGGCGGTATCCCGGTCTCAGGGTCGTACCATGGGAAACGGCTGATCAGCCGCCAACCTCGTCCAACGGTGTATCCTGGCCAATCTGGTCGAGTTCCTCGATGAGCGCATCCGTCACCTGGATGGTCGCGCCAATCGCGTCGCGCGTATTCACTTCGATCGCGGTGCGGGTCAGGTTTTCGGCGTTGCGTGCCAGCTCGCCCAGGCGTCCAAATCCCAACGTGTCTGCAACGCCGGCGATGCGGTGCGCGATCTGCAAGACCGATTGCAGCGCGTGTTGGTCATCGGGCTGCGTCTCGATCCGGTCAAGAGCGCATCCAACTGTTGCGATTGCTCATATGCCCGGTCGGCGAATTTCTTTCGGACCGCCGCGATGGAAAGATCAAAGGCGCTTTGGTTCTTCGAAAGGTCGTTCATCTCTCCAGTCCCGATGCCCTTCACCAGATCCGCGCTCGTTCTTCCGCACCCGAGCCAGCCGGGGACAGGTCTGCATCCAGCGGCCGCAACAGCAGGTTGAGGCGGTTCGGCGCCGACCAGATCCCGGGCGAGAAGACCTCGCCCATGACAAGGCGGATCGGACATTCCTCGCCGGACGAAAGCAGCGGAGGATCCTGCTCCAGGTTGGCCTCGATGGACCATAGCGTTTCGGGGCCAATGACGGTGTTCTTGCCACTCACCACCACGACGAACTGGCCATTGCCGACATAGGTCACGAGGTGATCGGTATGCTTGAACCCTACCGTGATCGCGGCCGCCGTGTCGCTGAGGATATCATAGGCATCCGACGGGTCGATCCGGGCGTGAATCTCGCGGAAACCCGGAATGGAAAACACGACGGATTGGCTTTTGATGGCCATCCAGTAGGTCAGGCGCAGAAGGTAGTTTTCCATCGCGGTCATGCTGATGACACGCGGCACATCGCGTAGCGCAATCGGCTCATCGACGCCGAACGCCGCGCCCATGCCGGTGCGGGCCTTCAGGGAGGCCGCTTCGGTCGCATAGGCATCGACCTTTTTCGCCTGGTTGGAGAGCCGGGCGGCAAGACTGATCCGCACACCGAGCTCGATCGGGTCGAACGGCTTGTTGACATAGTCCATAGCCCCGGCCGCGAATGCCTGGTCAATGAACCGCCGCTCCTGCATGGCGGTGATCATGATGATGGGTGTCGACGCATATTGCGCCATCTTGCGCAGGCGCGCGCAAAGTTCGATGCCGTCCATGCCCGGCATCTGGATGTCCAGAAGGAAAATGTCGAAGGGGGTATCGGTATGGGCAACCGCGCCCAGCGCCTCTTCTCCGGACGATGCCGCTGTCACGTCAGTGTAGCCTGCGCCCGAGAGCGCCGAGCCCAGAAGCTCCAGCGCAAAGTCATCGTCGTCTACGATCAGTATTTTCATTTTCTGCTCCAGTGACCGGGCGGCACGTGGATGCTGCAATGCATCCCTTCTTCTGCCCGGCGCCCCAATCCATCGACTTATGGTTGAAACCAGACTTCCCGCGAATTGTGGCAGCAGTTGGACGAAAACGGAGAATTTGAAAGGATTCAGACAGCCTGCCGCAGCTGGACGACCGGCCGGCTACTCCAGACCTCCCGGATCTGATTGGCCAGCTCCATCGGATCGAATGGCTTGGTGATCACCTCCAGGGCGCCCTCGCGGCGCAGGCCGTCGGCGATATCCGCCTGCACACGCGCGGTCATGAAGATCACCGGCACGTATTGCAGCCCCGGCAGGTTGCGCAAGGCGCGGAGCGTCTGTTCACCGTCCATCTCGGGCATCATGTAATCCAGCAGGAAGAGGTCCGGGGCAAAATCTGCGGCCTTCTCGGTGGCTTCCCGGCCCGAACCACATTGCAGCACCTCCAGGTTGCCAACCATTTCAAGGGCCATGTTCGCGATGACGCGGATATCCTCGTCGTCATCCACATGCAGTATGCGCTTCAGTTCGGCCATGGCGTTTGCTCCAGTTTCTCGGGACTATTCGGTTTGGCTATCAATTGCAGGAGACCTGTACCTTTGGAGGTCGGAAAAGCGTCATTTCAAAGGTCTTTACTAGGCAACATCGGATAAGAAGCGGTCTCGGTATCGCCCTGGCCAAGATCAGCCTCCAGATGGGGCTTGCGCAACCGCACATAGAAGGTCGTGCCATGGCCCGGCTCGCTCTCGAAGTCGATCTCTCCGCCATGGGCCAGCACGATCTTGCGAGCGATTGCCATGCCCAGACCCGTGCCCTTCCTTGTCTTGCCGTCGGTATTCTGGACTTGCCCGAAACTTTCGAAAACGGTTTCGCGCGCGGATTCGGGAATACCCGGGCCGCGGTCCGTCACGGAAACTTGCCAATATTCGCCGTCGTCCTCGAGCCCGACCCGCACCGTGTCGTTGGTCGGGGAATATTTGGCGGCGTTGGAAAGCAGGTTCGCGAAAACCTGCATCATCCGTTCTGGGGCCAACCGGGCCATGGCGGTGTCCAACCGGGTCGAGAAGTCGAAATCGACCTGGAACTCGGCGCCGTAGCCAGTGTTCATTTCCACGACGTCATTGAGGAAGCTGACAAGATCGACATCGGATTTTTCAAGCCGCATCTTGCCGGCGCGGATCTTCTCGAGATCGAGGATATCGTTGACGATCAGCAGAAGAGTCTCGGTGTTGCGTTCCGCGATATCCAGAACCGATTTGGCCTGCGCGTCGAAATCCCCCATGGCGCCCGACCCCAGCAGCCGCAGCGCGCCCTTGATCGATGTGAGCGGCGTGCGCAGTTCGTGGCTGACCACGGACACCGATCAAGCCTGGCGCGTTCGGTTTCCATACGCTCCGTCGTATCGCGCAAGACGGACACGAACAGCAGTTCGCCGTCGTCGGAACGCACGAGGCGGGTCCGGATTTCGCCGGCCCTGTCGCCGCGCATCACCTCGATGCTGACGGATCGCGGTCCCCGCGCATCAGCGGCGCGACATGGGCGCGGAACGCGGCCGCGTTCATCTGGCTGTCGGCGTCGATGATGGTTTTCGCGTCGATGTCCTTCGCGGACCAGTTGCTGGCTTCGAGCGCGCGGTGATTGGCATAGACCATCTGCAGGCTGTCGGTGCGGAAGATATAGACCTCGTCCTGCAGGTGATCGAACAGGCTCTTGAGGAAGCGAGCCTTCTCGGCGCGGCGATATTCGGTGTTGTCGGTACGGATCGAGACCGTCTTGACCAGGTTTCCAGCCTCGTCGAGCATCGGCACGATGGTGCAACGCATGAAGACCTTGGCCCCCTCGGCGGTGATCTCTTCGCTTTCGCCGGTCCAGATTTCGCCCCGCGCCAGCGACCTGCGCACTTCCAACATCGTGGCATCCTCGTCCCCATCCGGGTAGATAATGCTGATATGGCGGCCAATCAGGTCCTCTTGGCGATAGCCGAACTTCGCAGTGAAATTCTCGTTGACCGAGGCGATTTTCCCATCTGGATCGGTCAGGCACACAAGCGCGTGATTGTTGAGCGCCGCATGGGTCAGTTGGATTTCCTGTGCCTGCTGGCGCACAAGGTCACGCTGCAATTCCAGAATCTTGTTGCGCCGGTAAACCGCAACGCCCAGCACCCCGAACAAGAGCGCGTAGGTCAATGTGCTGCCCCAGGCTGCGCTACTGCTCGGCGCCATGTTCAGAAGACCAGCGAAGACGCTCCCTGCCGCGAATGCCCCGACCAAGACCGCCAAAGGTCGGCGGCATTTCTGGCCCAAGGGTCCAGACGTTGTCTCTATGGCCTGCTCACTCATCATCACGACTCCGTCTGCGTGCATTCTAGTTCCGCAATTTTTGTTGTTTTACGGTCTATAAATGCGGCAAAGGGCCAAAATACGGCACCAATCTGACCTTTTTCTAGTCCGACAGGGGCAGACCTAGCCAGCCATTTCGTCGGAAAATGAAAGAACTGTGTCGCGCTCGCTATAGGGTTGGGGCAGCCGCAGGCAGAAGATGGAGCCTCCGTCTTCACCTGGTTCGACCCAGATGGTCCCGCCATGTAGCTTGGTGAGCGCATCGCATATGGCCAACCCGAGCCCGGTGCCGCTGTGGCGGCGGGTCACGGATCCATCGACCTGCCAGAACCTGTCAAAGACCTTTTCGCGATGCTCCGGCGCGATGCCCGGCCCGGAATCCTCGACCTCGATCAGCACCGCGTCGTCTTCCATCTCTGAGCGTATCGCAACGAAGCCTTTGTCGGTGAACTTGACGGCATTGCCGACGAGGTTGACCACGATCTGACGCAGCTGCTCAGGGTCAGCGACGATCGTCGCCGGCGCGACGTCGATCCGAAGCTCCAGCCCCTTCTGCGCCGCCTGGTGCGAAAACCGGCACAGGCATTCGGTCAGCAGGGATTTGAGGTCGACCTCTTTCGGCTCGCAGGTCTGGGTGCCCTTTACCATATTTGAAAGGTCCAGCGTGTCCTGCACGATCGACAGAGCTGTTCTGCCGACTTCTGCACGCGCCCGGCCTGCGTTTCGACATCTTTCGTGAAAGCCTCTGCCGCCTCTCGAATGGCCTCAAGTTCGCCATCGTCGAGCGCTGCGGTCAAGGACCGTCGGCTGGGCAAAGCCTTGGGGACCGAGAGAAACTTGATGAACCCGATGATCACGGACAGCGGCGTCCGGATTTCGTGATTGATATTGTCGAGGAATTCCCGGCTGGCGATTTCCGACGCTTCTGCCTTCTGCAGGGCCACCTTGAGATCGGTCACATCGACCCGGAAGCCGACTGTTCCGCCACTCGAAGTCTGACGTTCGGAGACCTTGATCCAGCGTCCGTCGCGAAGCTGCTCTTCGAATACGCTGTTGGGCAGGCGATGGGCGGCCATACGCTCTTCGATCCACTCTTCTTCCCGCCCGATCGCTTCGGCATATTCTCCATTCCAGGCGCCGTAGCTGAGGATTTCCTTGAACGTCACGCCCGGACGGATGATCCGCCGGGATCGCCCGTAGATCTCCAGGTATTTCGAATTGCACAGGACCAACCTGTCATTCTCGTCATAGAGAACGAAACCGTCATTGATCGCCTCGATCGACTCCCAAAGCTGATTGGTTGCCAGCGCCTCTTTCTGGCGCAGGCGATTGACCACCAGGAAACCGGTAAGAGTGGAACCGAAGAACAAGGCAGCCGCGACGACAATCAACAAGGCATAAGGCCCATGCGTCGGCCAGCCACCGATGGGGGAGATGCAGAACGTCCATTTCCGGTCCATGGTCAGAAAACTGCGCACGATTGCCTGTGAACCACAGGTCGTCGCGTTGCCAATGACCGGATGCGCCGAACCGGACTCCGGATCGATGCTGAAGGCCGACAGGTCGATCCGGGCCAAGGCCTCCGGGATGCGCGCCTGTTCCAGAAGCGACTCGATATCGATAACCAGGTTGACCAGGCCGATGTGGCGATCGTCATCAGGCGCCGCCCCGTCGACGGGCACCCGCATGATCAGGGCCTGGCCCCCTTGATGATTTCCGTCGGGCCGACAAGAACTGTCTCTCCCATGGCCATCGCGCGACGGGCGCCGCGCGTGAACTGCGATTCGACCCTGTAGTCCAGGCCGATGACCTCGGCATTCTCTTCTCGAGGATATACGTGGCGGACCACCTGATCGGGCGCATAGGCGACGTTCAGGATATCCGGGTA
>PR_CR_10_Liq_1_inCRDRAFT_1000487_pt1 | contig 24793 bp, 25 predicted proteins | sample PRCRCaboRojoPR_3_FD_10241 | JGI IMG/M metagenome (IMG submission 10241)
AGTTTTTCGCGTTTACGATGCATGCGTGCCAACCCTGCTTGGTCTCCCGCTGCCTGATAGAGCAAGGTTAAGTGTTCAATACTTTGGTGATGGCAGCCATCAAGATAAAGGGCTTTTTCGAGACTGGCTATGGCGCCGGGTAAATCTCCTTGAGCTTTACGGATGAGCCCCAATAGAGAGTGCGCCTCTGCCAGATCGGGCTGTTGCTGCAGTAACAAGAGCAGTTGGGATTGAGCCTCGGTATAGTGGCCGGTGTCCGCTAGTTCGATAATGTCAGTAAGTCCAGGGATTGTGCTGCCGCTTTCACTTTGCTGGCTCGGCATTGCGATGGTTCGGTTGCGGCTTTCAGACGGTGGCAACACAGCGCTCAATTGCGGTTGTTCTGTGCGCGCCTCAGGCAGCTCAGGGCTGGCGACTCGAACGGATTGGGGTTTGAGCTGTGAATGGCGCACTGGGGTAGGTAAGTGTCTGCGAAAGGCAAAGGAAGCTATTGGCCCTGCGCTTGAGTAGCCCCGATTGAGTAACAAGCCCGCCTCGGCATGGCCGACAAACAATAACCCTTCAGGTTTGAGTAGCCTAGTCAGACTGTCTAACAAGGCGTCTCGGCATTCACTGCGCAGATAGATCATCAGATTTCTGCAGAAGATCGTGTCAAAACCACCGCCGTTGTAGTGTTCACATACATTGAGTGCATTCATCTGAGCGAAGCGAACACAGCTACGCACCGTGTCATTAATTTTGTGACGACCATCGGGTAGGGCTTGGAAATAACGACGCTTTTGCCCTGGGCTCACTAGGCGTAGTCGATTTTCGGTGTAGCAACCTTCTTGAGCATCGAGGAGCCCTCGGGTACTGATATCGATGGCTTCAATGCGAATGGTCTCCGGACGAAAACCCGCCTCTAGCAGCGTGATGGCGATAGAGTAGGGCTCTTCACCACTGGCGCAGGGCACGCAGAGGATATCGACACCGGCTTCGCTGTTTCGCAGGGTTTTCACCAGTAACCCAAAGGGCGTTTGATCCCGGAAAAAACTGGTTTCGCGAATTAATAGCTCGTCGAGCAGTGCCGCCTGTTCCTGTTCGGAGTCTATCAACAGCGCCTCATAGGCGCGCTCATCGCTTGTGTTGCATTGGTATTGGCGGCGTTTTATAGCGGCATCGAGCTGAAGGTCCGAGGCAAAGTCGACGCCGGCGCCAACCGCCCATAGTTGCTCCCGAAGGTGTTGGCGCAGGCTATTCACGGGGCAGTCTCTGAGGGCAACCCTGGCTTGGAGAGCAGCTCTGGCTTTGAGGGCAACTCTGGCTTTGAGGGCAAGTCTGGCTTTGCAAGCTGCTCTGGCGTTGAAGGCTGCGCTGGCTCTGAAAGCTGTGAGGGCTCTGGAGTGCCCGCAGGCTCTGGAAACAGCGCCGCGTTCAGTGACTCGGGAAACAGTTGCTCCGGCTGTACCAGTTGCAACCACTCGCCGTCGTGAATAAGCACTGAGCCCAGACCCATTGCAGAGCCACTAGCCACATTGGGGGGTTGTAACTGGCTGGGATCCACGGACAGCGTGTCGGTTGCCTCTGTGACCAGTAAGCCAAGTCGGTGACGTTTTTCACTCTTGATAAAGCCGACGATGAGTATCCGTGTGCTCAACTTGCGCGGGCTGGGGTTGCCGTCATAAAGCATGGTCAAATCGACCACCGGCACCGCAGTACCTTGATGGTCAAGAATGCCGGCAATGGCGGGATCTGCACCNGGGATGTGGCGCAAGGGTAGCGGTGGCAGCACTTGCTCTATCNAGGTCGCACGGATGGCGTAGCGATCGCCGGCGACGGTGAATGTGAGCAAGAGCATCCCGGTGGCCCTAGCGTTGCGTTTTAAAGCGAATGATTTCTGCACGCAGAGCATCAATCGCTTTGAGTAATTTATCAGCGGAGTCAGACAACAGCTGTGATGAGCCATCGGCGGACTCAGCAATATGCCGGAGTTGGCTCATCGCTTCTTTGATTTGCGTTGCCCCGGCAGCCTGTGCCTGCATGCCTTCATGGGCAGAAACAAAACGAGGCTGAATGGCTTCAACACTTTCAATGATCAGACTCAATTGCTCACCCAGGCGTGTTACCTCAGTGACACCCCCGCGAACCTGCTGACCGAAGCGATCCATTTCCATAACACCGCTGGTTACCGACTGCTGCATGTCGCGGACGATGGTTTCAATATCCAGGGTGGCAATGGCGGTTTGATCGGCTAATCGCCGTATTTCTCGCGCGACGACCGAGAAGCCAAGACCATGCTCGCCGGCTTTTTCCGCTTCAATAGAGGCATTCAGTGATAGCAGGTTGGTCTGATCGGCGACTTTCGAAATGGTGGTTACGACGGCCCCAATGTTGTTGGCACGCTCTGCGATAACTTCAAGTTTGGAGGAGATGAGCTGGGTAGCTGTTAGCAACTCGCCCATGGTCTGCTCCATTTTGTGCAGGTCTTGCCGACCATCGCTGGCGACCGCGACGGTCGCGTTACTGGCATCGGAGACTTCACGCATGGTGATTAATAGTTCTTCCGAGGTGGCGCTAATTTCTGTAACAGACGCGGAGATTTGATGGGTGGAGGCGGAGAACTCGTGGCTGATATCGTTTTGGCGAAGCGCTGCTGATTTGATTTCAGTCGCGACACTGTTTAGATCAATAGAAAAGCCCTTGATTCGCGTAATCACAGCGCTAAGTGCTGTCACCACCGAGCGCATAGCCGTTAATAAAACGCCGACCTCATCGTCACTACTGACATCAATTTGTTGTGTCAAATCCCCATCGGCGATGCGCTCAGCGGTAGTAGCCGCTGTTGCTATTCGTCGCAGGGGAATACTGACGGCCCAGACGGAAATGCCTAGCGCTAGTAAAGCGCCCACGAGTAGCAACAGGGAAACCCTATTCAGAGTGGTCCATATCGGTGCCAAAATTTCGCTTCGATCGACCGAAGTCAGTAGCAGCCAGTCACCGGTGTTAATTCGGTGTGAGACTAGGTAGCTGCTCTCGCCGGTTATGGGATCGACACCGGTGGTGATGTGTGACGTTGCTTCGCTTAGATAGAGGGGCTCCAGCACCGCTGCATAAGGGGTTGCTTCAATCACTCGCCCGGTGAGCTCCGGGTCGTCGGTGGCGCTGATGATTCGGCCCCGTGCGCTAACCAGCACAAAGCTCTGGGAAGGGAATTTTTTGAGCTCCAGCAATACCTGGTCGATATCTGTGAGTGCACGATCAACCCCGCCAATGCCTCGGAATTGCCCATCGATAATGATGGGGGCCGTCTGTTCTACAATGAGTTTACCCTCGTACAGATAGGGCTCGGTCATCATGTAGCGATTACGTTCCGAACGGCTCGTAGTGCGCTGTGCATACAGGGCACTGATGCCTCCCGTGAGTTCAACCCCTAGTGATTCATCAACACCGTTGAAGCGATTTTTGACACCCCGGTAGTAGTAACTGCTGTCCATATCGACCAGCTCGGTCAATTCAATCTTTGACTTGTCCCCCTGTGAGCGGAACCAGTAGGGGATGAAGCGCGTGTCGTCGCCAGAGTGCGCTATGGGCGATCCGGCGTCCACAGCTTTGTCATAGGGCTCATAGGCAACATAAGCGCCGGTAAAGTCGTCGGTGTTAGCCAGTACGTTGCGTGTAAAAGCTAATGAGGTCTCGGTATCCCCATACATGCCTGATGCTTGCGCCGTCGCGATGAGCTTGGCGGCCAAAATAGCCTGATGGTTGGCTTTGTCGATCACCGAGGCGGCACCTGCGACGACTTCTTGCAGGTAAGATTCCTGATCTTGCGTGCGGGTCTCGTGAAGGACATACAACAGAAATCCAGAGCTTAGGATCATCGTGACCAGTACTGGCGCACCCGCTGCGAGTAGGATTTTGGATTTCAGCGTCACTGTTGGTTCGCTCGCTCGATAGTAGACGGCGTTAGATCCGCCTCTGACAGGGTTTTTCCCATGGTTAAATGATTGAAGCCATCCCGGTGGTTGTAGCTGATGTCATCCATCAACTGCCTCAGTAGAACGAGTCCCAACCCCCCAATCTGCATATCTTCCAACGGCTTATCGGTATCGGGCGCTGCCTGCGTCAGTGGATTGAAGGCAATTCCGTTGTCTGAAAAACGTAAGGAGAGCGAATCATCTTCAAGCCCCATGCTCACCTCTACTTGGGCCTCAGTACCGTCGCTGGGCTGGCCATGCATGCAGACGTTGACCAACAATTCCTCGAGCACCAACTGCAATTCAAATTTCATTGAATCGCTTATACCTCGTGCCGAGCAGAACGCATCAATGAAGTCATTGACGTCTTCCACCGAGCCTACTGTTGCAGGCAATTTGATCGAAACGCTCACGGCAGTTCCTCAGGTGGTGATGACCCGCTGGTGTTAAACGGATTCATCAGAGCCCACATCGAAATGCTGGATACCCGTGTTCAATGAATCGACAGCCGTATTGAGTTGTCCGGCGATTGATTTCATGGTCTCTGAAGACGTTTTGGATATTTCGCTGACATCTCGCAGTGACACCACGGCCTTGCTAATTTGACCAGCGCCGACGACCTGCGCGCGCATACCCTCGTAAACGCTTTCAAACCGGGGTTTTATTTCTTCGACCGCTTTAATGATGTCGCTCAGCTCACCGCTGATTTGTGCGGTCTGCAAAACACCGTTTCTGACCTGCTCATCGAAGCGCTGCATTTCATCGACACCGCTGGCCACGGATTGACTCATCTCACTGATGATGAGATCGATATCGAGGGTCGCGACAGCGGTTTGATCGGCGAGTCGACGGATCTCTCTGGCTACTACTGCAAAGCCTAAACCGAATTCCCCCGCCTTCTCGGCTTCAATAGCCGCATTGAGTGATAGTAGATTGGTCTGATCGGCCACCTTGGTAATCGTAGTTACCACGACACCGATGTTGGCCGCTCGCTCGGCAATGAGTGCCAGCTTCGACGAAATGGATTCAGAGGCTGATGCCAAGGCCTGCATCGCTTGCTCCATATCATTGAGCCCACCCCGTCCTCGATTGGCGACCGACGCGGTTTCATCCATCGAGGATGACACTTGTTCCATGGTGTCGAGCAGCGCTGAAGAGGTGCTGGAAATTTGATTCACCGCCGCAGCAATTTCGCCGCTGGTGGCTGCAAAATTACTACTCACGGTTTCTTGTTGATCGGCGGATGCCACGATGTCGACAGCGGTTTGAGAGAGTTGGCTGCCGGACTCTTTGACCCGGCCTATAAGCGCTCCGAGCCGGTCGACCATTTTGGCGATAGATGACAGCAGCAGGCCCAATTCATCGCCGCTCTTGGTCTCGACTTCGAAGGTTAGATCCCCCTCGGCGACCCGCTCAGCAGCCAGTGCTGCGGTACGGATAGGTGTCACGATTGTTCTTGCCGCAAGTTGGCTAATGACGATCGCTGTGGCCGCAAATATTACGACCCCTATCGCGAGCCAGCCAATACGGCGCGACGATTCAGCTTTTTGCTCGGTAAAGGTTGCCGCCAGATTCTCCCGCTCATCGGCCACGATTTGATTGGATAGTTGCTCCATGAGGTTGAGTGAGTCCATCATGGAGCGGTTAACCTCGAGGGCGGCGTTATCATCGTTTGATCGTGCTTTGCCAATGACTTGCATCAGTGCTGGTCGGGTTTCTGCCAGCAGTGTGCTGAGTTGTTCGACGTCTGGGTTGTCGATGAGCGTCGTTTGCAGCGTCTGTATATTTTCATCCATTAGTGCCAGGGCTTTAATGGCATTTCGAGACGCTGCGCGAATCCGTGCGGGTTCCGTCTCGGCGATGAGTTGTGCCTGTGCTCGCATCATATCGATGAGGAGTGAGCGACTGTCTGCGGCCAGTTCCGCTCGTGCCTGTGAGGCGGATAGTGCAGTCTGCAGTGCCGCGTTCTGCTGGAACAATGCGATAGAGCCCGCAACCCCGGTGAGCACAGTCCCAAGAATGAAAAGCGCTGAAAACGCTGCGGCTTTGGCCCGCAACCCCAGCCGCAATTGGGGCCGCCCAGACGCTTTTCTGAATCCGGTTAACAGTGCTGTGAGCTGCATGATATTTCCCCTAGCTTAAAACGATCGCCGTGTGCTGACTTGGCGCTGGGACCTGCGACCGTTTTGCACCACTGTTTATTGCGCCACTATCTATTACGCCACCATTTGCGCCATTCTATTAGGATTAGGGCTGCTCTCGGATAGTTTCGAGATAAAACGCGACGTCGTCGATTTCTTGCTCCGTGAGTTGGAGTCCCCAAGGTGGCATCACCGAAGACCGCCCCATGGCTTCTCCACCCAAAGCAATAATGCTGCGCTTATAGGCGGGTAGCTTATCGGATGTGACCAGGTTGGAGGGCTTCGGATCATAGAGAACGGCAGCCCGGCCCTGACCGTCGTGGTTAACCCCATGGCACAGAATGCAGTTGGTTTGATACACCACCCTACCGCGGGCCTCTTGAGCGCCTACGACCGAAAGATAGGCCACAACATCGTTGGTTTGCTCTTCCGATAGCTCGTCTTGCCAGGGGGGCATATAGGGTGAGCGGCCAACAGCTTCGCCGCCCCCGCGGATGATGGCGTGTAATTCATCGTTATTCAGCGCCCCCGAGATGCGCAATTGCTCGGCGTTGTAGAGCGCGTTAGCCCGAGCAATGCCATTGCCCGCCTCACCATGGCAAACAACACAATACACTTTGTAGACAATGGCGCCGCGTACAACGGGTTTGTCGGCCCCGCCACGGCGTGCCCACGCTGGATCGGCCGATAGCAATACAAGCGATAGCACGCCAAGCAGGGCTGCTAATCGTGCGCCTAACAGGCTTGAAAGTCGCACCCTATTCAACCTCAATGGTCATGTACATGTCGGGGTGAATGGCACACTCCACTTCAACCAATCCCGGTTTGTCGAAGGACACCGAGCGAGATTCGCCGCTGGGGTAGGAGCCTAGGTCGAAGATTTGCGTGGCTGATAGCGAGAAGATGTTGTGGAAGAAAGGATCGCTATTGCGAAAGCTGACTGAATCGCCCGCAGAGACTGTCAGCGATTCCACCTCTGTGCCATCGATAACGAAGGTCTTGTCAATTTGATCCACGATCACGTCATCGGCATGGGCGCCACTTATGGTGAGCGCGAGGGTAGCGAATAGGGCGTAAAAACGGGTTTTCATGATTCGGGACTCCAAAGGCTCACTGGGGCAGGACTGGAATAGTTTCCGTCAGCGGGTTAATACTGTTGAGACTGTCTAGAAATACCACTAAGTCGTCGATTTCCTGTGTCGACAAACCCAGGGGCTGCATCATGGGGGACAAGCCCTCAACGGGCTCGCCGCCACTGTTGTAATGCTCGATCACCTCGCGCAGGGTGTTGTAAGCACCGTTGTGCATATAGGGCGCCGTGCGGGCCAACTCCCGTAAGGTGGGCGTTTTGAAGGCGCCCATTACCGCGCGAATTGGTCTGACGGCGTAGCGCCCTGGATCTTGCTCCCCGTGACTCGGCAGACCGATATTGTGAAAGCCGTCATCTTGGAAGTTGAAACCGTGGTGACACACGCTGCAACGGGCTTTGCCCTCGAATAACGCAAAGCCGCGTTTTGCAGCATCCGACAGTGCACTGTCGTCCCCTTTGACCCACAGGTCAAAGGGGGCGTCGGTGGTCAGTAGCGTCCGTTCATAAGCGGCAAGTGCTCTACTAATGACGGATGCGCTGATTCCCTCGCCGGGATAAGCCGCATCGAACAAAGGTCGATAGCCTTCGATAGCTTTGAGTTCCTCGATCAGCTCATCCATGTCTTGGTGCATTTCGGTGTCGCTGACGATTGGCCCCAGCGCTTGCGCTTCAAGGGACCTGACTCGTCCGTCCCAGAATTGGAATTTGTTGTAGGCGGTGTTGAGTACTGTGGGAGAGGCGCGACTGAGGGTTGTCATATTGTGCCCAATACCCGTTGCCAGGCCATCAGCCCAGCCAACGGCAGGGTTGTGACAGGTGGCGCAGCTGATCCAGTTGGAGCCCGACAGTCTCGGATCAAAAAATAGCACCCGCCCCAGAGCCACCCGCGCTTCTGTGGTTTGGTTATTGGCGGGAGGTGGCTGAATGTCGGGCCGCTGGTAGTCGGCGCGCCCTGCAAGCGCAGGTACAGACAGGTTCATGACTGAAAGCACAAAAAGCAGCGCCCAGACAGACGGTCTAGTGCATTCGGACCCCGATAGGGCTCGGTTGTTTAGTCTCATTTCAGCGCCTCAGCTCTACTCGAGTGACGAGATTTGTGGCGGGCTTGCATTCACTTCGCAAACTATAGGACAAATTCGAGACGTTCGCGATATCGCAGCGATGACGAACGGGTGTGTCGACACCATCAACCATCCTTTCCTATACTGCCGGTGGCCCCGTGGCCGGCACGCCAGTGTCAAGCCACATCCCTATGCGAACCGACAGATAAAAGGACGCTCCTATTATGGCGCTCGTTGATTTGGAAAACTTGAAGGCACTCCTCAAAACAGGTTCAAGCGCTGTTGATGAGCGTGATACTTTCAAGCAGTTGTTGCTCACTATTCTCACCAAGGCATCCCGTGTTGATTTACACACGGACAGCTCGGAAGTCGAACTGATTCAGCGCATTATGCAAGAGTACACCGGCGAGAGCTTTGACAGCGCTACCATCCGCAGTGAAGCGATTGCCCAGGCTCAGGAGAGCTCGCTGCGGCCAGTGGCCAAACTTGCCTCGAAGGTCTCCGAGGACATGCGCGTTTTGGCTATTGGCGCGCTGAAAGAGGTCATGGCGGCGGATGACCGTATCAGCTATGCGGAAATCGATTATTTCAACGCGGTGGCTGCGGCTATGCGTCTGAGCTTCGCCGACGTCGCTGGTTTGTTGCAGGACTGAGCCTGCAACATAAGCAAATAGTGGTACCGGAGGCCGGACTTGAACCGGCACGCTTTTAAGGGCGGGGGATTTTGAATCCCCTGTGTCTACCAATTCCACCACTCCGGCTTGGAACTGAAGGGCGCGGAGTATAGCAATTTCGTCACAAACGGCAATCACTGAGTGTCACTAAGTTCCCATTAGGGTAAACTCCCGCCCCAACTCAGGCGCCGGGACGGGCTCGGCAGCGTGTTTCTGAGTATCTCGAGGGGAGAAAAGACATGGCGATGACGCTGGTTAAAAAGACCGCAGACTACCGAATTTTCAAGCGTGGTGATGAGCGCTACGCGGTTCAAGATGGACGTGGCAAGCCCATCAATGGGGAAGAGAAAGTCAACATTCTGGTCGCTGAATCACTGATCACGGTTAGTGTCCCCTCGGCACCTGAACCCGAATCCGAGGCTGAGCCGGAAGCCGAGGCACCCGCCGAAGAGGCAGCGGAGGCTTCAGAGTAACAGTTGTTCTGTTACAGCGAATATCCCAAGAGCCGGCAACTTGCCGGCTTTTTTGTGACAGGGTTTCATGCGGGTTCCTCGTCACAAACTGAACAGGAGACTGTCGCAGTATGATGCGTCGCCAAGATTTTTCCTTTGAATTACCTCCAGAACTCATCGCACAGGAACCTCTACCCGAGCGCACCGCGTCTCGACTGCTCGTGCTCGATGGCGCCTCGGGCCAGGTTGATCATCGATACTTCACTGATATCGTCGATTGGCTAACCCCCAACGATCTTCTGGTTTTTAACAATACGAAAGTGATTCCTGCGCGTTTATGGGGTCAGAAGCAGAGTGGTGGTCGGGTCGAGTGTTTGGTGGAGCGCATTCGGGGTGACGGGACAGCGGCGGTCCATATTCGTGCCAGTAAGTCACCGAAGCCCGGCGGCTGTATTTTCATTACCGCTGATGAAAACGCCGACGTCAGTGAATTTGCTTTGCGGGTCATAGGGCGAGAGGGTGCGCTGTTTATTCTTGAGCCCGAGCAGGGCACATGGCCTGATTTATTGCGACGATTTGGCCATATGCCATTACCGCCCTATATTGAACGCCCCGACGAGGCGAGCGATAAAGAGCGTTATCAAACGGTGTTTGCCAAGAATGAGGGGGCGGTCGCGGCGCCCACNGCCGGGCTACATTTCGATCAGTGTTTACTCGATGACATCAAAGCCCGGGNCGTTGCCAGTGTCGAGTTAACGCTACATGTGGGCGCGGGCACGTTCCAGCCCGTTCGAGTCGACGACATCCGTCAACACGCCATGCACAGCGAATACTTGGAGGTATCCGAATCGGTTGTCACCGCAGTAGCCGCTTGTCGACAGCGGGGTGGACGCGTGGTGGCTGTTGGCACGACCGCGGTCAGGTCCCTAGAGACGGCGGCTCAAACGGGACAGCTGAAACCCTTCAAGGGCGAGAGTGATATTTTCATTTACCCTGGCAAGCCATTCCATGTGGTCGATGCGATGATTACGAATTTTCACTTGCCGGAGTCCACATTGGTGATGCTGGTGTCCGCCTTTGCGGGTCGTGAGCGGGTGCTCAATGCCTACGCAGAAGCTATTCGACAGCGNTATCGCTTTTTCAGCTACGGCGATGCCATGTTGGTGACNCCNCATCCAGATGCCAGAGCGCAAGGTTTGAGTGATGNAATTTNAGCTGTTAGCACAAGACGGCGTCGCGCGCCGAGGGCGAATGACCTTCGAGCGTGGTGTCGTCGAGACNCCCGCNTTCATGCCCGTGGGCACCTACGGCACGGTGAAGGGCATGNTACCCAGGGATATNGAAGCTATCGGTGCCCATATCGTGCTCGGTAATACCTTTCANCTGTGGCTGCGACCGGGTACCGACATTATTNGCCAGCACGGTGATCTGCACGACTTTATGTCTTGGCNGGGCCCAATTTTGACCGACTCCGGTGGCTTTCAGGTATTCAGCCTTGGCGCTATGCGTAAAGTGGCTGAAGAGGGCGTGACATTTCGCTCGCCGGTGGATGGCGCCAGGGTCTTCCTTGATCCTGAAACCTCCATGGGGATTCAGCGCGATTTGGGCAGCGACATTGTCATGATTTTTGACGAGTGCACACCGTATCCGGCCATTGAGGAGGAAGCGCGGCAATCGATGGCGCTGTCATTGCGCTGGGCTCAGCGCAGTAAACAGGCACATGGCGACAACCCATCGGCGCTGTTCGGTATTGTGCAAGGTGGTATGTACGAATCACTTCGCCGCGAGTCGCTGGCGGGCTTGGTCGATATTGGCTTTGATGGTTATGCCATCGGTGGTTTGTCCGTGGGTGAACCTAAGGATGAGATGATGCACGTGCTCGATGTCACCGCCGATCATCTGCCCCCAAATAAGCCCCGCTATTTGATGGGTGTCGGCACCCCCGCGGACCTGTTAGAGAGTGTGCGCAGGGGTATTGATATGTTTGACTGCGTCATGCCCACCCGAAATGCTCGTAACGGGCACCTGTTCACCAGCACCGGCGTCATTAAGCTCAAGAATGCAAGGCACAAGACCAGCACCGCCCCGGTTGATGCCAATTGCGACTGCTACGCCTGTCAGAATTTCACTAGGGCGTACCTGCATCATCTAACAAAGTGTAACGAGATGTTGGGCTCGCAGTTGGCAACCATCCATAATCTACGGTACTACCAAAACCACATGGCAGGTATTCGTCAGGCTATTGAGGCGGGGGAGCTCGATGGGTTTGCCACGGCGTTTTACAGTGCCCAGGCAAATCCCGAGCCGTAATTCACACCCCCGCGTTAGTGAGGTGAGCGCAACCTGCGGGTGATACAGGAGAGTCCATATGAAATACGCATTGGCAGATAAACGGGTACGGCTAGAGGGCGAGGGGCATTTCATTGCACCCAATGCCGCCGTCATCGGTGATGTCTTACTGAAGAGCGGTGCAAGTGTCTGGTTCTCAGCGGTTATCCGTGGCGATGTGGAATACATAGAGATTGGGGCCGGTGCCAATGTTCAAGATGGTGCGGTACTGCATGCAGACCCGGCACGCCGTGCATTGTTGGTGACGGGGTTACGATTGGTCACAATGCCATGGTCCATGGCTGCACCTTGGGTGAGGGGACGTTGGTCGGCATCAACGCGGTAGTACTCGACGGCGCCGTGGTGGGTAAGAACTGTCTGATTGGCGCTGGCGCCTTGGTAACCGGTGGTACCCACATACCCGACAATTCGTTGGTCTTAGGCGCGCCGGCGAAGGTCAAAGCCACGCTAACCCCAGAGCAGATAGCCGCCATGTCGGCGGGGGCGCAGCATTACATAGAAAATGCAGTACTTTTTAATGACAAGCTCGAGGTGATGGATGACTGAGCACGGTGTGAAATCCCCCTGTATTGCCGTCTGCGTGCTCGACGTGGACGATATCTGCGAAGGCTGCTTTCGCACAGGCGATGAGATCACCGATTGGTTTATGGCGGATGATGATCAAAAGCGTGAGATTCTCGCCCGTTGTCACGAGCGCCGGGACGCCCGTCAGCCCATTAAGTTGCTCTAGTTTCTGCTTTGCTGGGCGCCCAGTTGCCGCCCAAGATAAGCCTGCCAATGCCGTTGTCAGCTAGTCACTGTGGTCGGTGCCGCTCAGTCGCTTGATCCGCACTTTGCTGATGAGTGTGCCCTCGATAGCCTCCACCTGCAGTAGATAGCCCGGGATTTTCACGGCCACCGAACCGCTTGGGAAGGCTTCCAAAGCTTCGAGTGCCAGGCCACTAAGGGTTTTGGGGCCGTCTGTGGGTAAATCCCAGCCCTGTTGTTTGTTGAGATCTCGAATACTAATGGTGCCCGAGCACAGATGACTGCCGTCATCGAGGGCCTGAACTTCTTCGCTTTCTTCCGCCAGGTTAGAGGTGAACTCGCCGACGATTTCTTCGAGAATATCTTCGAGAGCTACCAGTCCCATGACATCTCCATACTCATCGACCACCATGCCCAAGCGGACCTTTTTTTGCTGAAACTGCAGCAGTTGGGTGTGCAGTGGCGTGTTTTCTGGAATGAAGTAAGGGGTTTCAATTTCTTGCAGCAGGGCCTCCCTATTGAGCCCGTCGGCACTGAGCACTCGGCTTAGGTTACGCATGTGCAAGACACCTTTAATGTCGTTAATGTCTTCGCGCCATACGGGCAGCAGAGTGTGTTTGCTCTCCTGGAGTTGGCTCAGGATATCGTCGTCGCTGTCATCGAGATCAATACCGTAGACTTCATTGCGAGGCACCATGATGTCGTCAACGGTGACCTGCTCTAAGTCGAGAATGTTCACCAGCATGCGTCGGTGTCGCGAGGGAATCATAGCCCCTGACTCGGTGACGATAGTGCGCAGCTCCTCCTGCGATAGCGCCTCGCCGCTCTGCTTGTCGGGTCGAAACCCCATGATGCGCAAAATGCCGTTAGTAATACTATTAATAGCTGCCACGAAAGGCATGAACAGCTTCAGCATCGGCCACAACACGAAGCTGAAGGGGAAGGCGACCCGTTCAGGATGCAGTGCGGCAATTGTTTTCGGGGTGATCTCAGCGAAGATCAAAATAACGAGGGTAAGTAGCAGGGTGGCAATGGCAATACCCGCGTCGCCGTAGAGTCGGATGGCGATAACCGTGGCAATGGCCGATGCCAAAATGTTGACAAGGTTATTGCCAATAAGGATGAGGCCAATGAGCCGGTCTGGCCGATCGAGTAATTTTGAGGCACGGCGCGCGCCTCTATGGCCCTGATTACGCAAATGCTTCAACCGATATCGGTTCAAAGACATCATGCTGGTCTCAGAGCTCGAGAAAAACCCGGATACCAAAATCAGTACAACAAGGGCGGTGAAAAGTAGTCCCAGCGGGGCGTCGTTCAAGGAGCAGTGCTTCGGTTAGACTGAACTGCGATGGTGTAAAAAAAGTTGGGCGCTGGCAAGCATCTATTGTTGGTTCTGTGATGACATTGGCGCTTTAGTTGCAAGTAGCCAGCGAGAGCTCATTCAAACCAGTAGTTCCAATACCAACTTAGACCCAAAGAACCCCAGGCACATGCAGGTGAAGCCCGCAAACATAAGGGTTACTGCGGTCGCGATGCGCCAGCCCGTACGCCAATGCACAATGAGCGTGACGCTGAACAGCACCCAGGCCACCAGTGTTAGAACTGTTTTATGCACGATGTGCTGCGCAAACAAATCGTCGATGAAAACGGCCCCTGCCACGATAGCCGCTGTCAATAAAAACGTGCCGGCGGTGAGTAATTCAAAAAACATGCGCTCCATCAAATCGAGGGCTGGCAGCATACGCAGCAACCCCTTGGTTTGGTGTTGTCGTAGTCGAGTCATTTGTGCTGATACCAGACCCGCCTGAAGCGTTGCCAAGGCCAGTACCCCAAATGCCACCAGCGCTAGGGTGATGTGTAAAACCAGTCCGTCGGTGAGNCCTGTCAACGGCGCGCCNGTGGCTGGNGCAAANGCATTAAGCAGCACGGCNATGGCNGCTAAGGGGAANGTGACNATAACCAACATATGAATAGGGCGAAACAGCAGCGTTGAAACGCTCAGGGTGGCCATGGTCAGCAGAATGAGCGATGACACCTTGTAGAAGCCAAGGTTGAGAGAGCCATCCCCGAAACTGAGCATGGCTATAACCCCATGCACCATGACCGCCGCCAGCGCCAGTGCGGTGACCTGCCGTACCGGCTTCTGTTTGCTGGTTTCCAGTGTCATCAGATGGCGGCCGCTAGCGCTTAGGTACAGGGCGGCGGCAATGATGGCCAGGGCTGCATCTAGTAGGTTTGGACTTGAGCTCACGGTTCTGCCTTGCGCTGATTGGATTGGGTAATAGTAGCCACCTGCGTATACTACGCCATTAGCACCTTTGCGGGGGTGCCGTGGGCAATCACATTTTTCGGTCAGGACAGGAACAACATGTTTGAAGGATTAAGCGAAAGGCTGTCGGGCAGTCTGAAAGCCATGGCGGGGAAGTCCCGCCTGACGAGGACAATATCCGTGACACGTTACGCGAAGTTCGGATGGCGCTGTTGGAGGCTGACGTTGCGTTGCCCGTGGTCAAGCAGTTTACCGATGCGGTTAAACAGCGTGCGGTCGGGGCCGAGGTGGCGCAAAGCCTGTCGCCGGGACAAGCCTTTTTAAAAATTGTCCAAAGTGAACTCGAGAGCACCATGGGTAGTGCTAACGAGGGTCTCAATCTCAATAGTCAGCCTCCGGCGGTTGTGATGGTGGCTGGTTTGCAGGGGGCGGGTAAAACCACCTCAGTCGCTAAGTTAGCCAGATATCTGATCGAGCGGGAGAAGAAAAAAGTATCGGTGGTGAGCGCAGATGTATATCGCCCTGCCGCCATCAAACAGCTGGAAACCTTGGCCGCCGATGTGGGTGCTCGATTTGAGCCCTCTACTGCCGATGAAAAGCCTATCGATATTGTTAACCGTGCGGTCGCCAGCGCGCGTGTAGCCTTCAGCGATGTGCTACTGGTCGACACTGCGGGTCGTTTGGCCATTGATGAAGCCATGATGGCCGAAATAAGCGCACTGCATGCTGCGGTCGAGCCGATTGAAACCCTATTTGTTGTCGATGCGATGACAGGTCAAGATGCGGCCAACACCGCTAAGGCGTTTGGCGATGCGCTACCCCTGACGGGGGTCATCCTGACTAAAGTCGATGCCGACACCCGCGGTGGCGCGGCGTTATCTGTACGCACGGTTACGGGCAAACCCATTAAGTTTCTTGGGGTGGGCGAAAAAACCGATGCCCTCGATCCGTTTCATCCAGACCGGCTTGCCTCGCGCATTTTGGGTATGGGCGATGTGTTGTCGCTCATTGAGGAGGCCGAGCGGAAGGTCGATAAGAAGAAAGCCCAAAAGCTGGCAAAAAAAGTTCAAAAAGGTGGTCGTTTCGATCTGGAAGACTTTCGCGACCAGTTGCAGCAAATGCGCAATATGGGCGGTATTGGCGCCATGCTCGACAAACTGCCGGGTATGGGCAACATGGCCCAGGCNGCACAGAACGTTGATACCCAACAGTTTGTGCGCATGGAGGCGATGATCAATTCGATGACGGCNAAAGAGCGTCGGAACCCCGACATTATTTCCGGNTCCAGAAAACGCCGCATCACCGCAGGCTCGGGTACTCAGGTGCAGGACTTGAACCGCCTACTCAAGCAGCANAAGCANATGCAGAAGATGATGAANAAGATGAAAGGCGGCGGTATGCAAAAAATGATGCGCGGCATGGGCGGCATGATGCCCCCAGGCGGTGGCTTACCACCTGGNGGTTTTCCTCCGGGTCGGTAGTTTTTCAGTACGCCCTTTTCCCCTGCAGNGGTTTCATGTATCCTCCGCCTCCTTTATTTGCGGTCAGCGTCCCNTTGGGTGGCTGACACCACATGGTTTTTACTGAGGAATCAACAACATGGTAGTTATTCGACTGGCTCGTGGTGGCTCCAAGAAGCGGCCTTTCTACCACGTCACCGTGGCGGATCACCGCAACTCACGCAATGGTCGATTCATTGAGCGCGTGGGTTTCTTTAATCCCATCGCTCGCGGTCAAGAAGTGCGCCTGCGTCTCGATCGAGAGAAGATCGAGGAATGGGTAGCGAAGGGCGCTCAGTTGTCACCACGCGTGCGTGATCTGATGAAAGAAGCCCCTGTGGCAGAAGCTGACGCAGCCCCCGAGGCGGCGTAAAGCGGGTAGCAGCGTTAACGGGTCATGGGCGAGCCGTTAACGCTGGCACAGGTGCTTGGTGCCTATGGCATCAAAGGTTGGGTAAAACTCAGGGTTTGGCTGGAACAGCCCGAGTTGTTGGCAACTTTGGGAACAGTAACGTTGGTACCCGAGCGTCCAGAGCGCCGGTTGCCAACTAAATTGACAGAAATACAAGCGATTAAATCCCACGGCAAAGGCTTTGTAGCGCAGCTGCGGGGTATCGACGATCGCGACGCTGCGGAGGCGCTGAAGGGGTGGCATGTACAGGCCCCGGAAAGTCACTTACCGCGAGCCGGTGATGGGGAGTTTTACTGGCGGGACCTCGTAGGTCTCGACGTGTGGTGCTACGACATCGACAGCCCTTCGGGCACACCGCCTGTTGTCCTTGGTGTGGTCGACTATCTGTTGGATACCGGCGCCAACGACGTCATGGTGATAGCGGCCACAGACCGCAGCATCGATGATAGAGAGCGGCTTATTCCTTGGATTTTGGATGACGTCGTTGTCAAAGTGGATTTGAGTGAAAAGCGCATAGAGGTGCGGTGGTACCTCGATGCTTAAGCAGCCACCTCGATTTACGGTGGTAACCCTATTCCCTGAGTTAGTTGAGGGGATAGCGCAGTGGGGTGTGACAGGTCGGGCGTTCGAGCGCGGTTTATGCCAGCTGGCATTGTACAACCCCCGCGATTACGCCGATGACCGTCACGGCACTGTCGATGACAGACCTTACGGGGGCGGTCCCGGCATGGTCATGCAGGCGCCGGTTTTAGATCGGACTGTGGCGGCGGCACGCGAGGGATGTAGCCGGCCGGTAACGGTGCTTGCATTGACGCCCCAGGGGCGTCGTTTTGATGACAACATGGCGCGTGAGTTCGCTGGGTTGTCGGAGCAACGAGATTTGGTGCTCATCGCCGGTCGGTACGAGGGCTTTGATGAGCGATTTATCGCGGAATCGGTCGATGCTGAGGTGTCGGTGGGGGATTTCGTGGTAAGCGGTGGTGAATTGCCGGCAATGTTGGTTCTAGACGCCATCATTCGCCTGTTGCCCGATGTACTGGGTCACCACGCGTCGGCGCAGGAGGATTCCTTCGCCGAGGGGTTATTAGATTACCCACACTACACCCGTCCAGAGGTGTACCGTGGGCAGTCGGTTCCTTCAGTATTGCTGAGCGGTAACCATAAGGCCATTGCAGAATGGCGGCGGGCGCAAAGTTTGCACCGAACCTTACTGCGACGGCCCGATTTGCTGACAGCAGCAGAGCTGAGTGGCGAAGACAAAGCATTGTTGGCAACGTGGCAGTTAGCGTTGCCAGAGGACTAGGTTTTACTTAACGCGACGTGAGTCGCAGGCGCCACCGAGCGCACAGCCGTTAATTGGAGAGTGTCATGAGCACCAACAAAATTATTTCTGAACTTGACGCAGAGCAGATGCAAAAAGACGTTCCTGATTTTGCGCCCGGTGACACGGTAGTGGTTCAGGTTAAGGTGAAAGAGGGTAACCGCGAGCGTTTGCAGGCCTTTGAAGGTGTTTGTATTGGCAAGCGTAACCGTGGTCTAAACTCGGCTTTTACTCTGCGTAAAATAAGCCATGGTGTAGGTGTTGAGCGTACCTTCCAGACCTACAGCCCACTGATTGATAGCTTGTCCGTCAAGCGTCGCGGTGATGTTCGTCAAGCTAAGCTGTACTACCTTCGCGAACTCAGTGGTAAGGCAGCTCGCATCAAGGAAAAGCTGTCCCGCTAATAGCTCGCTGTGCTTCCAATGCCGCCCGGCTAACCGCCGCTGGCGGCATTTTTGTGGCTGATGTTATTACCAACGGTGTTTTTGTCACGAAAAGGCCAGGCCCAGCCTTGTGTTGTTTTCGGTCAAAGCGAGCTAAACTGCCAGCGCAGCGACCTATGTGGCGATAGAGAGAGGGTGCCGAGACTTTACTCGAGTGCAGCAGAACAGATCCATGAGATCGTTACCAGGCACATTTAGTGTTCTATCAACCTGCGAAAGCGGCGGTGGGATACGTGTGTCTAGAGGTTTTACGCTCATCGAGTTGCTGGTTACGCTGGCCATCTTCGCCCTGCTTGTCTCGCTAGCCGCACCTTCCTATCAAGACCTTCGCCAACGCTCGCAAGTCCGCGGTGCGCTATCGGCTTTGGCCGACGCGGTTGCCCTGGCCCGTGCTGAGGCTGTTACGCGAGGTGTGCCTGTGGATATCTGCCCCATAGTGAGTGCCGATGCTGCTGCGCCCCAATGCGCTAATACCAATGCCTGGGAAGCCGGTTTCATGGTGTGTCCGAGAGAGGAGGCGGCAGGTATCGATCGATGTACCGACGCAGCATCGACCGTGGGTATCAGTAACTTGCCTGTTCAGGTATTCGAGGGGCAGCCCTCGACTGTGACTATTCAAGCATCGGGCTTTACAAGTGAAACCGTTGTGACTTTTGAGCCAGATGGCAGTTTGTCCCGCGCGGGTAATTTTACGATTTGTAGTGACGGTAGCACGAGCACTGCACAAGCATTAATCGTTAATGTGGCGGGGCTGAGCCGGGTAGCTGTTGATAGTGACGACGATGGTGTGGTGAACGTTAGTGCTAGCGGTCAGGTCAGTTGTCTATGAGGTTGCCACCAGACAGAGGCTTTTCGCTCATCGAGGTTATGATCGCCACCTTCGTGCTGGCTGTTGGTATTCTGGGCGTTGCGCAGCTGCATCTCAGCAGTTTTCAAAATAACCGAGATGCGCTCTACCGTAATCAGGCCACTATTATTGCCGACGACTTACTCGGGCGCATTCGCGCTAACCCCAATGCACTGGCCTCGGGTGCTTATAACGGCCTAACATTTTTACCTGACAGCAGCACGCCCGCTGCTGTTGCATGCACTGCCGGCTGTACCGCACTAGAGGTAGCGGCCCACGATGTTTACCAGTGGGCAAGAAATTTTGTGGTCAACATGCCCGGTTACCAAGCATCACTGCCCGGGGCTCGGGGTAGCGGCAATATCGACAGCGCTGATGCCAGGGGCGCATGTCCGAGTATGGTGAAATATGATGTGGTCGTGCAGTGGCTCCGCCCTAACGGTGAGGCCGATCAAGTGACGTTGGTGGCTTGTTTCTGATGGCACAGGTGCGCATGCAGCTGGGTCTCTCCCTGACGGAATTGTTGGTTGCGCTAGCAATAGGCACCGTACTCTTGCTTGGTGTTTTTGGTGTCTTCGTCTCCAACAGTCAATCCGATAGCGTGGAGGCCGCCATTAATCGGGTTCAGCAGTCCGGTCGCGCTGCGGTTGAACTGCTCAATCGAGATATCCGGCGAGCGGGTTACATAGGGTGTGACAGCATCGGTGGCTCGGTGTCATTGGCTGCCAGTGATACCCGAATACATCGGTTGTTAGCCTACCGCTCTGATGGTTCGTCGTTGACGCCTGACTCCACGAACAGTGTTGCAGATGTGGTCAAAGGAGGAGCGCGCGCGGGGAGTGATGTCATCGTGCTTGATTACGCCGACTATTTTGGTAATGACCTCATTGCCCAGGGGGACGCCTTCGATACCTTGGGTCAATCTTTGACGCTTAACAGTCCAGCGGGAGGGGAATGTCGCCTTGTTAATGGTGACTTGCTACTGTTGTCGAATTGCGTGACCACCCATGTCTTTCGTGTGTCCTCAGCCTCAGGTTGCGGTGCGTCGGGGAATACCATCACCATAAATACCGCAGATAATCAGGGGCCCGCTATTACTGCTGCGGATGGCAGTGGTCTCGCCGCATCATCATTAACAGGGTTCCGTTACACCGAACAAAGCGATGTCGCCGAGTATCTTCAATTTATATGGTTCGTTGCGGACACGGGTCGAGAAATAAACGGGCAAGCCGTTTATGCACTATACCGACTAGCGAGCAACCAAACTTATGCTCAGCGAGAAGAGATGATTGAGGGCGTTGAGTTTCTTCGCGTCGAGGTCGGTGAGCGTGTTGCAGGTGGTTTGCGTTTTGTATCGCCATCATCGCCAGGTATCAATTGGTCAGCAATAGAGTCGGTACGTATGGCCTTGCTTGTGCAGAGCTTCGAGGTGGTAACCGATACTGATGATACTCGCAACTACCAGCTACTTTCAGAGTCTATACCTGCCGCGGGCAGTATAAGCCACGGTGGTGGCCGGGTTATACGCCGCGTGTATACCAGTTCCCAGGCTATTAGGAACACGGCATATGGACAGTTCTAGGATGCAACCGCTATCGAATCAGCAAGGTGTTGTTCTCATTGTGGCCATGATTGCATTGCTTTTGGTGACGCTGATTACGTTTGCTGCTGTGCGTTCAAGCACCGTGTCATCCCGTATTGCCGTGATCCAAGAACTTAAGGCCGCAACATTTGAGGCTGCCGAATCGGGTGCCACCATGCTGGCGCGATCAAAACAGAATCTTGGACCACCCGAGCCCGGTGGTGTGCGCACTTATACCAGTACAGACGTGGGCGCACCATTGCCTCAATTTCTCGTTCGAGGCGGCGCCACGGATACTAGCGATGATGATGTCTCGGTTGTGACAACCGGCCGCGCCGCATTTCAGCGGGAGGCTGCTGCCATTGGCTACTCCTTGCGGAAAGGTGGCGCTGGTTTTCAAACCTATTTTTACGATCTCAGCGCTACTGGCACCGTTGAAGGGTCAACCAATACCCAAAGCACGGTCACCCAAGGTATTTTCATCGAGGCGCCGCGGATAAATTAATGAGGATCTCAGTGATGACAGCTTTTATCTGGCGTTATCTACAAGCATTTAAGCGCACAACCACTACTGTAGCACTCACTCTGTGGGTCGCTGCACCTGTCTGGGGTGATGACACAGAGATCTTCTTTGGTAGTTTTGAGGGCGGTGCGTTTTTGCCAAACGTGCTGTTCATCATGGATACCTCGGGTTCCATGCGTAGTCGACCGAATGACAGCACCAGTGAAGCCAAAATCAACATCGTAAAAGAAGCCCTCAGGCAGTTGGCGTACGAGATGAGCGGTGTCAATGTGGGCTTGATGCGTTTCTCAAATCCGGGTGGTCCTGTGCTATACCCGGTCACTTATATCGATCAGGAAATACCCTCGTTCGGCACAGGTGCCGAGACCACGGTCACTCCGATAGCCTCCAGTCAAAGTGACGCTACGGAGAATCTAGGCACAGGTGTGGTTGAGGTAGGGGGAGAATCCTCCGCGATTGGTAGCGGTGAGAATGTCACTGTCATCGAAGCCTATGTCAACGAGAATGATGAGGATGCGGAGGAATCCCGCAATGGTAACTTCTCTATTTTTGGCGATTACTTTGACTTTCGCGGCGTTGGCGATAAAGCCGGCATTCGGTTTTGGGAAATTGACGTGCCGCGGGGTGCGGATGTAATTGACGCCCGGCTGTCGCTGACCGTCAGCAACGATAGCGACAACAACCAAGAGTCTCTGACGACACGAGTATGTGGCGACCTCGTGCCCGCCCCGGATTTTGGCGACTACAGCACCCGACCCAGTCAACGCAATCTTACGTTTAACTGTATTGATTGGGTGATGAACGATGCCACCGGCGGCGTACCTGCGCTAAACAGCACTATCGTGTCTCCGAACCTTGCGCCCATCGTTGATGAAATTGTATCGGCTGATAACTGGCGTAACGGTTATTGGGCAAACAACGATATTGTCTTATTGCTAGAGCAAACAGCGGACTCCGATGACAATGCCGAGCGCCAATTTCGGACCCACGATAATCGATCTGATGCTTCCAAGCTGACCATTCGCTACAGCGAGGGTGGCGGTATCACCGATAATGTTGCGGGCTTAATCTTTAATGGTGTTTCGGTGCCCCGAGGGGCAGCGGTTACCTCGGCTTATCTCGAACTGACCCCGCGTAATACGGTGCAGGGGACACCCTCGTTAAACATCGCACTCGAATCTGGTGCGGCCGCCCAACCGTTCAGTGGCGCCAATGGCGAGATTTCATCGCGGATTGCTGCCAGTAGTTTAAGTCAATCGGTGGTGGCGTCTTCCTGGATAGATGACACCACGGTGCAATTGGACGTGTCGACGCTCGTGCAAACCGCCGTCAGTGATGCCTCCTGGTGCGGCGGCGAACCCTTGGGCTTGTTGCTCAGTCGAGTTGGGGAGCGGCTCGATTTTGAATCGTACGATGGTGACCCTAACCTTGCGCCACAACTTAGAATTACTTACGACGCCGACAGTGTTGTGCCAGGCTCTACCTGCGTCGAAACGAGTCAGACAAAACGTGTGGGCTCGTCGAATGACGATATTGAGTTCCGAAGTGCCAGTGGTGGTGATTATGTCTCTTCTCGAAGCTACATGTATATCAATGACGACGAGTGGATCACCATGCGCTTCGCGAACTACACGTTACCGTCGGATGCGGAAATTACCAGTGCCTATTTACATTTGGTGGCAGACAGGAATGACACTACCACCGACGTGACGCTGAAATTATCGGTTGAACAAACGGCCAACTCTGAGCCTTTGCCCGGTACAAACCCAGGAACGACGCGCACGTGGAGTGGCAACGTGCAATGGCCGATTAATGAAAATTGGCGCTCTCGTCAGAGTTATCGCTCTCCCGATATATCAAGCCTAATACAAACCGTGCTCAGCAGCGGGTTTGTGTCGGGAAATGCGATAACGCTTCGAGCGGATTTGTTGGCTGGCGATCGCTTGCTTTGGGAGACCTACGACGACAATCCGATTTTCGCGCCTATGCTGGAAATTAACTTTAAATCGACTGGTGAAGACGCTTTTAACACGGCTCGTACCGAGTTTATAAGCGCAGTAGATTCTCTTTCCGCCGAGGGCTTTACCCCTATTCAGGACACCTTATTCGAGGGCTTTCAATATTACGCGGGTAACCCAGTGGTTTGGGGTAAGTACCGAGGTGGCCACGATGCCAATGGAAACCGGATAAATGTAGCCAATGAATCGGCAGATGCCGAGCCCTTCTGGTACACCCGTGTGTCGGTAGAAGACGCCATTACCCCCGAATCCTGGGGTGGTGTACAGAGGCCTCCGGGTTGCACAGAGGACAACCTCAGTAGCGTTGCTTGCGATGACAGTAACGGTCCGAACGAACCCGAGGGTGAATATCTACTGGGTAATCCGGTTTACAAATCGCCCATTGAGAGTCAATGTCAGTTTGAAAGCCATATTGTATTCCTCACGGACGGGGCGGCTAACGAGCCGCACTCTGAAGCCTTAATTAAGTCGGCCATTGGCGCCAGTACCTGCCCCTCCAGCGGTAACAGTGCTCAGGCTTGCGTGGTGGAGTTAGCCGAGTACATGTACAACAACGATTTAAATGCGGCGCTAGAGGGCACGCAGGTCGTGCGTACCCATATGGTCGGGTTTGATTTTGATGAGCAATGGCTCGAGGACATTGCCGACGCGGGCGGCGGTACCTACGCCACGGCCAACGACTTGGAGTCATTACTGGCGGAGTTCAAAACGATCATCGCCGAGGTGCTCAAAACAGACACATCCTTCGTGGCGCCAGTTGCCGCAATTAACCAGTTCAATCGCCTGACCAATCGCGATGAGGTGTATTTTGCAGTATTCAAACCGGACGGTGTGCCCGCTTGGCCTGGAAACTTAAAGCGCTACCGTCTCGGTTCCGCAAACGGCTTGAGCAATGTCCTTCTAGACGCCAATGACAATACTGCCGTTGATCCAGATACCGGTTTCTTCAGAGGTTCTGCGCGCAGTTATTGGAGTTCGGTGGCCGACGGTGGTGATGTTGAGAAGGGGGGTGCCGCAGAGAATTTACCCGCGTATGCATCGCGAAACGTCTTTACCGATCTGACTTCGGCACCTACCTCACTGATCGCAGGTGGTAACTTGCTCGTCGATAGTAATGGGGCTATCACCGAGGCCATGTTGGGTGTGACAGGCGATACCGAGCGTACCGACCTGATTAATTGGATTCGAGGTCAAGACGTTGACGATGCCGACGGCGATGGCATCGTATCGGAAGACCGCTTAGCTATTGGCGACCCACTCCACTCTCGTCCAGTGGCGATTAACTACGGGCTGGATGAAAACGAGCAGGCGCAAGTAGTGCTCTTTTTTGGCACTAACGCCGGCAATCTGCACGCTATCGACGCGACCAATGGTGTGGAGCTCTTTACTTACATACCTCAAGAATTGCTTGG
>PR_CR_10_Liq_1_inCRDRAFT_1000488_pt1 | contig 24772 bp, 20 predicted proteins | sample PRCRCaboRojoPR_3_FD_10241 | JGI IMG/M metagenome (IMG submission 10241)
TTGAGTTCTTTGAGTTGGTAAAAGGTTGTGGCCTGGACTTGGAAGACAATGAACTCACCCAATTTCACAATTTCTGTCTTTTTCGGGAAATCGGCAAGTATTCTATCCAGCCTGACTCTTTGGGAAAGAGTATGTGAAGGGTGCCCTGCTATAGCATGGTCAGTGGCAACATGAACACACAACAACTCTCCACACTTACACTGAGAAATAGCTTGGCATTTCTGAGGACAGGATGCTTCCATTTATACTTAAGAAATAAACCCCAAAACCCACCCCCATTTTGATACACTAAATTAAATGCCATCTAAAACCCCACGCAAATCAGACAGTGAATGTCACGCTGACCAACTTTTCGAAAACCTAAGAGACCAAACACTGCACTTGAGAGCATTAGTACTGGACTGGGTGAAGCTTTACAAACGCCAAGAAAAAGAAGCTCTGCACTCACTGCTTGTATTTATACTTCAGAGTTGTGGACTCAAAAAAGACTGCGTTTCACTTGAAGAGGCTGAAAACGAAGAGATGGAGTCAATACTAGAAGAACTCAAAGCTCAGGCCAAAGAATGCGAAGAGTATCCCCTTATTTCTAAAAACCGCGCTTATAAAGGGTTTTACTCTAACTTCCAGTTTTTTTGGGTGCACTTTGTAAACGAGTCTGGGGACTGTCTTTACGACCAAAATCTTCTGAACTTCTTAACAAGTTGGTTAGCGAGTTTGAGTTTTAGCGGAATGAGGCCAATCAGACATACAAGCACTGCAAGCATACTAAGTTTAGGCCAAGGTCTTGTGGATATGCTTGTAAGCGAGGAAAAAGACCTTGAAAAAGTCCAATCCTTCCTTCAAACAGAAACTGAAGACTCTGAAAGACTAGACCAACTCAAAGACCAAGAAAAAGAACTCCAGGCTCGAATCCAAGTACTACACGAAAACCTTGACTCAATGGTCAAAGACGTAGTGAGTTACCGGTTCAAAGACGTTATGCCTGAGATCAGATCTTTGTGTGTACAAAGTTTAGGTTACTTAGCTGAAAAGTCCTCTAGGTACTTAAACGACCAAACTCTAAAGTACCTAGGACTCATGCTTTACGACAAGTCTTCTGAAGTCAGAGAGCACATTCTAAGCTTCTTAGCCAGAACTTACTCCAAAAGCAACTGCAAAGCTCTCCAAAAGTTCATCAAGAAAAACAAACCCAGACTAGTGGAGATGTGCAACGACATTGAAAACAAGTGTTGTGTAGAAGCCCTTAAAGTGTGCACTTTGCTATGCAAGTCAAACAACTTGTCTAAAGAAGAAGAAGAAGTTTGCTCCTGTTTGCTTTGGGCTGAGTCAGAAGAAATCCGCCTTGCCGCTAGTGAGTTTGTGTTGGTTTCGGTCTTCAACAACTCACTTCCAAAGAAGCCCCAAGACGACTTACAAACAAGCATTTTCCAAGTAGTCAATTTTTTCCATAACTTCGGCGACGACCAGCCTTACAGAATAGAACTCTTAGTAAAGTCTTTTTGGAACAAAACTTGCATATTTAAGTGCTGGGATGTCATTTGTGAATTACTTAAAAAAGAAAACAAACTGGCTAACCAAAGAGTACTAGTGCTTATTTTAGTCAAGAGTTTAAAGCACCTCTACAACTCCCCTGAAAGAAGGAACAAAACCACTGTGGTCTCTTTAAGTTCAACACTCATTTCTGAGCTTCCCAACCTTCTCACTTACTACAGAACTCAGCCCGAAGTACTCTGCGAACTTGTAAAAGTTCCTTTGTTCCTAGACCTAACTGCTTTGGCCGCCAAAGACCTTAAACAGCCTTTCAAAAAATTAGTAACTGCTCTGAAAGACCTTAATTTGCAAAGCAGCAGTGCAGAAATCATCATGAAAACTGCCCAAAGTCTAGGGAAGCTTGCACGCGAGCCACACGCTTTGCAAAAAGAAGCCCAAAGCGAACTAACTAAACTAATAGACGACTGCCTCCAAATAGTTAAAGAAGAAATGAGGAAGTACGTGTTAGAAGGAGAACAAGAAGTGCTGGAAGTCTGGCTAAGAAGAACTTCAAGTCTTATAACGGTTAAAGACATTCTAGACGAACTGGGTGAAGAAACCCTTACGGACATTTTAGGGATTTTAGGAAGTTACCTTAGTAACGCCGAGGCCAACTCTGAACTGGCTAATACTTCAGCTGAGATTGTTTTCCACTGGCACTTGTGGAGTCTCAACAGAGTCAGCAAGAACTCAGTTGACCTTGAAGACTACCTTTTAAAGAGAACCGGAATCATTGAGAACCTTACTGCTGTTGTAGCTAAGCAAAACTCTGACTTTGAGCTTAGAAAAAACGTCTTTAAGTACCTTGGCGAAACTTTAATGGTGGTGTCTGGGTACCCTGCACAGGGGTCCCAGGTGTACTTAGAAGTGAGTTCAGACATATGGAGCACTTTGGAAGACTACATGACTGCTTTTCCTATAGTAACTGAGTACCCAAAAACACTTAACCCTACCAAAGCTAAAAAGTCCACTGGAGCTGTTAAAGAAGACGCAGACAGCCACACTCAACTGATATGCTTGATAATAGGGCGTTTGGTGTGTTCATGTCCTTCAATTACTGTTTCACAGTTGCCTTCGAGTTTCTTTGCCCACTACGGGTACTCTTCACTGCGTACATTAAGCATCATAACCAAGCAGGTTCTCAACAACTTTAAAACCAAAGACCTGCAATCAAGTGGGCCTTTTTCAGACCCAGGACTTATCTTCAATATCATTCTAGAAAGTCTGATTAAGTGCATGGGAAAAGCCCAAGAACAAGACATAACTAACATGAAAGAACTTACTAAGAAGTTCGTTGCTGTCCTAGGCTCTGGACCTATGCCTCCCAAACAAGCCCAGAAGTACCTAGGATTCCTAATAGACGGAATTAGTTTTTCGTTGTCTGAAAAAAGCAACTTGCAGTTACTAGACGCTTTAAGCATTTTTGTAGGCAAAAACTATTTGAGTCCTAGTCAGATGCAAGAACTCTACGACCGAGTTTCACAAGACTCCAAAGAACTCGAAGACACCTTTGAAGAAGAGTCACTCTACTCAGTAAGGTACTTTTTGCACGTGTTAGGAAAGAACTTAGGACTCTCTAAAAAACCTCAAGCGTCCAAAGTAACTTCAGAAGTTAAAACGGGACAAAAACGCCAACGCGAAGAGTTCAGAGACGAAGACATTGGAGTCGAAGAACCTTTTGGAAGGCCTCGCAAACACACTCTGAGAAAAAAGAAGTAATGTTTATAATTAAGCTTATAATGGAGGAAATAAACTGCAAGTTCTGCGGGGTTTTGAGTGACTTAGTTAAGTGTGAAGACTGCGAAGCAGAAAATAACTCTTGCTGGTTTTGTAATAAGAAAAACAAAACCCCTACTTCGCACATTCTAATCCATGTTTCAATTAGCTCTCATACTAGGTTGGCAGTTTACAGCTCTCAGAACAGAAAGTTTAGTTTGTGTTGTGGAAAGTGCGGACAAACTGATATATTCTTGCTAGGGTTTTACTACGAACTAGGCTCAATCAGGTTTTTGTGTGAACTTCCATGTGGACATGGAGTGGAAGAATGGAGGCCACTTGTCAAAGATGACTTGATTGTTGACTTGCAACTAGACAGAAGTATCCCTCTTGCTTCTCTAAAGAATCGACCTACTTACGAAAGCGGTAATTCAATATTCTGGTTACGCGAAAATACACTTCTTGCTTCTCTAAGGAATCGACCTACTTACGAAAGCACTGAAAAGTATGTTTTAGTAATGTCGAACCTACTGAATTTAGAATTGTCACACGAAAAAGCTGAACATGAAAGAACTTGTTTGCAAACTGCTTTCATGACTCCTAGGAATGCTGCTTCTGGTGTTTACAAGCTAGATTTTAATAAGATCAACAGGTCGTTTGGAGTAGGAGATAAGGTTAAAATAACTCTTGACTCTGGCTTTGAATCATCTGCACTAATTATAGACATCAAAGGTAGGAACTCTGCTTTTGTCCAATTAACCAGTCTTAAAGCAGATCCTCCAAATCAAAGATCAAATGCTAGGGTTGAGTTTACGTTCAATTCCCTGCCTTATGATAGAGCTGGAAAAGGGCTAAGAAAAATAAGTAAAGGAAAAATTGACGGATTCATCGAAAGCGTTATTTTAGGCCAGAACTCCAATGCAGTGAGCTATTTATTTCCGGAAGAAGAAGGAGAACTCTCGATTGTTGACAGTATAGCTCCAAGTTTCAAAGCCAATCAATCCCAAATACAAGTAATCAAAAACACCATTAAAAACAAGTTTACACTGGTACAAGGTCCTCCAGGAACGGGCAAAAGCACTACAATATCGATGATTGCTTATTTTATGGCAAATCACCTTTTCAAAGGAGAGAAAATTCTAATTGCTACTCCTTCGAACACTGCAGCCGACAGCATTGCTTTGAAGATTGAAGAAATAGGAGTTAAAGTCTGTAGAGTGATCTCTTACATCAAAGAGAACGAGTCTTCAAGTGCTTCGCATCTTTACAGCAGTCAGCAGTGTCGGAACTTAGTCAAAGAAGATTTTAAAGACGAATATGAACAAAAGTTGTATGAAAACGAAGTTAATATTCTCGAAAGCTACTTTCGAAGAAACGAAAACTACAGCCTCAGCAGATGGGAAATGAAGAGCTTTTTTGAGATGCGGGATAAGTATGAAAAAATAGCTTTAAACAAAGCTGATGTTATCTGCTGCACCTTTTCAGCTTGTTTTGACAAAAGAATGCTCTACTCCTCCTTTAAACATGTGATTCTGGATGAAGCCTCCCAGTCAACTGAGCCTGACAGCTTAATACCTTTAGTGAAAGGAGCCGAGCAAGTGATTATATTTGGAGACCACATGCAACTAGGTCCTACAGTTAAGTCAGGCCAAGCTAGCAAAAAAGGCTTAGGCGAATCTTTGTTCTCCAGACTTTTTAAAACAGGAAATGTTCCTTTAATTCTGAAAACTCAGTACAGAATGCACCCTGCAATTTCAGAGTTCCCTAGTTTGGAGTTTTACAAAGGAGAACTGAATGACGGAGTGAAAGCTAGTGAAAGAGTAAAGCGCATACCAGGCTTTAGGTGGCCTAACCCGGACAGACCTATTATGTTTATAAGGTCACTTGGTGACTCTGAGTATTTCAGTTGTTCGTTCATAAACAAAGATGAGATTAAAATCATCGTTGGCTTGATAAAGTTCATGTTAGAGAAAGGAATTGAGGGACAAGACATAGGAGTGATTAGTCCCTACTCAGGACAGATTATAAAGATAAGAAAAGAAGTTAACTCCATCCAAGCAAATAGAAACCAACTTAAGAAAATAGAAATTAAGTCAGTGGATGGCTTTCAAGGAAGAGAAAAAGACTTTATAATATTTTCGTGTGTGAGGTCTAGTGGACAAGCAGGACTGGGCTTCTTAACTATCAGAAACAGGCTTAACGTAGCCTTGACCCGGGCCAAGTACGGTCTTATTCTGTGTGGAAACGACAGACACTTGTCATCAGACCTTATGTGGAAAAGCTTAATTGACCACTACAGGAACTACAACGCAATAGTAGAAGACACTTCTTGGTTTTTAAGTTAAAATATTTACTATGCCAGTTCATCTTCATCGGGGAACTCGTCTGCAAAAGTTTCAGTAGAACTGGGAGAGTCAGGGTCAGGTTTGGGTTCGATTTTTTTGCTGCGCATGAAACTAGGGATGTATTCATGCTGGGGTTTGGACTGGGTAGAACTAGTGTTGAACCTAGCATGCTTGTGTTCTGTTCTTGGAGGAGCTTTACTTGGCTGTTTAAGTTGGCCTTTTTGGACAGAAATATTAGAAAAAGTTTTAGGCTTAAAAGCCTTGGTGGAAGTCTGGACTGGCTTAAACGTAACGTTTTTTTTAGATACAATAGACGCACGCGTAGCTGCAGTAGAATTAGTATGCAAAGAGTAGTTCTTTTTTTCGTTTTCTTCAAACTTACTTTGAAGTTTGGCATTTTCTTGTAAGAGTCTTTCTATTTGGCTTTCGAGTTCTAGTTGTTTATGTGCAGCATCCTCAAGTTTAGATTCGAGTTTGGGGATTTTTTCTCTTTTTAAGTACTTGTTTTCTTCTCTGAGTTCTTCAATTTCTTTTTTGAGTTCTTCGTAGTCAGTTTTTTGCTGGGACTTGTTTTCAGCTTTAATCAAGAGTGCTTTGGTTTCTCTGTATTTTTCTTCGTAAGTGTTTTTCATAGCAAGTGCGTGGTCTAGTTTTACACTTAGTTCAGCTAGTTTTCCTGAACCTCCTATTTGCTCTTTTAGAATGCGGTTTTCTTCCTTGAGTAGAGTCATTTGGGTTTGTATTTCTTGACTCGATCTTGTTGAGAACTCCGTGCTGTCTGTAGAGCTCCGGATTTCTTGGAGTTTGTTTTTGTAAAAGTTAATTTCTTTCTCTTTGGATTGATTAGCAGCCTTCAGTTCGGAGATCCTTACTTCCATTTGGCTGACTTGTGCTATGTAGTATTGGTTGCTTCTTTTCAAAGACTCTTTTTCTTCTCTGATTTGTTTGAGCTCCCTTAGTCCTTTTCTAAATGGCACAATAGACTCTTGACGTTCATATTCTTTTTTAGACATTATGATGTCTACTTGTTTCTCTTTTATAGGCAAAAAAACCAAAAACCACCGAAGAACCAAAAAAGGAAACAAACCCCAGCAACGCAAATTAGACTGGCTCGAAATGGACCCTATGAATGACGCCGGGCCTCCCATGCTGCACTACTCTGAGTCGTCTCCGCAGCTAACCTTTCCGAAAGAAGAAGAAAAGTCCCCAGAGCCCAGGCCTATCGAGTTCCAGGACATGTTTACTTCGAACAGCCAGTTGTTGAGTTGTTCTGAGTTGGTGAAAGAAAACTTTGAGAAGTTTGAGATGCTTCTAACTTACGAAAAACAAACAGACTGGGAACTAAAGGTAGACAAGTCCTTTGCAAAAGTTTTCCTCACCAAAGGAAGCAACTTAGACCCAGAGCTCCCTATGGTAAAGGCCCTGTTTGATCTCGAGGTCAACGCTGAACCTGAACAGATTTACAAACTGCTTTACGACACTGAACTCAGAAAGACCTGGGACAAGAACTCAGTACTCGAGTTCAAAGAGCTGAGTAAGCCCCAAGAAGATGCAGTAGTCTACTACATGCTTAACAAAGCCCCCTGGCCTTTTTCCAATAGGGACTTTGTCGAACAAAGACTAACTCGCAGAAGAGAGAACGGAGACATCGAGGTGTTTTACAGCAACTGCGAAAGTCAAGAAGCACCCCAAACTGACTCTAAAGTTGAAAGGGGAAGGACTGTGATAGGTGGGCAAGTCTTTAGGAGGAGAGTTTCACTTAAAACAGGCGAACCTACTTTACTTGTGACTTTGCTCAACCAAGCTGAGATGAATGGAAAAATTCCAGCTAAAGCTTTAAAAGAAACCTTGCCAACGTCTTTAATGAAGTGGTACCGAAGTGTTAAAAACCAACTTGTAAACCTTCAAAATTCTTAAGTTACCCAATATAATAAAGATGCCCAAAGGTGTAAAACCTCTGTTCTACGACAAAGAATCTGTAGGGAAACGCTTTAAAGGAAGCAAAACTAAATACACTTGGAAAGTGGAAGTAGCTACTAGGGAACTACTTATTGAGTTATACTCGAGTAAACTATCTGGCAAAAGGAAAATCTTTATAAACGGCCTTAAAAAGTTTGATGGCAGAAAGAACTCAGGAACTATTTTCAGTTACCCTTTCAATATTGAAGGCTATATGTTGATACTGGTAGAGTCAGAACAGGGATTTGACCTTAAAGTGGACAATGTTTCTTTTTTCGAGTTATACAGAAACAGTTCTGAAGTTTGGGAAGACCCTAAACAACTGAGTTTTGAGTGCATAGAGTCAGACCAAGAAGAAGAAAGGGAAAGAAGCGCTTCTTTGGAAAAAGTTCCCCAGGCTGACTGGGAGAAACACGCTAAACCTTACAAAATCTCTAAAAGGCACATAGAAGACAAGTCTTATAGAGAGATTCTTAACTTCAAACCTTATCAAAGGAGCAGAAGGGCTACTGTGGACGTCCCTGATAGCAGATTTATATTTGAAACTAAACAATTAACTACTTCAAACGAACTGTTAGAGTTAAATCCAAGGAACTTCCAAACAACTAACCCAAAAACTCAGCCTTTTTTCGCTGAACAACCTGTGTTCACTATGACAGGCTACCCTTAACTAACATTTTTAGGATTAAAATGACTTTTCTAGAGGTGTTGAGTTGAAAGGGCGTCTTTTAACGAAGTTGCTAAAGCGGACATCTTTCCAGGACTTAAGTTTGGGCTGAGGAGTTCTGTACCCATTAATTATGCTTCCCGGAAACTCTGGGCTGAAAGAAATCTGGTTGAGTCTTTTGATGGGGCTGTTATCTAGATTGCTCATTATTGGTTTAGCATGAGTGGGACTCTGAGAACTATGCTTTTTCCTTTGTTTGGGAAACTCAAATTTGTGGAGTCTTTTGTGTGAAATATCGGGTAAGTTAGAGTTGGGGAAGCTGTATAGTTTGCTAGCAATAGGAAACAGCTTCTTTTTGTTTATGCTGAATTTAGGTTTTTGCTCTAGTTTTAGGACTTCCCAGTTCTTTATTGTAAGTTTGCTTTTTGTATTTTCGAAGTTAGGCTTCATTGTTTTCTTAGTAGAAAAAATAACCTTAAAACTCAGCCACAGAATACTAAAACCTTATCTAAATTACAAAAACTTTACTTAAAATCAAATTTATCAAAGATAAGTTCGTGTTCTTTGTCTTCAGGAACTTCTTGGATACTTCTTTCTTCAGTTATTCTAGATATCTGGCTCTTAGCTTCGCTTTCTTTAGCAATGCTTCCAGCTGACTCCGAAGGGGAAACTCCTGAACTTCCTTCACTTCCACTAAAAGCCTCAAAAAGTCTTTTGCAAATCAACTTAGTTTCTTCAACTGACCTTTCAATGACCCTAACTTTACTTTTGACCTTTCGGAACTCAACTACTTCATCTTCCTTAGAAATGGCATTTAAAACATTCCCAGCCATGGTTTTTCGGTTCTTCATGATTTGGTTTCTAGTTTTTTCTCTTAAAGGAGTCTCTTGTCTTTGGTGGGTTTCTTCGCTCACTAAGTACTTATGTTTTTTTTCAACTAAGTTTTCTTTAGAGTTGGCTAAGTTGCTGAAACTCCTGCGCTTCATAGTGTGCAGTGCATGCTTTCTTTCAGCTTCTTCCTTTTTTTCGTCTGATCGAATTTGGCGGTCTCGGGCAGCAGTGCATATTTCTACAGCTTCTTCTTCAAAGGTGAAAAGCATCTCAGAAAAGTCTTCACGCGAGAATGTGAGGATTTCGCAAGCTTCTATAGCTTTAACTGAATCGAGGTGAGTTTTGCTTTCTGAAAATAAAAGATCCACTTCTCCAAAGTAGTACCCTTCAGATATCATAACAAAGGGTATCGAGTCAGCTTGTTTCAGGGCCACCATAGAAGCTTCTCCTTTGACTAAAAAGTACATTTCAGCAGCGTATTCTCCTTCTTTGTAGATAAACTCGCCCTTTTCAACCTTCACAGTTTTAAGTCTAGGAGCCACCCAAGCTACAAAGTTAGCTGACTTGTCTGAAAAAAAAGCGTTGTTTTTAAGCATTTTTTCGTGGATTATAATCAGCAGTTCCTTGCTAAGGTTAGGAGGAAGGTCTCCAAGTAGCTCCTCTACTTCTTTTCTGCTGTGTTGGTACTCGTATTCAATTGCCTTAGTAAGCTTCTTAAAAAATAGTTTAGAAAGTTTGTGCTTCCTGGCAAGTTGGTTGAGTATTTCAAGTTTCCTGTTAAGTTCAGCTTTTCTTAAGTTCATGTTTGAAATTAAGTTAGTAAGCGAACCTATTGTGTAAGAGTAAAGAAGCACTCCAATGATCATCACAAAACTGCAAATAAGGCGCTCAAAAGTGTTGTTTGCAGCTATGTCTCCGTAGCCTACTGTAGTTAAAGTGGCAGCTGCCCAGTAAGCACCCACTACGTATAGCTCAGAGTTAGAAAGGTCTTCGTATCCCCCTGCTCTGATCCAGCAGTCGTACTCTTCATAGATCATGAACTTGCCTACGAACACGTAAGAACAGCACAGCAAGTGAATCATGAGTCCAAAAGAAACAATGAACCATATTATTCTTTCCACACCTATGTTGAACTTAAAAGCAAGGTTGATGTACTTCTTCATCTTGTCTTTGTTTTTGATGATCTTCACCATGCGGAACAACTTAGCTAGTTTCAGCATGCGGTAAAGCCTAGGTAACTTCGCAACTCTTATCAAAGAATTGTAGTTCCTTTCGTTTTCTAAAATCACTTGAAAGGGCAAACAAGCTATTAGATCTGGAACCATCCAAGTTTTTAAGTAGCTTTTGATTATAACTTTGTTACGTACTTCAAGGTTGTTTTCTTTGTCGTAGTAAGCAAGGAACATTATGACTAACACATCGATGAAAAATATCGAGTCTATAACTAAGTCTACAATAAGCCAGTCAGTGGTGTCCTCCTCTACAAAAGCTACTCTGTAAGGGGTAACAACTGCGGTGTACAGAAGCAACAGTGTTATGAATTTCGTCCAGTATGCTACAAAAGTGTCATCTGGGTATAAGACGCAGGTATGTCCTTGGCCTTTCATCTGGGCCCTTAAGTTAGCGTTGGCTTCCTGGGTTTTATACTTCAACAAGTCAGTTTGCCACCGAGTGAAAGGAGTAGAAGTTTCGTCGTTTGGGTTTTCCATTTAATGTAAATCCTTCGGAATTAGCCCGATTAATTACAGTTTATACATCAGGGGTTTGGTTTCGGAACTTTTTTTTAATTTTAACCCTGATAGTAGGCTGGTTAAAGGAGTCTTCAGGCTTCATTGTGATACTTTTTTCAATGGCTTTAGTAGACCTGGGCTCTAAAAAAGGCATGTACTTAGTTTGTGAGTTTAATTCTGAAAAGTAGCTATCAGCGATTCCTTGAGTCCCTACTACTTCTAAACTTACGTTTTTGCAAGGCAAACTAGGCCTGGAGTTGTTGCAACTAGCTCTTCGGTGTCTTTTTGAAAAATCCAAAGGGTTGGGTTTGGGCTCTAACTTGTACTGCAAGTTTTCAAGGCTTTGTTTGGGCTTGTAAGAAGACCTGGGTCTAAGTACTTGTAGGTTTTTACTGATGTTGGACCTCAAAGAGTTGCTTTTGTACCTTTTTAAGTTCTGTTTGGGGATCCTCAACAGACAAGGATTGTTGGTGCTGGAAGTAGGCTTGGAGTAACCTTTGAGTTTGGTGTTTGAAAAAGAAGGAGTATGCAGCATGTAAGAAGGAATAGACGACTTTTTCAAAATCCTGTCTAAGTCCCCCATAAGTCTAGCACAGGCCCTTTCTTCTTTACACAGCTTTTTCTTCATTTTTACACTATTACTTATAGTAACTTTCGAGTTTTGCATCTAGTTCGTACACTTGTGAAGACAGGTTTGAGATTTCTTGGGCGTAAAGAGTTGCTTGGGAATCCATTTGGGATTGAATGGCTTCTACTCTGGCATTTGCAGCTTGGAGCTCTACTTCAAGTTGGACAAGGTCGCTTGAAGGGTTTTGTCGGGAGTCTTGTTGCGCTAGAGCTTGTCCGAGCTGTTCTATTTCAAGCATGAGTTCTTGGATTCTTTGGTGGTTTTCTTGGGGTTTTTTTTCTTCAATCTGGAGTTTCTGGATCTCTTCTAGGGGCAAAAAGCCTCCGTTTTGTTGTAGTAGGAGTTCTAGTTGTTGTTGTTTTTGTTTGTAAATAGCTTGTTGGTGCTTTAAAACTGAAATTTCTGCAGCAGCTGAAGGGTCTTTTGTGTTGTTTTGGGTTTTGGCAAGTTGGGATTCAAACTGGGTGATAAGGTGGTTGTGTGACTTAATGGTGTCTCTTAGTTGAAGAACTGTGGGAATTTGGTCTCTTAAAGTTTGCATGTGGAATTGGAGTTGTTCTTGGGCTGTTTTTAACTGGTGGAGTTCTTCTTTGAGAGCTTTGAACTTTCTTTGTTTGCCTTCGATTTTTAACCAGTCTTCTGTGAGTTCTTGGTATATCATCTTTTCGACCTTAAGTCTTAAGTTGAGTTTTTCGTACTCGATTTTAAGGATTTGGGCTCCTTGAGGAGAAGTGCCTAGCATGTCTACTTTGGCTGGAATGCTTTCTATGCTTTGTTTTCTTTGGACTTGGTTTCTGAGGTTTAGGTTCTCTTCTTCGAGTTGTTCTTTTTGTTTCTTGAGCATAGCTAAGTCAACTCCTAAACTTCTCAAAGAGTTTTTGGTTTTGTCTACTCTTTCAAACCACTGATTGAGTTCGTTAGTTTTGGCTTCGTTTAACTCAGTAACTCCTACGAGTTTTTGGTTTATTACTTGTCTGTCCTGTTCGTATCTGTCGAACTCTACTTTTTGGAGGGTTCTTTCGTTTTCAATGATCTTTTCTTCGACTCCGTAAGTGTTGATGCTGATAGTTGCACTTAAGTTGCAAACATCTTCTTTGCTGGTTAAGTGTTTTAAAACTAAGTTTTGTTTAAGAGGTACTTGGTCTCTTAAGTTAGAGAGTTTCCTTTTCGTAATGACTAAAGAGCTGATGCCCTGGCACTTAGAGTCCCCAACAGCTCCGAACCTAAGAGTGATTTTGTTTGCAAGTGAAATCTTGAATATGAAAAAAGTTCTTTGGAACTCAGGCGTATGCCCTTCTAGGGTTTCAGTGCGTTGTTTCTGTTTGTGGTTAGTTTCTGAAGAGTAAGATACTTGGTCTAGTTCTACCTGCACAAACCACTTTGAGTCCCATTTAAAGTCAGCCCTTGTTATTGATACATTAAGTTCCATTAAAAGAATTTATTTAAGCAAGAACCTAGGTAAGCTTCTCCTTGCTGGTCTAAGTGGAAAAAAGGCAACCTAACCACTTTGTACCCTTTGGCTTCCAAAACTTTGCTTTTAAACAGAGTCTGCCCTGTGAGTTCTTGTGTTCTTTTTCCGTTTGTAAGTCTTAAGTAGTGGGTAGGGCCGTCTACTTCTAGGGCAGTTTTGTCCTTAAGCAAAAAGTCCACAACGTAGAACTTTTCCAGTGCTTTTTTCTTTTGGTAAGTTACTTGGTGGCTTTTAAGGAACTCCTCCACCTTTTTGGATAAAAGCGACTCGCTTTCGCCATTGAGCAAAAAGTTAGGGTTAAAAAGTACCTCGGAAGTGATTTGGTCAGCTATGTGTTTAATGCCTAGGTAGGTTTCTGGGTTAAGTGTGTTGTGGGCGTCTAGAGTTTGCAGTATAAAGTTCCTAGTAGCTATGTGTTTTTTGCTGGTAACTTTGTGGTGGATCTGGGAGTTAATGGCTTTGTAAAGGTTTTCCCACAAAAGAGTGTTTTGGAAGTTTTCAAGCATTGAAAGTGACTTGACCAAGGCTAAAGTAGTGTTTAAGTCAGTGTTTTGGTAATTCAACTTAGGCAACAGCTTGTGTGTTAAGAACTCTTGGAAACCAGAATTAAGTGTATTTAAAGAACTGTAAAACTGCAGGATCTTGTGCAAGTCTTTTGGCTTAACTCTGAACTCTTGGGCTTTAAGAGTGTTTTCTATTGAGTAAAGCACTTCCCAAGCAGGCCTTACTTTGAACTTGTTGCAGTTTGTTAAGAAAGCAACTACTAGTCCTATTGATTGTTCACTAAGTAACTTTTCTTCTAAACAAAAATAAAACTGAGGNGACAGCACAGTCCCCTTGTTAAAGGTTAGAGTGTCTAAATACTTTGCTAAGTAGTCTGAGTCAAAGTGCTTGACAACAAAAGAGCTCTCTAAAACACTCCATGCTTCTTTTGGAAGTTGTTTTTGACTCAGTATATTTTTGGCCGCTTGAAAAGCTTGGTACTTCTGTCCAGCAGCTAACTTGTGGGTGAGTTCTTTAAGCAAAGTGTTTATTTCGCTTTTCATTATTAGCATTAATTAAATATGGAGTTGCCAGCACGAGCCAAATTAGAGAACTGACTTCCTTTAGGGTACCTTTGCCCAGGAATAGAAATTGGAGTGTTTATTCCTATAGGGTTGACTATGGGGTCGTGCTTGCGGGTGTCCACTGTATTCATGTAGTTAAAGCTTTTGTTGTGCTTTTCTGCTTCTCGATTGCTTACAAAATCTTTGTCCCTGATAACGTCAATAGGGCTCTGGCGTCCCCTGAGGTTTTTACTGGACATGTAGACTCTTTGGAAGTTGTGCTTGTAAGGAGACTCTGAGTTGTGGGCNCCAGGAACTCCTGGAAAGGCTACAGTTCTTTTGAGTTCTACGCTTTTGAGTACGTTTTTGTGGAGGTCCCTTTCTCTATGGTCCATCATTTCAGGCGAGTTCCTGCTGTTTTCTGATAGTTGTTTGTCGTATATTTCTTTTAGCCTTTGCTGTTCTTTTAGTCTTTGTTCATGAAGCTTCCTTTGCTGGGCTTCGTTTTCTTGTGCTATCCACTTAGCTCTTTCCAAGTACCTTTTATTTTCAGTAATTTCAGCTTCTTTTTGTTTTCTTTTGATTTGGATTTGTTTGTCGAGTTCGGCTCTGATTTCGTGGATGGCTTTGGCTCTTCTTTCTTGTTCGAGTTTTTCAATGTAAGCTTCTTTTTCTTTAGCGCGTTTGTCCCACTCTTCATGTCTTTTAAGTATTTTAAACTTTTTTTCGTTTTCGACTTCATCAAAGTTCTTAAAGTTCACAGTGCCTACACTTTTGCGTTTGAGTCTGTCATTGTAAAACTGTCTGAAGGAGTTCTCTCTGGCTTTCATTTGTTCAATGTTTTTGTTGATCATTTCTCTTTCTTTTTCTTTTTCCTTTAAAGCTTGTTCTTTTTCTAGTTGCTTTTGGAGGTCGCGCTCTTTCATGGCGTTTCTTTGCATTTGCTTGACTTGGTCTGCGTAGGCTTTTTGGCGGTTGGATTCTTCAGTTATTTGGTTTTCTATCTTTTTTTGGTAGTCTTTTTCGGTCTTTTGGTAGTGTTCTCTTTCGTTGCGCATTCTTAACTGTTTGGTTTGGGAAGCTTGTTTGTATTCTTCTGAGAATATTTTTTGGAGTTGTCTTTGATGTTCTCTTTGCTTTTCGTAAACTTCACAAGCTGCTCGTTCTTTGGCTTGGAACATTTCGCGTTCTCTGAGGTTGTTTATGTGGTTCCGTTGTGAGTTTTGGAATTTTTCTCTGAGTTGGTTGTCGAGTTCTTTCTTGTATATTTCTTTCGAGAGCTTCCTGAGTCTGCCCTCTTCTTCTTGAAGGGCTTCGTTGTTTTTTGCCTGGGCTTCAATTAAAGCACCCCAGTTTCCTTCTTTTTCGTATCGTTTACTCATTGTTTATAAATGAACCAAAAGCATCTGACAAAAGAAATGTCTGAAGATCACAGTTTGAACAGCAGTGTATATCATTCAGCTTTAAACCCTGAGTTCACTTCAAATGTCCAGTTAGGCCTTCAGCCTGAGTTAGAAATTCCTAAGTGCAGCATGTGGGAGTCTCTGGACCTTATGCACACTCCTCTGACAGTTCCTGAAGAAAAGCCACTTTCTCCACCTACCTTGTCACCTGAGTTCTCGTCAGAGGAACTCCCTATCAAGATAGAGACTCCAACTTTGGTTTCACAAGGATTTTGGGGATGCAAGTCTTACTACCTTTACACTATCAAGTCTCAAAAAAGCACTGTGAAAAGAAGATACAGGGACTTTGAGTGGCTAGAAACCCTGCTGAGACAAAAGTACCAGGGACTAGGAGTGCCTCTTCTTCCTCCTAAACAGTTGATCAAGTGGATAGACAAAGCTTTTTTGGAAGAGCGGAGGGCTGAAATGCAGAAGTTCTTAGAAATACTTACAAAACACCCTCAGTTGAAGAACTCCCCTGAACTTAACTTTTTCCTAACTTGTCCTGATCAGACCTTTAAAGACCAAAAACAAAATATGGAAGAACCCACTCAAACTTTTCAGTTCGAAAACTACGAAGACGCTTACGACCAAATCCTAAGCAAAGTCCAAAGCAGACTTGAAAACTGCTTAGAAGTAAAGATCCTTCCTTCTACCAAAAACATAGTTAAAATAGACAAAACACTAGACTTCCTTAGCTACCCAGTTGAAAACTTAGTAGAGTCTTTTGCAAATTGGACTGTTGCTCAAAACAAAACTATGCTGGCTTTTTCAGAACTCTGTGTAAGTGACTCTAAACTTTGCAACTCTTTGCTACAAGAGTTCAAGCACCTTTACAACTTTTTTAAGAAAAGACTGAGCAGCCTTAACATAGAAGTTAAAGAAGAACTTATAAAACTGCAAGGAATGAAACAGTCTATAACTAGTTACAAACACAAGATTTCTAAGTTTGCCGAAGTAGAAACTCTGCTTCACAGAAAGCAAAGCAAAGCTCAGAATTCACTGGAATTAAACAGTGCCAAATTAACTAAGGAAGACCTAAACTCCATACAAACACAAATTAGTCAAATAGAAGAAAAGATAAGCAGCGACTATAAGTGGTATAATCAAGACAGAACATCCCACTTAAAAAACACACTGAAAAGCATAGTAAGTTTTCAGACTGAAGCCTGTGAAAAAGAAGAAAAGTTCTGGCTTGAAAAAAAACACTGTAACTATACTAAATACTCATAACTTTTTAGCCTTAATAGTTCTGAAGGATTTCATTAGAAAGTCAAGTTTAGGTTTGAAGTTGACTTCGTTCACAGGGTTGTTTTCTTGGTAAATAGGACCTCTGCTGGTGTTGATCATAAACAGCTTATCTGTTGGGAGTTCAAAGTTAGAGTCACAAGAGATTCTAGGAGGTCTAGGAGTCTTGGCTTTAGGCACAGGTCTAGGTTCGGGTTTGGAAGACCTGTAGAGTCTTTCGTAAACATTCCTATTTCGGCCCTTTTTAGCTAACTTAGCTGAAGCAACGTTTATAGTAGGTTTTTGTTCAGGAGTTTGGACTTCTGTTTCTTTTTTGACTTGGTAAAGTCTCAGAAAAGTGGGTGTTTCGCTTCTTCTTTTGGCCATTTTGTTGGAGCTCGGACAGATAGTAGGTTTGGGAGACAACTCTTCTAGTTCTTGTTTTTCTTTTTCTTTTAAAAGACGATTTTTTTCTTCTTGGCGTCTTTTTTCCCACTTGTACATTTGCTCAATGAACTGGTCGGGAGTCCGAGTTTTGCCACGGGCACTTAGTGGTTTGGTTTCAGGGGATTCTTGGTTTTTTTGGGAGTTGATTCTTAGAGACTTTATGTGTTCGTCTTTGACTTTGATGACTTGTTCTAGTCTTTGGTACAAAGGGGGTGTTTTTCCTGAGTACCTTTTTGAGTTAGGGCTTATTCTGGGTTTTTCTTGTAAAGCTGTGATTTCGTTAAGGAACTTTTCTTTTTTCCTTTCTTCTAGTTTAGAGTGTTTTTTGTTTTCTAAGGCTTGCATCCTTTGAAGGGTGGTTTCGTGGAACTTAATTGGCTTTTTTGTAGGGGACTTCGGGTTTTTGACTTTGTTTAGTGCGGTTTGCAGAGCGGTTAAGTCGTTTTGGTTTTCAATGAACTGTTCTTTAAGCAGCACGTGACTGAGTCTTGCAAGTACATCTGACTCCATTTGGTTTTCGTTAAATTTCAATGGAAGGCTTAAATGAAAGGTCCAAAGGAACAATAGTAGGTGCCTGGGTAGGCGACGCTCTAGGTGCTTACTTAGAATTCAGACATGGAATCACTCAAGCAGATGTAGAAAAAGCTTTGAGTCTTCCAGGCGGAGGCATGCACAAAGTAGGTCCTGGACAAGTTACTGACGACGGAGAACTAACTTGTGCACTGATCCATGGACTGCTGAAGGGCAAAGGAACTTACAACCTTAACAAGATTGCAGCTGAGTACGGAAGGTGGATAGCTTCAAGGCCTTTTGACTTAGGAAACACCATTAGAAAGTCTTTGCCTAGAGCTAGCAATCTTTCCCAACACCAAGCAGAGATGGTTAGGCGTGCTGCTAGAACTTCCCAGTCGCAAAGCAACGGGGGGCTTATGCGGGTTTCGCCTCTTGGAGTCTTTTTAAGGCACTTAAGTCCTCAAGAAGTTATTCAAGCTGTGAGAGAAGAAGCTGTTTTAACTCACACTGACTCTACTATCGTGAGTGCTTGTTGCTTCTATGTGCTACTTATTGTTAACCTTATTAACGGACATGATCCTAGAAGTTCTTACTTGCAAGCAAAAGAAGCAATAAGTAGCTTTTGCAACCAGGAGTTTTTTGAGTGGCTGGAGATGATAGAAGCAGACTCCTGCAATTTGCCAGTAAACAGAAACTCTGGCTGGGGCAAAATAGCCTTGGTTTACTCTGTGAGGTTTTTGCTTGAAGAAAAAAGTTTTGAAGAAGCCATGAGAAGCATTTTGATCAAGGGTGGAGACACTGACACTAATGCTTGCATCCTAGGAGCACTTATAGGTGCAGCTAGGGGGCTCAGTGGGGTGCCTGCTGAGTACACAGAGAAGGTTTTAACTTGGGAACCCAAAAAAGGAGGAATTAAAAGACCTTCTTGGCTAAGACCTTCAGTTTGCTTTCCTTTGATTGAAGAACTAATTGTTATTGCACCTGAGTCACTGAAACTAAAGGGATCCCAAGCGGAGTACTAGTTTCTTTTAACTTTAAATAGCAGTAACTAATGTTTCCATTTATTAGAATCAGTTATGAGCATTGAGAAATCGCCTGCTTGGAGCATTGCTGGAAAGCACTCTCCTGAAAAAGCCCAGAAACAACCCGGTCCTGGCGCCTACACTGCTTCTAACGCAGTTTTTAAAAGAGTCCCTAGCTACACCTTGTCAAAATCTTCACGTTACTCATCATCTAACAAAATACACCCCGGCCCTGCTGACTATAACCCTTCTAACCAGTATAAAACCTACTCCACTTACATGGGAACTTCCATACGCCTACCAATTAAGGTAAGCAATAAAAACCCTGGGCCCGCTGATTACACTCCAAGAGTGTCTACTGCGCAGACTCCTAACTACTCTATGAGAGGTCGTCCCAATACAAACCGCATTGACACCTCCCCAGACCCTCAATCCTACGAAGTTAGATTTGTGGAAAAGAGGAGTTCAAGCACTGTATTTGGTAGGTGCAGAAGAGACACTGACCCCTCTAAGAAAGAGCCTATTCCAGGCCCAGGCAACTACGAAAGTCAAACTGCAGAAGAAACCAAAGGTCACAAGTTCGGGTCTTCTAGCAGACTCAAGGTCATGAAGTCAGCAGCTCCAGGTCCAGGTTCTTATGAAGTTCCTGAGCTCAAAGATTCAAGGTGTTTTTCCATGTCCGCACGCAAAGGTGAACTTTGGAAAGTTGAAAAAATACCCGGACCTGGCGACTACAACACTGAGCAAAAGCCCCCTACTAGGTACGCTTACTCTGTAGGGCGCTCTGCAAGGATCACTGAAAACAAAGACCACTCTCCAGGACCTGGTGCTTACAATGCGTCCGATAACTACAAAGCGGTAGGCAGTGGAAAATTCGCAGTGTCCAAAAGAGTCACAGCAAACTACTACAAGGACACTCCTGCTCCTGGGCAGTATAACTCAGACACCTCAGCAAAGAGTCCAGCTTACACCCTAGGAAAACGTTATTTAAGAAATAAACTTACCTCTGTGCCTGGTCCTGGGCAGTATGATAATTCAATTCCGCAAAAGAAGCTTGGGTCTTCGTTTACTAAAAGTGAGCGTTTTGACAAGCAGTTAAAAAACAACTTAGCTTACAAAACAGGACCAGGTGACTACGAACCTAGACACGGATTCAACTCTACAAACTACAGCTTCAACAGGTCAAAAAATGTAAGCAAAAACGTTTCAGGGCCTGGTCCAGGTTCATACAACATTAAGTCTATAATCGGAATTTAGTAAATGGTTAGTTTGACAGAAAGGCTTCAACTTCTCTGCAAGTCTGCTTTATGGCGCATTGAGTCAGACAACCTCAAAGAAGCTATTAAAGAACTGACTCAGTGCCAAAGCGTAGTGGAGGCAAATGATACTTTTGTTTACTTCAACTTTTTAGTTTTCGTTCAATGCAACTTAAGTTATTGCTACTACAAACTAGGAAAAACCCTGGAAGCCTCCGAAGCTTTGAATTATCTTAACTCAAAAAGTCAAGCACTAGAAACTCATTCTTCCAATCAACTCAAAGTCCAACTTCACAGAAGCTACTACATAAGCATAGTAAATCTTCAAATTAGCAACTTGATGTGTGAAACTGGAAACCATATTGGAGCTTACCAAAAAGCCAGAGCTTGTTTAAGCATAGCAGAGTTCCTGATTTTTGGGGCTGTCCAAGCTTATAAACTTGAAGTTGCTAAAATCAATTCTTTAAAATCCAGAAAGTCTATAGAAAAACAAGTCAACTCTACAAGTACATACCAAAAAGCAGTTCCTTTACTGAAAACCCTCCTAAGTTTTATTAGGTCAGGGAAGTTTCCTGACTCAAACACTGCAACTATAAGGTCTTTACTAGGACTAAAATGCTATCCACAGTGGACTCACTCAATGTCTTTGCATGAGCTCACTAAAATCAAACCTGTTTCTTTAGAAGAACTCAAAACACCCAAAACGCTTTCAAACGAGTTTTCAAAGAACTACACCGTTTTAAAAGTAGGGATTATTTGTGCAGGGTTGCTAAGTTCCTGTTTAGAACTTAAGCACGCAAAACTAAACAGCACTCTTAGTTACTCTAAAAAAGAACTCCAAACCATGACTAGTAAAGCCTTAAAGTTAATTAAGTGCTTTTTCCCCCCCGAAAGTCCTTTAAGGGTAGAAGTCACTAAACTCGCCAGAGAAGAGTTAGTTGAAAAAACCCATATGAGCCTTTGTAAACTCCCTGTCATCAAAGAAAAACCCACCAAGAAAAACAAACCAAGCCCTTCAAGAGGAAGCAGCACACACAGACCCAAATCCAACCCCAAAGCTGTTCAGTCGCCTTTAATAAGCAGAAGAGAAGCAAACTTTGCTTTGAACAGACTTTCCATCAGCAAGAAAAACTCTTTAACTCCCTACGATCCACGTAACTTGTAATTATAATGGTGCTTGCGATCTTAATCAGTGCAGTTTGTGTGCTGGCAGAACCTAACTCTGAAAGAGCCCTTAACTACGTTAATTCTTTGTTCAAGCAACAAGTAAGCGGAAGTCAGTCAGAACTTTACCAGGAGTGGATTAACCTTTACCAAGACTCCCAACTAGTGAACGGAATCAACTACAAAATTGTAAGTGTGTGGAACAACACACTCAGCAACCAGTTAGAACTCCACTTTGTAGAATACTTCAACAACTTCAACAACACCCAAATGGAAATCCTGAACCACAGCAACCCTTACTTTTTAAAAGCAAACTTAGAAGAAACCCAAGAACTTAAAGCACAAATAGGCAAGCAAATACAAAAGCACCCTAGAAAGTTTAAAATCGAAAACTCAGAAGTCCAGAAAGTCTCTGTAAACCCTTTCCAAGGAATAGGTAAGCAAGAACAAGGCCCACTAGAGTTCACTCTTGAAAAATACTACTTGTCTTCTTCAGATGCCTTGTACGAAGTCTACAGAACTACCAACAACACCTTAACTTACTTCAACCACACCTTTAAAGAAAAGCCTCAGAGTTCCAGCCAAGAGCCAGTAAAAACTAACGCTGCAGTTTTCGTAACATTCATTTTGACCTTTTTAGCTAGTTGTTTGCTGACTTACTTTGCAGCTTACGTTTACTGGGCAAAGAAGCACACTTTTCCTTTTGTAAAGATGAACGAAGAAAAACGCCCTATAGGTTACGACATAAGGGAAATAAGTTAACATGTTACTTAGCAGCCTTTAATAAGTGCTTGATGTTCCTTACTGCTTTTCCAACCTTTTTGTTGGCAGAGTTAACCTCTGACTCAATAACTTTGTTTTCGTGCGACTTGGTGTTCAGCGATTCAAGTTTTTGTACAGTAGGCCTTCTTTTGTAAAGTGAGGGCTCTTTGGGTGGTTCGTAAAACCTAGACTTCAGTCCGGCGTTTAGGTGGGACTCTGAGCGGCGCCCCTTCCTTATCCGCGAGTCTAAAGCTTGTCTTTGCTTTTTTAATTTAGAAACCAAAACTTGACTTTTCAATAGGGTATCAGAACCTGGTAATTTTTGTTCTTCCGATTTAAGCCTATTTCTTTCATTCCGAGTAAAATTCATTATTAGTTATTTATACGAACAGCTGAGTTGAGTAAATAAGGTGCCTAATTTCAAAAAAGTCTTGACTAGCAACTCCTTCAATTGTGTACTCTTGGACTCCGTTGACTTTTCTCCCCTTGGAAACCTCAACTTTCTCGTTGATTACAAGTCTGCCTTCTCTAAACTCAACTTTAAACCCTTTTTCTTTGAGTTCGTCTCTCAAAGTCCCAAGTGCTAAGTTCCCTAAAAACAAGCCTTTAGGGCGGGCTTCTTGGCTAGTGTCTAGCTTGTAAGTGAATTGCTGTTCTTCTAAGGAAACTGAACCTTTGATCTTAGCTACTTCGTAACCGTCTACAGGCAAAAACTTCAGGTCGTTGTAAGCTTCCTCTGCTATTTTAATGGGTTCGACTGACATTTGGGGAATCAGCAGGCACTTTTCTTTCATTTCTTGGATGTCGTTTAAGTATAGCGAGTTCTTTGCGTAGTTTATGAGTGACATTGAGTTCTTAGGGTTAATCAAAAGCACCTTTTTGGGCCGCAAACGTGCGAGTGTAAGTCTTATAGAAATAGAAGACGCCCTGTAGTCAAGTAACGAGTACTCACAAGAAGCCCTTACCACTTCAGAATAAGACTTCGAAGTTTTAAAGGCGTGCCTTCTTCTTCTGACTTCTTCTAATAGCCTAAAAGACACTGTTTGGGTGTAGTTCTTAATAGTTGTAGCAGTGATTGTGGTGTTTGTAGCTTCTGTGTGTTCTTCTTGCCAGAACTCCATTTCCTCGTCAACCATGCTTTCTCCGTACTCGTCGCAGTCGTGCTTCCACTCACCCACACTGAACCTAGGGTACTGCTTGGTTTCAAAGAGTCTTGGACCAAACGACTCCTGGACTTCGTTTTCTTCAATTATAGGGTTGGTCTCTGAGATCTCAGTGCTCTGCTCCTCACTTGGAGACCTGTAGTGGAATTCGTAGTTCCCGTACTGGAGTTCCTGGACTTCTAGTTGTATATTTTGGTCTTTTGGAGTGCTTAAAACAGTTTGTGAGAATCCTTTTGGAGGCGAAAGGAACAAAATTAAATTAAGCGGCTTAGAAACCATCTGGAAAAAGAGTTTCTGCGAAAAGCCGTTTTCAACGTTGATGGGCGTGGCTAGGTACACTCCTGGTCCTGGAGGCAAGTCTTCCAAGTCCTGGTAGGCTGTTAAGTACTTAAAGATAAAAGGGTTGTCTCTTGCTCCTTCGAACCTAGCTAGGGCTTCTTCACTCATCCACTCCAAAAAACTTCTGGCAAACTCAATAGTGCTGTTGGCCACGTGGCCTATAAAAGCTAGAGGGAACCCTCCAAGTTCTTCAGTGTTGTTTTCCCACAACAGTTCAAGCATGTACAGTAACTCCAAAGTCGTCCCCACTACTTCAACTGGAATGAGTACGCTGCCTCCTTTGTGAAGGGTTTGGGTGATTCTTTCAAGTACTTCGCCAGGCAAAGTTTGTGTTTCGTTTGCATGCAAGCTGTCCATGATTAGCACTGAAGGGTTTTCAAGGGAGGAAAAGTCCAAGCCTTGTATGTGGTTTGAAGGGTGCGGGTTGACGCAGGGTGCGTAAAGGATGTCCTGCATGTTGTTGGTGATCTTCCACACAGCCCCTCCTAGGTTATTGCCTGCTCTGTGAGGAGTAAACACGATTCCTTTTTCTTTCATGTGGACTTTTTGGGAGAACTTAAGGGTCTGGATTCTTTCCCAAGCATGGTTGATGTCCTCCAAAGCCAGTTCTTCACAGGAGGACAGAAATAGCTCGTACATAACCATTTGGGACATTCGGTGCACTGGGTAGGTAGTGTAGACTTGGGCGCGGAAAGAAGGATGCTTAGCCAGAAAAGGAAGCGCACCTACATAGTCAAGAGTGGGGTGGGAAATTAGTATGTACCTTACCGAAGGCAGTAATTCATAGTAAGTTTCAAGAGACTCAGTGTCTTTGTTCCAGCCGCAGTCTAGCAAAATAGAGATTCCTCCTACTTTAAGTAACCAACACACTATTTCTTGATCTGACGAAAAGACTGATGTTAGTTCTGCACTCATAATTAATGGCAAAAAGGTTTAAAAAATCAGAACAAATTATAATTGCTCGGAAAATAAGCTTAAGAAGGAAAATAGTGGAGCGAGCAGACACTTCTCCTGGCCAAGAACTTGACACTTTGGAGTACTCAACTAGTCCAGATGCTCAAACGGTTTCTGAATCAAAAAGGGCCAAAATGTTTTGTGAAGAGTTTTACACACCTAAAATTCCTGAAATTTCAATACGCTACAAAAACTCTTGCCGACTTAAAACCAAAAAGAACTCCCCAAACAACTCAATATTTAACTTCAAACAATTCACTCCAAAGACAAAAAGATCTTTTGATTTCAGTAAAGCAAAAACACAAAAGCTACCTTCGGTCTCAAAGTCGCTTAACTTAACAAAACCTCCTCAAAGTCCCAGAAAAAAGTTCTTAAAAAGAAGAATGCTAACTGTAAAACTAAATTAATTTGCAAATGGAAATCATTAAACCAGGCCCGGACCCCTATACTCGTACGCATAGCGGTAATGTGACGCGAGGTGAAGGCTTAAGAGCTGTGAGGTAATCCATGAGACATTGGCGAAAGTCATCGAGACGAGTAACCTAATAAATAAATAAATA
>PR_CR_10_Liq_1_inCRDRAFT_1000489_pt1 | contig 24744 bp, 21 predicted proteins | sample PRCRCaboRojoPR_3_FD_10241 | JGI IMG/M metagenome (IMG submission 10241)
CCAGCCGGGGGCGCGATGGGCAAAAGACTGCTTGAGCGGATGAATGGATGTCAGTCAGCCGGGGGTCTGGTGGCCAACGCAGTCGAGGTCGTAAACCTTGATGGGCCTCTTGCGCCGCACGCGCACCGCGGTCAGGCTGCCGCCCCAGACGCAGCCGGTGTCGAGGGCCCAGACATTGTGCTCGGCGATATAGCCCAGGGTGGACCAGTGGCCGAACAGGATACGGGTCTCGCGGCTCGCACGCCCCGGCACCTTGTACCAGGGCAGGGCGGCGTCCGGCTGGTTGCCGGGCAGGGCCTTCTCGTGCAGCAGCAGACGACCGTCGGCGGTGCAGTAACGCAGGCGTGTCAGGCCGTTGGTGATGAAGCGCAGGCGCTCCATGCCACGCAGGTCGTTCGACCACTGATCGGGCTGGTCGCCGTACATGGCCTGCAGGAAGTCGACATGGCCGGGGCCGCGCAGCGCGACTTCCAACTCCTGCGCACAGGCCCGCGCCTGCGCCAGATCCCACTGCGGCGGCAGGCCGGCGTGGACCATGGCGAAGCGTTTGTGATCGCTGTGGTGCAGCAGCGGCCGGTGGCGCAGCCAATGCAGTAGCTCGTCGCGGTCCGGCGCCGTCAGCACATCGTCCATGGTGTGCTTGTTGATCAGGCGCCGATTGCCGGCGGCGAGTGCCAGCAGGTGCAGATCGTGGTTGCCGAGCACCACCACGGCGCGATCGCCCAGCGCCTTGAACCAGCGCAGCACGGCCAGCGAGCCGGGGCCACGGTTCACCAGGTCGCCGACGGACCAGAGCTTGTCGTGGGCGGGGTCGAATTCGATGTGGTCCAGTAGCCGCCGGAATTCGTCGTAGCAGCCCTGGATGTCGCCGACGGCGTAGGTGGCCATGGTGTCGCTGCGAGCGGGTGTCTGGGGCGAGGCGAAGACAGGCTACGGATCAATGCAGGCGCCCGCGGTCTCCCAGGGAGAAGGCGGGGATCTGTGCATCGAAGCGGGTGCCATCGTCGGCGAGCATGTCGTAAGTGCCATGCATGCTCCCCACCGGGGTGGCGATCTGCGTGCCGCTGGTATAACGGAAGGCCTCACCGGGTTGCAGAAGCGGCTGTTCTCCGACGACGCCGGCGCCACGCACTTCCTGCTGCTTGCCGTCGGCATCGGTGACGATCCAATGCCGGTTCAGCAGCTTGGCGGGGATACTGCCGGTGTTACGGATGGTGATGGTGTAGGCGAAGACGAAGCGGTTGTCGGCGGGGTCCGATTGCTCGGCGATATAGTTGCTGACTGCGCTCACTTCGATGCGATAGGGCTCGTCTGCTGCCATCTGCGGTTCCTGTCTGCGATGTCGGTTCGTGTTGCTCGGGGTTATGGTGCCGTTGGCTCAGGCGAAGCCCATGATGCCGCGCTCGGAGGTACGGCAGAAGGCGACGATGGCGTCGGTGTCGGGCCCGGGCAACTCCTGTTCGGCGCGCGTCAGGGCTTGGGCCAGCGGCGCGCCCGAGCGCAGCACCCGTTTGTAGACCGCCTTGATGTGGGCGCGGCGGGCCTGATCGAAGCCGTTGCGCTTGAGTCCCACCGCGTTCAGACCGATGAGGCGTGCGCGCTGGCCATTGGCGATGAGATAAGGCGGTACATCCTGTGACACGCCGCTGACACCCCCGAGCATGGCATAGGCGCCGATGCGGCAGAACTGATGCACCGCCACCTGCCCGGAGACGAAGACATGATGCGCAAGCTCCACGTGGCCGGCGAGGGTGGCGGTGTTGGCGAAGATATTGTCGTCGCCGACGCTGCAATCGTGTCCCACATGGCTGTAGGCCATGAACAGATTACGGCTGCCGATGCGGGTGCCAGCGGCGTGCTTGATGCCGTGGCTGACGTTGACGCCCTCGCGGAACTGGTTGTCGTCACCGATGGTGAGCGGCTTGGCCCGGTCCGGCGAATAGCCCAGATCCTGTGGCTGTGTGCCCAGGGTGACGCCATGACAAATGCGGTTGTTGCCCCCGAGCCGGGCCTGGCCGTAGATACGGGCGCAACTCTCCACCACGCAGCCTGCGCCCAACACCGCGCCCGACTCGATGATCGAGTACGGGCCCACCGACACGCTGGCATGCACGTCGGCGCCGGGCTCGATGATGGCGGTCGGGTGGATGGGCATAGCCGTCCCTTGCTCAGTGGCGAAAATGCCGCATACCGGTGAAGACCATGGCCATGTCGTGCGCGTCGGCGGCGGCGATGACCTCTTCGTCGCGCATGGAGCCGCCCGGCTGGATGACGGCGGCGATGCCGTTGGCGGCGGCTTGGTCGATGCCATCGCGGAATGGGAAGAAGGCGTCGGAGGCCATCACCGCGTCCTGCACGGCAAGCCCCGCCTGCTCCGCCTTGATGCTGGCGATGCGCGCGGAGTTGACGCGGCTCATCTGGCCGGCGCCGACGCCGATGGTCTGCTGCCCGCGGGCGTAGACGATGGCGTTGGACTTGACGAATTTGGCCACACGCCAGCCGAACAGCAGGTCGCGCATTTCCTGCTCGGACGGGGCGCGGCGGGAGACCACCCGCAGCTCGCCGGTGAGCGCCAGATCGGCGTCCTGCACCAAGAGCCCGCCGAGGACGCGCTTGTAGTCCAGGTGGGGGGCCGGGGCGCCATCCCAGGCGCCGCAGGCGAGCAGGCGTACGTTCTTCTTCGCGGCCACCAAGGCCGCCGCCTCGGCCGAGACCGTGGGCGCGATGATGACCTCGACGAACTGGCGCTCGACGATGGCTTGCGCCGTCGCCGCGTCCAGCTCGGCATTGACGGCGATGATGCCGCCGAAGGCGGATTCCGGATCGGTGGCGAAGGCGCGCTCGTAGGCGTGCTGCAGGGTCTCGCCATAGGCGACGCCGCAGGGATTGGCGTGCTTGACGATGACGCAGGCGGGCGCGTCGGCGAACTGCTTCACACACTCCAGCGCCGCATCGGTGTCGGCGATGTTGTTGTAGCTGAGCGCCTTGCCTTGCAACTGCTGCGCACCGGCGACGGACGCCGGTGGCACATCCCGGGCCACATAGAAGGCCGCGCGCTGGTGTGGGTTCTCGCCGTAGCGCATGGCCTGGCGCTTGCTGAACTGCAGGTGGAAGGTGCGCGGCAGGGCGGTCTGCGCCGTTGGCGGTTGTGCCTGCGGATGCTCGATGACGGCGCCCAGGTAATTGGCGATGGCGGCGTCATAGGCGGCGGTGTGCTCGAAGGCCTTCACGGCGAGGTCGAAGCGGGTCGCATCGCTGACGGCGCCGCCGTGGTCTGCCATCTCGGCGAGCACCCGGCCGTAGTCGGCGGCGTCCACCACCACCGCGACGGCGGCGTGGTTCTTGGCCGCCGCCCGCAGCATGGCCGGGCCACCGATGTCGATGTGCTCGATGGCGGTGGCGAGGTCGCAGCCGGGCCTGGCCACGGTGGCCTCGAAGGGGTAGAGGTTCACCACCACCAGGTCGATGGGCTTGATCTCGTTCTCGTGCATGACGCCGTCATCGAGACCGCGCCGGCCGAGGATGCCGCCGTGGATGCGCGGATGCAGCGTCTTCACCCGCCCGCCCATGATCTCTGGAAAGCCCGTGTGATCCGAGACCTCCATCACCGGTACGTCCGCGTCGGTGAGCAGTTTCGAGGTGCCCCCCGTGGAGAGGATCTCCACGCCCCGCTCGGCGAGGGCGCGGGCAAAGTCGGCCAGACCGGTCTTGTCGGAGACGCTGATGAGGGCGCGGCGGATAGCTTGCATGGAAGGTCTCGCGAAGGCTGAGCGCACAGCAGGGGGCGGCGTGCAAGGGACGCAATGCAACGCGCAGCGCACGGGCCGGCGCGCATGCCAAGCGGCGCGACGACCTGCTCGGCGCGGCGCTCCGCTGGCGATTATGCCATCGCCGGCCGGGTCGCGCAGGGCGCCGCGGCGTGCCACGCCCCGGGCGCTGCCACCGCGGCGATGCTCACCCGGGCACCGGCGGTGGTGTCAGGGCTCTGCGCCGGTGTCCGCCGTCGCATAGGCGGCGAGCTTTTTGCGCAAAGTACTGCGGCTGATGCTCAGCATGCGTGCGGCCACGGACTGGTTGTTGCCCGCCGCCTCCAGCACGGTTTCGATCAGGGGACGCTCCACCTCGTCCATGACCAGGCGATGCAGGCCTGCCACGTCCTGTCCGTCCATGTTGTGCAGGTAGGTGCGCACGGCGGTGCGCACGCATGCACGCAGCGGCTCGTCGTGGCGGGTGGCGATTACGGTCGGGTCCGACCAATCAGTGTCTTGTGCTTGCAAGGGAGTAACCTTGGCTGCCGTCGCGCTCGTCATGCTGCGTCCTCCAGATCCGCGGCCTCTTCGAACAGGGCACGGACCAAGCGAGTCTGTTGTTCTGGTGTCTCGACCCGGTTGATGCGGTCGAGATGGATTTGGCGTGTGTGCAGTGCATCCGGCGGTGCTGGATGCTCGTCGGCAGCTTGTGCTGCATTCCCGCCGCTGGCCCGTGGGCTGTTATGCACTGGTCGTCTCCCCTGATCGGGTGTTGCTGTCGCGCGCAGATACCAGCCGATGTGCTTGCGCGCGATCCGTACACCGCGAGCGGTGCCGTAGAAGCGATACAGTTCCTCCAGGTGGCTGATCAACGTGGTGCAGATCCAGTGGCTGCTCGGTGGTGGCAAATGCTCGCCGGTGGCCAGGTAATGATCGATTGCCCGAAACAGCCAGGGGCGGCCCTGGGCGGCGCGGCCGATCATCAGCCCATCGGCGCCGGTATAGGCCAGCACCTGCGCCGCGCGCTCGGGGCTGTCGATGTCGCCGTTGGCCACCAGCGGGAACTCCGCCGGCAGGCCGGCCTCGGCGCGCAGGGCCCGCAGGCTGTCGAATTCGGCGCTGCCACCGTAGCCGCAGGCGCGGGTGCGGCCGTGGACGGCGAGCATGGCGATGCCGGCTTCCCGGGCGATGCGGGCGATGCGCGGCAGNTTGCGCGTGTGTGGCGACCAGCCGGTTCGGGTCTTGAGTGTCACCGGCACCGGCACCGCCGCCACCACGGCCTCGAGGATGCGTGCGACCAACGGCTCGTCGCGTAACAGGGCCGAGCCGGCGGCGGCCCTGCAGACCTTCTTCGCCGGGCAGCCCAGGTTGATGTCGATGAGCTCGGCCCCCTGATCGACGTTCGCGCGGGCGGCGTCGGCCAGCCATTGCGGGTTGGCGCCGGCGATCTGCACCGCGATGGGGCCGGGCTCGTCGCGGTGATCGGCGCGCTCGCGGCTCTTGCGCGAGCCGCTGAGTGCGGGATTCGCCGAGAGCATCTCGGACACCGCCATGCCGGCGCCGAGGCGCCGGCAGAGGCTGCGAAACGGCCGGTCGGTGACCCCCGCCATCGGCGCCAGCAGCAGGCGATTGGACAGTCTGATGCCGCCGATGTCGAGTCCCGTCACGGGCGCGCGAGCGCCGGCGCTCGCGCGCCCGTCGGACGGACGTGCGGGGTCGGCGGCGCGGTCACTGGCGCGGATCGATGGACTCGTCGACATGCGTGGCATGAATCATCGGCGCAGAGGGATCAGCGCGAAATTTTAGCCAAACTCGGCGCTGCCAGCAGGATTCGCGGTGGTGGGCAGTGACCGTCTTCGGCCGACAAAACGGTGCATCGGGCGCTGCGGGCAGCATGGCGCCGGGCCGCACCCGGCAGCGCCGGGTACTTGCCGGCGCAGCAACTATTGGGCGGTGCCGCGCCGCGCTGCGATGCTAGCGCCGTCGTCCGGTGAGCAGTGCCCAGTCGTCTCGTGTCGCCGCGGGCTCCATCGTGAAGTAGGGCGCATAGCCATCGGCGACCCGCGTCGCCTGATGTGCGAGCAGCCCGGAGAGACCGAGCGCGGCCGCCGGTGCCGCCAGCTGTGCCAGCGTCGGTGCCAGTTGCATGAGCGGTCCGGCGAGGATGTTGGCCACCACCACGTCGGCGGTGGTCGCCGGCACCTGCTCCGGGCGTGCGACGGTGAGGCGATCGAGCACGCCGTTGCCGATGGCGTTGTCGACGGTGGCATCCAGCGCCTGGGGGTCGTGGTCCACCGCCAGCGCCGCTGCGGCGCCGAGCTTGAGCGCCGCGATGGCGAGGATACCCGAGCCGCAGCCGTAGTCCAGCACCCGTTTTCCGGTCAGGCGCAGGCTGTCCAGCCAGGTCAGGCAGAGCGCCGTGGTGGGGTGATGGCCGGTGCCGAACGCGAGCCCCGGATCCAGATCCAGCACGACGCCCTGCCAATCCGCCCCCTGCGCCTGCGGCGGTCGTTCTCCGCGCGGGCAGACCCACAAACGTTGGCCGAAGCGGGTGGGCGCGAATGTATCCATCCACACCCGCTCCCAGGGGCGATCTTCGAGATTGGCAACGGTGGGTGGTGACAATGCGACCTCGGCGAGCGTCGCCGCGGCCGCCTCAGCCGCCGCCGCACCGGCATCGTCGTCTGCGAACAGTGCGGTGATGCGCAGTCGCCGCCACAGCGGTTGGGTCGCGGGCGCCGGCTCCCAGATGCCGCCGGCGATGGGCTCGGCACGGCGATCGTCGGGCTCGTCGGCGGCATCGTCCAGGGTGACTGACAAGGCGCCGGCCTCTTCCAGTGTCGACTCTGTCTGCTCGGCGTGGTCGCGGGCGATGATGATGGTGAGTTGGAGCCAGGACATGGCAGCGCAGCGAAGCTTTGGGGATGAGACTTGGGGTGGCGGTGCTCTGGGGGCGGCGAATGCGGGGCTGCTGGGGCCCCGCGTCGCCTACAAGCCGAGCTTCTTCTCCAGGTAATGAATATTCGCGCCGCCCTGCTGGAAGGCCGAATCCTTCATGATTTGCCGGTGCAGCGGGATGTTGGTGTCGATGCCCTCGATGACGGTCTCGCGCAGGGCGTTACACATGCGCGCTAGCGCAACCTCACGGTCCTCGCCGTGGGTGATGAGCTTACCGATCATGGAATCGTAATAGGGCGGCACGACATAGCCCGCATAGATGTGGGTGTCGATGCGCACGCCCGGGCCGCCCGGGCCGTGGAACTCCTTGATCCGGCCGGGGCTGGGGCGGAATGTCTCCGGGTGCTCCGCATTCAGCCGGCATTCGATGGCATGACCGCGCCAGTCGATGTCGCCCTGGCGATAACGCAACCGCTGGCCGGAGGCCACCAGGATCTGCTCTTTGACCAGATCGACCCCGGTGATCATCTCGGTGACCGGGTGCTCCACCTGCACGCGGGTGTTCATCTCGATGAAGTAGAACTCGCCGTCCTGATACAGGAACTCGAAGGTGCCGAGGCCACGGTAGCCAATCTGCTCNCAGGCCTTTGCGCAGCGCTCGCCGATGAAGGCGCGCTGCNCNTGGGTAATGCCGGGAGCCGGCGCCTCTTCGACCACTTTTTGGTGGCGGCGCTGCATGGAGCAGTCGCGCTCGCCGAGATGGATGGCGTTGCCGTATTGGTCNGCCAGTACCTGAAACTCCACGTGACGCGGGTTCTCCAGATACTTTTCCATGTAGACGGTATCGTTGCCGAAGGCGGCGCTCGCTTCCGCCTGCGTCAGCGAAATGGCGTTCAGCAGCGTGGCGTCGGAATGCACCACGCGCATGCCGCGACCGCCGCCGCCGCCGGCGGCCTTGATGATGACCGGATAGCCGATCTCCCGCGCCAGTTCCAGGGTGTGCTTGTTACTGCCGTCGATGGGCCCATCGGAACCCGGCACACAGGGCACGCCGGTGTGCTTCATGGCCTTGATGGCAGAGACTTTGTCGCCCATCAGGCGGATGGTCTCGGGCTTGGGGCCGATGAACACGAAGCCCGAGCGCTCCACGCGCTCGGCGAAGTCCGCGTTCTCCGACAGGAAGCCGTAGCCCGGATGGATGGCGACGGTGTCCGTCACCTCCGCGGCGCTGATGATGGAGGGGATATGCAGGTAGCTGTCCCGCGACGGCGCCGGACCGATGCAGACGGACTCGTCGGCGAGCAGCACGTGCTTGAGGTCGCGGTCGGCCTCGGAATGCACGGCGACGGTCTTGATGCCGAGCTCGCGGCAGGCGCGCTGGATGCGCAGCGCGATCTCGCCGCGATTGGCGATGAGGATCTTCTCGATCATTCGATGACGAAGAGCGGCTGGTTGTACTCCACGGGCTGACCGTTTTCCACCAGGATACGACGCACGACACCGGCCTTCTCGCACTCGATCTGGTTCAGGATCTTCATGGCCTCGATGATGCAGAGTGTGTCACCGAGCTTGACGTCCTGACCTTCTTCGACGAACGCCTTGCTGCCCGGTGACGGCGCCCGATAGAAGGTGCCCACCATCGGCGAGCGCACCATGGCGCCCTCGTCCGCTTCCGGCTCTGTTTCGGACTCCGCGGCGCCGGCGGTGGGCGCCGCCGCCGGTGCCGCTGGCCGCGCCCGCGCCGGGCGTCTGCATCATGGCGTGCATGGGGGCGCTGCCGTGGCGGCTGATGCGCACGGACTCCTCACCCTCGTGGATTTCGATCTCGGCGATGTTGGATTCTTCGAGGAGCTCGATGAGCTTCTTGACCTTGCGGATGTCCATGATGTGGTTGTGCCGGCCCTCAGGGCTTAGGTGTGGTGTTGGGCGCGGGGGTGCCGGGCGCCGGTGCCTGTGGTGCGAGCGTCGCGCTCAGCAGGGGTGGGGACCGAGTCGCCGCAGTGCCGCGCTGAGCGCCAGCTCGTAGCCGACGGCGCCGAGCCCGGTGATGGTGCCTGCGGCGATGTCCGAGAAATACGAGTGCCGCCGAAAGGGCTCGCGCGCGTGGATGTTCGAGAGGTGCACCTCGATAAAGGGCAGCTGGACGGCGAGCAGGGCATCGCGCAGCGCGACGCTGGTGTGCGTGAAGCCCGCCGGATTGACCAGCGCAAAGGCGACACCGTCGGCGCCCCCCTGGTGCACCGCGTCGATGAGCACATGCTCGGCGTTGCTCTGCACCAGCCGCAAGCTATGCCCGGCGGCCTCGGCCTGTTGCGACAAGCGAGCGCCGATATCCGCCAGGGTGTCGCGACCATACTGGGCGGGCTCGCGAGTGCCGAGCAGATTCAGGTTCGGACCGTTGAGACAAAGGATTTGGGCCATGGGCTGTGTGGACGACTGCTGGGCGCACGGTGCCCCACACGGAAGCGCAGCGCATAAAATTCGGCGATACGTCGCTAACTGCGGCGATCGAACGCACAAGTGGTGCGCAGATTATTGCCTACAATTTACGGCAAACTGCGCGGGATTACAAAGCCCAAATGCATTGGACTTCGATGCAGATGCCTACGGAATCGTGCTGATTCAGCCGGTTTCTCGGTTCAGCAGGGGTAAAATGCGGGTGTGCACCAGCTCTGCGGTGATCTCGCCGGTCTGGCTGAAGACGCGCCGGCCGAGGGGATCGAAGACGACCGTAAAGGGCAGGCCCCCGGTGCGATTGCCGAGCCGACGCGCGAGCGCCACCGTCGCCGTGTCACCGAGCAAAATCTGGTAGCTCACCTGGTGCTCGGTCAGGAAGCGCTCCACCGCTTGCCGGGCGTCGATGGCGATCCCCACCACCTGCAGCTCGCCGGGATCGACGCCACGCTGCAGCTGATCGAGCATCGGCATCTCCCGCAGGCAGGGTTGGCACCAGCTGGCCCAGAAGTTGAGCACCACCACCTTCCCGGCCCAGGTATCGCTGGCCACCGGTTGCCCCGAGAGGTCGGGCAGGCGCAGTTCGGGCAGCGCGGCGATGCGGCCGTCGTCGCCACGGCGGCCGAGGTCGAGGTCCTGCTGCGCGAGCCAGCGCTCGCCGAACAGGGCGGCGCCGATGCTGAGCGTTCCGGCCAGCACCGTCACCACCAGCACCTTGGCCGGATTCATTGGGCGATCTCGTTGAGGTGGGCCGCGAACTCGTCCGCGGGCACGAAGCCCACCAGGCGGTAGCCGCGAAGCTCTTCGCCGCTTTCATCGAAGAACAGCATCGCCGGCGGCCCCGGGATGCCGAAGCGCTCCTGCATCAAGGCCTTGTCCGCGGCGTCGTTGGCGGTGACGTCCGCCTGCAGCACGACGAACTGATCGAGCGCGGCGATGACGTCCGGATCGGGGAAGGTATAGCGCTCCATCTCCTTGCAGGACACACACCAGTCGGCGTAGAAGTCCAGCATCACGGGCTTGCCGGCGGCGCTGGCGGCGGCGATCTCCCGATCCAGATCGGCGCTGGTCTTGATGGGCGTGAAGGCCTTGTGCGCCGCCGCCTGGCCGCCGCCGGCGGCGACGATGCCGCGCAGCGGCTGGATGGTGTCGCGCCCACCGGCGGCGGCGCCGACGATCATCAGTACGCCGTAGACCAGCAGCGCCAGGCCCAGCGCCTTCCACAGCTTGGTCCAGCCGCCGGCCGCCTGGGTGATGGTGGTGAGCGCGCCCAGGTAGACGCCGGAGGCGATCAGCAACAGACCCCAAAGCAGCATGGCGACCGCCGGCGGCAGCACCCGCTCCAGCAGCAGAACCGCAACCGCGAGCAGCAGCACGCCGAAGACGGCCTTGACCGCGTCCATCCACATGCCGGCGCGCGGCAGGAGCTGACCGGCGGAGGTGCCGATGGCCAGCAGCGGCGCGCCCATGCCGAGGCCCAGACCCAGCAGGGCAAAGAAGCCGAGCACGGCATCGCCGGTCTTGCCGATGAANATGAGCGCGCCCATCAGCGGCGGCGCCACGCAGGGGCCGACGATGAGCGCNGACAGCGCCCCCATGATGGCGGCNCCGGCGAGGGTGCCGCCCTCCTGCTTGTTGCTCATCTCCGTGAGCTTGCTCTGCCAGCTGCTCGGCAGNTGCAGCTCGTAGAAGCCGAACATGGACAACGCCAGCAGCACGAACACCGCGGCGAAGGCCGCCAGCACCCACACGTTTTGGAAGGTGGCCTGGAGATTGGCGCCGAAGAGTCCGGCGATGACGCCCACCACCGCGTAGGTCAGCGCCATGGCCAGCACATAGGCCAACGACAGGAAGAAGGCCTTGCGGGTGGTGATGCTGTCGCCCTGGCCGGCGATGATGCCGGACAGGATCGGGATCATCGGGAACACGCAGGGCGTGAAGGCCAGCAGCAAGCCCAGGCCGAAGAAGATGGCCATGGCGCCGACGATGCCGGCATCGGCGAGACGGGCGGCGATCTGATCCTGCTCCGACACGCGCGCGGGCGCCGCGCCCGCGCCGGCGCCGGCCACCGCCGCCGGCTCCATGTCGGCCAGCGCCACGGTCTGCGCGGCCGCCGGCAGCGCCAGTGCGATGCGCTCGGTCACCGGCGGGTAGCAGATGCCCCGCTCGGCGCAGCCCTGATACTTGGCCACCAGCGTCACCTCGGTGGGCTCGGCGGCGCCGCGCCTGAGCGGCACCGCCAGGTCGACGGTGCCTTGATAGATGGCCACATCGCCGATGCTGCCGTCCGGCCGCACCGTGTCCGGCTTCACCTCCGCCGGCGGCAGCTCGTAGGCACCGATCTGCACGCCCTCGGCGTCCTCGAGGGCCAGCGCGATTTTCTCCTCGTACAGATAGGTTCCGGGGGCAATATCCCAGGTGAGTGCGAGGCGGTCCGCCGCCGCCACGTCGGCCGTGAAGCGGAAAGCCTCTTCCACCGGCAGGATGTCGTCGCCGATGCCGAGCCCCATCGACTGTGCGCCGCCGCCGTCCGTGAGCGCCTGGGCCAGACTTGGCGCCGGCGCCGGCGTGGATGCCGCGCGGGGGGGCGCCGGCGCCGCCACGGCTGCCGTGTCCGCCGCCGCCAGCGTCGGCAGCTCCAGCAGAATGCGCTGCTTCTGCGGCGGGTAGCACAGACCGGCATCGGCGCAGCCTTGGGACTTGGCTTCGATGGCCACCAGGTCGCCGGCCGCCGCGGTCCGTGCCACGGGCAGTCTGGCCTCGAGACGATCCCGGTAGATCTGCACCTCACCGAAGAACTCGTCCTGCTTGACCTTGGCCGCCGGCAGCGCCGGGCGGCCGAGGGTGATGCCGGGACTGTCGCTGTCGAAGCGGAACTTGCTGCGGTACATGTAATAGCCGGGCTCGATGTCCCAGCGGACGATGACGGCATCCGGCCCCGCCGCCTCCCCGGAAATGCGGAAGGCCTGATCCGGCTGCAGGAACTCGTCGGCGGCACCCAGGGCCAGCGATGGGACGAGCGCCAGCACTTGGCAGAACGCCACCAAGGCAAGCATCGGGCCGCTGCGGCCCGACCCGCGGCGGCGCAGCGGACGCGTTGATTGGTTGCGGCGCCCGCGGGCGCGTGCGATCAGGCGTTGGTAGTTGTGCATTGACGAACCCAATCGAGATAACTGTCGTGGCCGGCGGTGATGGGATGGGCGATCACCTCCGGCACGTCGTAGGGATGGAGCTCACACAGGCGCGCGGTGAGCGCCGGCAGTCGTGCCGCCGTGGTCTTGATCATCAGCAATGCCTCGCTGTCGCGCTCGACCCGGCCCTGCCAGCGGTAGATGGACACGGCGCCGGGCAGCAGGGTGGCGCAGGCGGCGAGCCCCGCCTGGACCACTGCGCCGGCCAGGGATTCGGCGACGGCGGCATCCGGGCAGGTGCAAAAGACCACATGGACATCGGCGGGGTTGTTGTTCGACATGCGGGCGGCCTCCGCGATGGGACAGCTGGAGATGGATGAGCGCATGGCCGCGCCAGCGCCCGCCGTCGGTGCCACAACTGCCAGCGACGGCGGGCGCATAGCCTAACGGAATTCGCGGGCTCGAGCCCCGGGGTTTGAATCGGCTTTTCCGGACAGACGTTACGGGTTTGACGCTGTCGCCGCACTGCGTGCTCGCCCACCGCATGGCTCGGCGGCGCCCACCGCAGTTCTGATCCCGAGACCGATTCCATGTGGCTTTTCCTGCTCATTTTCGTTGGCGCTCCGCTGGTGGAGCTGTATTTCCTGATCCAGGTCGGCTCTTTCATCGGCGCCCTGCCCACCATCGCCTTGTCGGTGCTGACCGCCGTCATCGGCGGGGCCCTGGTGCGCATGCAGGGCCTCGGTGTGCTGCTTCGCGTGCGCCAGGCCATGGACCGGGGAGAGGCGCCGGCCCTGGAGCTGTTGGACGGCGCCGTACTGCTGGTGACCGGCTTCCTGTTGTTACTGCCGGGCTTCCTCACCGACATCTTAGGCTTCCTGCTGCTGATTCCACCGTTGCGTCGCGCCCTGATCCTGCGCTACGTGCGTGTCGACACCCTCGGCCCCCGCCGCGATGACGATGACCTCGGCGGCGGCCACCGACCCCGCATCATCGACGCCGACTGGCGCCGCGAGGATTGAGCCTCGTCGCGCCTCCGCCAAGCCCCTCCAACGGCGATCGCCGTGCGCGTTGCACACATGCGCATCGCCGATGGCGCATCGCCAAGAGCCTCGCCCGTGGCGCGCCGCACGCTGGCCATGCGTCTGGCGCATGCCGGGGCGAGGTGAGGGCGCACTACCGCTGCTACCCGCTCGTCTTGTGGCAAACCGCACTTGACACCCAAAGCGCGCGCCCTATTATTAGCAGCCGCTACCGCTGAGTGCTAACACAGCCGGGATGCCTGCTCCAGTGCCCGCCGACGGGCCCATGCGGGCCACCGGCATCCGGCATCTCAACATCCTTAACCCACCCAGAAGCTGAGGGGAAAGCAAGCATGAACATCCGTCCGCTGCACGATCGCGTCGTCGTCCGTCGTATGGAGGAAGAGCGTACCTCCGCCGGCGGCATCGTCATTCCGGACTCCGCCACCGAGAAGCCCATCCAGGGCGAAATCATCGCCGTCGGCAACGGCAAGCTCATGGACAGCGGCGACACCCGCGCGCTGGACGTCAAGGTCGGCGACCGCGTGCTGTTCGGCAAGTACTCCGGCACCGAGGTGAAGCTCGACGGCGACGAGTTCCTCGTCATGCGCGAAGACGACATCATGGGCGTGATCGAGTCCTGATCCCGGCCGTCAGCAGCTGAAGCATCCATTCTCTGAACAACGAGGTAAGCAACCCATGAGCGCGAAAGAAGTCCGCTTTTCCACCGACGCCCGTAACCGCATGATGGACGGCGTTAACGTCCTGGCCAACGCAGTAAAGGTCACCCTCGGTCCCAAGGGCCGCAACGTCGTGCTCGAGAAGTCTTTCGGCGCCCCGACCGTGACCAAAGACGGCGTCTCCGTGGCCAAAGAGATCGAGCTGTCCGACAAGTTCGAGAACATGGGCGCGCAGATGGTCAAGGAGGTCGCCTCCCAGACCTCCGATGTCGCCGGCGACGGCACCACCACCGCCACCGTGCTGGCCCAGGCCATGGTGCGCGAAGGCCTCAAGGCCGTCGCCGCCGGCATGAACCCCATGGACCTCAAGCGCGGCATGGACAAGGCCGTCGAAGCCGCCGTCAGCGAGCTGGCCAGCCTGTCCAAGCCCTGCTCCGACAACAAAGAAATCGCCCAGGTGGGCACCATCTCCGCCAACAGCGACGAGTCCATCGGCGAGATCATCGCCGAGGCCATGGAGAAGGTGGGCAAGGAAGGCGTCATCACCGTCGAAGAAGGCAAGAGCCTGCACAACGAGCTGGACGTCGTCGAAGGCATGCAGTTCGACCGCGGCTACCTCTCGCCCTACTTCATCAACAACCAGCAGAGCCAGACCGCCGAGCTGGAGGACCCCTTCATCCTCCTGCACGACAAGAAGATCTCCAACATCCGCGATCTGCTGCCCGTGCTGGAGGCCGTCGCCAAGGCCGGTCGTCCGCTGATGATCGTCGCCGAAGACATCGAGGGCGAGGCCCTGGCCACCCTGGTGGTCAACTCCATCCGCGGCATCATCAAGGTCTGCGCCGTCAAGGCCCCGGGCTTCGGTGATCGTCGTAAGGCCATGCTGCAGGACATCGCCATCCTCACCGGCGGCACCGTCATCAGCGAAGAAGTCGGCCTGACGCTGGAGAAGGCCACGCTGAACGAGCTCGGCTCCGCCAAGAAGGTGCAGATCAGCAAGGAAGAGACCACCATCATCGACGGCGCCGGTCAGGACGACGAGATCAAGGGCCGCTGCGAGCAGATCCGTGCCCAGATCGAAGACACCACCTCCGACTACGACCGCGAGAAGCTGCAGGAGCGCCTGGCCAAGCTCGCCGGCGGTGTCGCCGTCATCAAGGTGGGTGCCGCGACTGAAGTGGAGATGAAAGAGAAGAAGGCCCGCGTCGAGGACGCCCTGCACGCCACCCGCGCGGCGGTGGAAGAGGGCATCGTGCCCGGCGGCGGCGTCGCCCTGGTGCGTGCGCTCACCAGGATCCGCGGCACCATCCACGGCGCCAACAAGGAACAGGACGTGGGTGTCAGCATCGCCCTGCGCGCCATGGAAGAGCCCCTGCGTCAGATCGTCACCAACGCCGGTGCCGAGGCCAGCGTGGTGCTGCACAAGGTCGCCGACGGCGAGGGCAACTTCGGCTACAACGCCAGCAACGGCGAGTACGGCGATCTGGTGGCGATGGGCATCCTCGACCCGACCAAGGTCAGCCGCACGGCGCTGCAAAACGCCGCTTCCGTGGCCGGACTGATGATCACCACCGAGGCCATGGTGGCCGAAGAGCCCAAGGAAGAGGCGCCGATGCCCGCCGGCGGCGGCGGCATGGGCGACATGGGCGGCATGGGCATGATGTAACAGCAAATTGCCTTGCCCGACGGCGGTAACGCCGTCATGCCCGCCATGGATGGCGACCAAAAGCCCCGCTTGAGCGGGGCTTTTGCGTCTTTGCCGCCGGCACCGCCCAACGCCGCCCCGGCCACGCCCGCCGGCGCGAAGCGGCAGGCATGATCGCGGCCAACGTACGGCGCTACCCGACATCCCCGCCGCAACACTTGCTCAGACCGTGCCATACTCTAAGACCATTACGCCGTAGCAACAAACAGCTGGCGAGAAGACCTCAGATGAGACCGCAAACCAAGGCACGCCGCTGCGTCATCGCGGCCGTCATGGGCTGTGCACTGCTCGCAGGCATGGCGCCGGTGCTCGCAGGGCCGGACATCCGCTCGGCGGTGGCGCTGATCATCGACCACAACGGCAACCGGCTCTACAGCCGTAACCCGCAAGAGGTCCGGCCCATCGCCAGCATCACCAAGCTCATGACGGCCATGGTGGTGCTCGACGCCGCGGTGCCCCTCGACGACCCCGTCACCATCACCGAGCAGGACCGCGACCGCCTGCGCTGGAGCCGCTCCCGGCTCTACACCGACGAGGCGACGCTGACGCGGCGCGACATGCTGCGTGTCTCGCTCATGTCCTCCGACAACCGCGCCGCCCATGCGCTGGGCCGCACCACCTTCGCCGGCGGCACCGACGCCTTCGTCGCGGCCATGAACGCCAAGGCGCAAGCACTCGGCATGCGCGACAGCCACTTCGCCGACGCCTCGGGCCTCGACGCCGGCAATACCTCCACCGCCGAGGACCTGGTGCGACTCATCCACGCCGCCGCACAGTACCCACTCATCCGCGACATCACCTCCACGGGCGAATTCACCGCCCACCCCTACACCGAAACCAAACGCGGACCGCTCCAGTATCGCAACACCAACCCGCTGGTGCGCGACAGCCGCTGGACCGTGGAGCTGAGCAAGACCGGCTATATCCACGAAGCCGGTCGCTGCCTGGTGATGCAGGCCGTGGTCGCCGACCGGCGGCTCTACATCGTCCTGCTCAACGCCCAGGGTAAGCTCACGCCGGTGGGAGACTCCAACCGGCTGCGGGATTGGCTGCGCAACAGCGGCGACCAGCTCACCGCCGGGCTGGACCCGCGCCACCGCTGATGTGCCCGCCGATGGGCACCGCAGCCAGCACGGATCGGCGTGCGCAACGGCACGGACCCATGCAACTCCTGGTCGATATCGGCAACAGCAGCATCAAATGGGCGTTGCGCGCCGGACAGCGTGCGCCCCTGACGGGCGTTGGCTCAGCGCTGCACAACGGCGCCCTGCCAATGGACCTGCTGGCGATCTGGGACGCACTGGACCAGGTCGACGCCATCTTCGCCGCCGGCGTCGGCCCCCAAACCGTCAAGGATGCCGTCATCCAGGTCTGCGAATCGCGCTTCGACCGCCGCCCGCGCTGGATTCGCACCCAGCCCCGGGCCCTCGGCGTGCGCATCGCCTATCCCGCCCGAGCGCCTCGGCGTCGATCGTTTCCTGGCCCTGGTCGCCGCTCATCAGCGTGCACAAGCCGACGCAGCCGCAACCGCCAGCCTCATCGTCGACGCCGGCACTGCCATCACCTACGACCTGCTCACCGCCGACGGCCAGCACCTGGGCGGTCTCATCCTGCCCGGCATCGGCCTCATGCGCACGGGCCTGCTCGCCGGCACCCAGATCCCGCTCCACGAGCCCGCCGACGCCGATCTGCCCTGGGCCGCCGACACCGGCGAAGCCATCGCCGCCGCCAGCATCCAGGCCCCGGCGGCCCTTCTCGAGCGCCTGCACCAGCGCTTACAGGCGCACACCGGCACCCCGCCACACCTTCTCCTCACCGGCGGCGACGCCGGGCGCCTCGCCGCCGCAACCCATCTGTCCACCGAGCAGATCCCCGAGCTCGTCCTGCGCGGCCTCGCCGCCGTCGCCGCCGTCGATTGAGGCAGTCCGCTCAGGAGCTAGAAGCCACCCAGATCCCTGCTGGAAGCGGTCCGGCCGGCGGGAGCGAACCAAACCACAGATAAGGTAGCGTCAAGCGAAGGCCAGAGGTACGGCGCGATGACGGCCGAGTAATTCGATGCGACTCGACTGGCCGGTATTCAACCGTTTGCTGCAGCGCCATTCCCTCCGCCCGCACGCGCGGGCTGCAGCATCTATGCCACGTAACGACCGTCCAGACCAAGGAGCCAGATGCCCGGATTGGGTACGTCCGGGTCTGTGGGAACCGCGCGTGAGTCATCACCCGCGGCCACCCGGTCGCCAGCGGAGGGAAGTTAACCATTGGGAGGGAAGACGGTCTGCCAACAATCCGGAATGATAAAGCCCTTGCTCCAACGATAAGTATCCACAGAACTCACTGCGTGCCAGAACGGACGATCGGGGCTGACCCGGAATATGTTGACCTGCCCATCCTCGTCCCAGAGTGTTTTGAGCGTCATGGTATCCGGATCAACGTAGCGAAAGAAAGAGTTACCCTCCTGCAGCTTATGGATGATGTACATGCGCCACCCAGGCATACTACCCATATTTGTATGCCACTCCTTGAAGCCGCCCGGCGGGTAGAGGTAATTACCAGATTCGATGACCGGAGCGCGGAAGAATGCACTGATGGTATCGCGCAGGCGTAGCCGCTGCTGCAAATTCATACCAGGCCCGAGCTTGACAACACCGTTTTTCGGCTGTAATCGGGACAACGGGCGAGTCGCCACCCGCGGCGCTTCCAAGTCACGAGCACAGGCCGCGTACTCCGCTGCGATCCGCTCGGCGCTGGGTAATGCATCAAGTTCGGCGTAAGCTGACTGGATATGCGGCTGGGCCAGGTGCTTTTCATAAGCTCCGACGTCAAAATCCGCAGGTATGAAGCAAAGCTCGAGGAACTGGCGCCAGACGTCCGCCAGCGCTGGCACATCCACGATTTTGAATACCCAGACCGGACCCTTACTCATTGTCCGTGGACGGGACCGCCCGCGGTGAAAAACATATTGTCCAGGGCCGTTTCATGGCTCTGTACAAGACTGGGTGTGAGGATACCGGGAAGCAGCTCCACAGCGAAGATTTCATTCACGCTCCCATGGAAACGCAACCAGCACACCGTTTTGCCGCTGTCGATGTCGATAACCCAGACGCCGCAGATACGCTCGTCACTGCGCTCGGTAATGGGAATACTGCCGAAAGTCGCCGTCTCGCGAACCTGGGATAAGCCCACGAAGGCAAGGTTTTCATGGAAACACAGACCTCGAGTGAAGCCCGGAAGCTCTGCCACCGGCTGTAGTTGTCCTCGTGCCAGATCAACCCAGGCCAAGCTGCCTTTGCCCGACTCAAGGACCCAGAGCCTGTCCCGGTGCCAGCGCGGTGAGTGGGGCATGGATAACCCGGCAGCGACGATCTCGTTACGCTGGACATCGATCACAACACCGCCGCGCGCTCGATCGGTGCGCCAGCCGCCGATGCTGTCGGTGGACCCCAGGGCCGTGACGTAACGAGGCACGTCATCAACGATGCACATACCGTTTAGATGACAGCGATCCTCTGGCGCCAGGGCGCTGATGAAGGGGGGCTGCCACCGGGGTACGAAACTGTGACTGGAATCCAAGGAGCAGAGGCAGGAGAAGCGAGTGTTGATGAACCACAAGCCGGAACTACTCCAGCTCATCTCATGGATATCTATATTCCCGGTGACGTGCTCCAAGCGCCGATAGAACCGCTCGAACTCACTACCACCGTTGCGCCCCGGCAGGCGCGTGAAAAGCTCAATAGCATTACGGGTGCCGATGGCAACCTTGTCGGTGTCTGCCGCCAGGCCCATGGGCCTGGCAAAGTCCATAAAATGCGTGTTGAGATGTTGTCCGTGCGGCCGGATGACGACTAGCTTGCCAGACTGGTAGGTGGTGACGAGTAAGCTGGCCCCTACCTGCTGAAGCAGGTCGGCGAAGTTGCTGGTATGACTGCTGCGCAAAGGTGAACTCTCAGGGTCTGCGCTCGGATCCTCCGTGCCCCGCGCCGGATAGCGACGCTTGCGGCTGGACTCAATGAGCAACTGCGCCTGTGACTGCATGTGCTCCGTCGCTGGTAACCGGGGCTCAATAGCTGCCGCATGTACTCGCCACTTATCCGCCGCCGGAGTCGACACTGTGTGCTGGGACAACGGTAGCTCCCCCTCCCCGGAGGAATACCAGCGAATCCCCGCGAAAGTCGCGATCCGCTCCAGCATCGCATCCGGGTTCTTGACCAGATCGTGGTAGCTGAGTGCCATTTGACGCTCAGGGGCGATCGCTTCCAAATCCTGCTGGATCTGCTCGTTCGCCGCCGACCACTGAGTCAGCGCGATATCGAACAGGTTCTTTCCAGCCAAGTCGCGCCAGCCCGTAGTCAGTAACAGTGACCAGGGCGGCCCGGGCCAGCCTGGCAGATCCTTGTAAGTAATAAACTTACCGCTCTGCCAAGCCTCGACGATGCTGGCGAGACTCTCGGCAGGATCTCGGTAAAGATACACAAAGAGAGCATCCGGAAAGACTTTGTCAAGAAAGGGGATGCGCAACGCGTTCTTCGGCGTCTTCTCGAGCAGGCGGATTTGCTGCGTCGGCGGGGGCCGCTGCCCGTGGCTGTCTCGGATACGTTCCAGAAATGCCTTTTGCAGTAGGTCAACCGTAGCCGGGTCTGCGTCCTCGGCAACCAGGCGGTTCGAGTCGAAGAGGCGATTACGTGGATGAAGCTTCGGTATGTTCTCGAAAAGGGCGTGACTTTCGCCGCCCACCGTATAGAGATCGGGAGAATGCGCCAGCTGCTCGAACAGAAAGCTACTGCCCGAGCGTGGCGCAGCGACGATGATGAGGGGCAGCAGAAACCGCGTCTGCAAATCACGGCAATGTTTCATCGGCGCTGCAATCGCTGGCGCGGCGCAGGGGGTTGTCGCGCGCAGGGCCCGTGCGCCCACGGCGGCCCGGCGCGATTTACGCAGCCGGGGATTAAGCGCTGGCCGCACCACCGCGTGGCGGATCATACCGGCGGCTTCCATCCCGTTGCTAAGATAAAATTGACCTTCTACTTGGGTGAGGATGCTCTCCAGGCTGTCGAGGGCAGCACGGTAGCCCGGCAGACCTTCCTCCCCATCGCCAAAGCAAGCCCAGTGGTTCGCCCATTGCCGCCGAAAGCGAAGGAGTGATGTCGTCAGCCGGGCACCGACGCTGGGCTTCCGAGTGAAGGCCTGCTGCAAATCGTCCAAGAGCGGACCCAGCAGCGACTCCTGCTCCCAAGGCGACATGACCACTGGGAAATTGGTCGACTCCATAGGCAGGACGGGTTCCCAACCCGGGCGAAACGGAACCCATCGGCTGTTGCCGCAACGCGCGGAACCCGGTGGCATCGTTTCAGCTTGACCGATGAGATCCCAAAGCGCTGGAGACCCCACAGTATCGCATACCAGATGCACCCGGGTCTTGGCAGTCTCGTTGACCACTGAGTGCATCTGCCATGTGTTGAAGACCCAGCACTCGCCTGCAGCCATGTGCACGCTGCTGGCGCCGCTGTGGAAGCGGATCTCCGGGTGCGTGAGAATCGGCACATGGATGCGTAAGCGCTGGTGCCAATAATAGTTTGCATCCATGTGCGCCAGCGCTTCAGCCCCTGGGGCCAAGCGCATGAGGCGCGTGCGGCCGATCGTCGTATCGAAGGTAGCCAGTACCTGGCGCAGGTAAGGGCAGGCTTCCAGCAATGGCGTCGGCTGCTGCGCCCCCTGTAATCCATCGTCTCCGAGGGAGCCGCCAACGGAGACGAGTTGGAGAGCCGAATTACCGGTAAAGCCCGACGGATGCGGTAGCCAGTAGTCTTCTCCGATTGCGGTGATTTCGGCGCTTAGTTGCGCTGCATCAAAACGCAACGGCAGCCGATAGAAATCTTTTGGGAGGTCCATAAGGTTGCGTTCTGCCTTCGGCATTTCGGCGTTGCTACTGCCCGGCTACTCGGCTAGATGCCGAGCGCCGCTATCAAGCTGCCGAGATTCTAACGCCCATCAAGATGACGTCGGTAGCGGAGCGCCACCGCGGGTACAAGCAGCGCGAGCAGCCAGAACAACCAGCCCTGAAGCGTGGGAACAGGCCGCGGTTTCGGATCTGTCGGAATCAGTTCCACAGCGCCCATATCAAGGCGACCCTCAAGTATCCGCGGGAAGCCAGTACCGCGCTGATCGGTGACGGGGAGAGGCAATACGCCTGCCTGCCCTGCATTTAAAACAGGGCTACCAAAGAGCGGCAGATGGACCTGGGTAGGTCCGCCGGCGTCGGCAGTAAGCGGCCCGAGCAAGGGGGCGACGCCCAGCAGCGAGCCGCCTTCATCGATAACACTTGAATTATCAGTAATGTTGGGATCACCGATCAGGCTGTGGCGGGAAAAGATGGAAATGGAATCGGAGTCGGTGCCGATATCCGGGTTGTACACAGTGGCGGTGTTGTTGGCGACAATCGAATTCTCGAGTACAACATCTTTATCGTAAACGAATATTCCACCGCCATTGCCTGCCCTGTTATCGACAACAGTGGAGAGCGAGATGTAGGTGGGATTTCCTGTCTCCTCAATGTGAATGCCACCGCCAGTATCTAATGCCTCATTGCCCGTGATTGTGCTGTTTTGGATGGTGAGGCGACCGTCGTCAGAGTAAAACCAAATTCCGCCGCCCTCATAGCTGTTCGCTTGGTTGTCGGACACTGTGCTGTTTCGGACGATCAGATAGCCGTCGTCGTCGCTGTAAAAACGGATGCCGCCTCCCTCGGCTGCCGTGTTAGAGGAGATCGTACTGTATCCCACAGTCATGGTTCCGCCTTCGTCATCGGCGTAAAAGGCGATACCGCCGCCTTTTCCTGTGACTGTATTGGTGGCTGTGTTGCCGGTGATGGTGCAATTCCTGATCGTAACGTTATCGCTAGAATCATCGGATACAAAGGAGATACCACCGCCCTTATCCCCGGCAGAATTATTTCGGATTTCGGAGTCGATCAGGGTGAAAGTAGTTTGGTCCAGCTCGACAGAAAGAGCCCCCCCTTTGTCTCGCGCTGAATTGTTACTGATGACGGTGCGCTCTATCGTAACATTTCCGGCGTATGCGTAGATACCTCCGCCTTCGAAGCCGCTGCTGTTGTTGGTGATGATCGAGTCTGTAATGGTCAATTCACCCGCCGATTGAATCGCCCCCCCTCTATCGGTCGTACTGCCATCACGCAGCGTCAGGCTGCGCAACGTAAACTTCGCTTCGACATCGAAAATACCGGACGCGTTATTACCGCTCACCGCCAGGACGTCAGCCCCGGGACCATTGATGACGAGGGGCTCGTTGACGGTGAGTATGCCGTTGGTTAGGGTGATAGTGCCGGTGAGGCCGGCGGCAAAGGTAATGAGATCAGCGCCGCCGCTCGTGCTATTGGATGCGGCGATCGCCTCACGCAGCGAACAGTCCGCATCGCAGGTGCCGTCATCGGTGTCTTCTGTTTTGGTGACGGTATAGGTGGCGAGGCGGTGGGGGTAGTCGTTCAGAATCGCCTGGGACAATGCCTGGGGTGTCGACAAGCTGCCCAGTTGTAGCTCAAGATCCCAGTCGCCGCCACGGCCCGTGACATCGGTAGAGGCGGCGACGGCGCCTTCGGTGAGCTCGGCGATGCGCTGGACGAAGGTTTCGCCAATCTCGCCTCGGGCCAAATTACATGCATAAAGAATGAGATCGGGGGCGTTTGAAGGCGCGGCCTGGCGGAACGCGTGGCGTACAGCGTCAGCGCGCCGCTCGAGCTCGTCATGGTCGAGGGCAAGATTGCCCAGTCGCAGTACCCCGGCTTCGCCGTGGGCTACGATATGGACGGCCTCTAGATCCTCCCGACGTGCCATCGCCTCAAGGAGCTGCTCAAGACCGTCGCGCTCTGGCATCAGGACGACCGTCTCAATGCCATCCCGTAACCCAACCAACAGCTCGCGGGCACCAACGACGGCGGCGTCAACGATGAGAAGCTCCCTGCTCGTCGCCACTTCGACGGCAGCCTGGTCAAGCTGCTCGCCAAAGGTATCAGGCAGCATCGCTGCGTGAAGAGTAGAAGAAGAGGCAAGGGCGATGCTTACCGCTAGTACCAAGCCCTTGCGCGCGAACGGTGGCGGAGAAACAACTTGATCGTTGGCGGATGTGATCACTGGCAAGGTATTCATGTTCACACAGAACTCCAGAATGTTATACCGATCATCAATCGATCGGAATGATAACGATTACGCAATGTTGTCACCTAACAGGAGCGCATCTTGGTCACTGGCGGTAAACGAAACACTCTTTCTCCTTCGCTAACCGACTAGAGGCAAGGGGCGATTCTGAGAACATCGCGGCTCCGCAGCCGATTGCATCTAACCGATCAGGTCGTGTGAGCCGTATCGGTGACGCGTCTAAAAGTATCTTGCGTAGTATCTAAAAGACCCTGTAGCCCTGTCAAATAATCTTGATGCGCCGCATGGCAATGCAGCCAGGTCTTACTATAAATATATTAGACTTGGCATAGTTACACCCACATGATTATGTGATATTGCGCGTCTTATGAAATTAAAAGTAGAAAAAATTAACCAATGAATATCTTTTTGTGTAAATTTTGGATCGCGTCAGGCGGGACGCCCTTGTCGAGTCGAGGGCGCCCAGAGTCGATGGGGTCACCAAAGCGGACTATGCCGAGGGCGTGCAGGCACGTCTGGAAGACTTGTCGGCACAGATGCGCCGACTGCGCTACCGGCCGCAGCCGGCACGGCGCACCTACATTCCCAAGGACGACGTCCGCATACTAAGCAACACAGAGAGTATCCGGGCCGAGGAGCCGGATGCGTTAACGCCCACGTTCGGGTCTGTGGGAGCCGCGGGTGTGCAAGCACCTGCGGCCACCTGTCCCTGCCGGCGGCATTTCGGGAGTGTGATTGTTATGCGGGATTGTTATGCCGGTTAGGCCAGTTGTGGTACTCGCGCAAGCCTCTACGGCGCTGGTTGCTAGCATCAAAGAGGCCGCCACCAGTAAGTGGTTTGCAGTCATCCCGGGTTTCCCAGGGTCTTCCGTTATCAAAACTGTAACCAAGCTCTTGGAGTTCGTCGTGGTAGCGCCCTTCGATCTCTCGGCGTAGCGGT
>PR_CR_10_Liq_1_inCRDRAFT_1000490_pt1 | contig 24722 bp, 23 predicted proteins | sample PRCRCaboRojoPR_3_FD_10241 | JGI IMG/M metagenome (IMG submission 10241)
AAAGTACAAGTTCAGTCTCCTAATCAGATTTTGGATTCAGAGCTACTTGGATGTAGCAATAGCTTGCTTTATCCAGTTATCCTCATTTTCAAGCATCGGAAAAGTAGTAGTCAGCATTATTGCTGCTATGCTTGTTGCTGCTCTACTTGTAGCTACTCCTATATCAATAGCTACTTTCTTCTACCGAAAAAAAGACCAACTAGAATCCATTTCTGAAGAGTCACCTACTTACAAGAGGTATGAGACTCTGTTCTACGAACTGAGGTATCAAAGCAAGTTCAAAGCCTGCTTCACCTACGTCTTCTTCACTCTGCAGAGACTCTTATTCTCAGCAAGTTTAGTATTTCTAGGAAACTACCCTTACTTACAAGCTTGCATAAACTGTGGAGTGATGCTTTTGTTTGCGGGCTTTGTTGCAGGAGTGAGACCCTACAAAGATAAAACTATGCTGCTAGTCTCTATCTTTGTGGAAGTTGGGACTTTCCTTATATTTTTAGGAGTCATTTACTTCCTGAAAAATGGCTCCAAAGACCATGAGGAACTGATGGAGAGTGCAATCATTTATGGGGCGTTTGCAGTGACTTGCTCCAGAATGCTAGGCATGGCCATAAAGTTGGGACTTAAAATCAAGGAATGCAGAGAAAGTAGAAGAACCAGAATAGTCCAGGAGCAAGTGACTATCAACGAGACTGGTCATAACCAAGAAACCACTGGCCACACCCCAAATTGGATTTTGGGCTTTGACGAGCCTGTGTTTGCACGTCCCAAGAATCGACAAGAAACCAATGAAACTTAAGTAATTAAATTCCAAATAGTTGCTTGTCTGCAACAGTTCCATATATTGCTTATTATAGGAGCTGTACAGTCTAGCCATACTTCTACTCAACTTACTTAAGAACTCACAGAAAAGCTGGTGAGTATTATCAGTTAATAACGAACTTAAGAAACCAACTGTCCAGACTTAATAATTAATGGCATTTTTAGAGCCTAAAAGCAAAGAAGCGTCTCCACCAGATACCAGCAAATGGCCGCTTCTATTAAAAGTAAACTCCAGTTAGAATATTGATAAACTGAACGTGCGCACACACCACTATACGCCAATTCCGTGCGGAAATTCGCCTCTTTCGAGGCCTCTTAAAGAATACATTAAATACGGAATCATCAACCTAGACAAACCAGCCAACCCTTCCTCCCACGAAGTAGTGGCTTGGGTCAAACGCATTTTGAAGGTAGACAAAACAGGCCACTCTGGAACACTGGACCCCAAAGTCACAGGGTGCTTGATTGTGTGCATTGAAAGGGCTACGCGACTCGTCAAAAGCCAACAGTCAGCAGGCAAAGAGTACGTGTGCATAGTTAGGTTCCACGAGTCAGTTGAAAGCGAGAAAAAACTCATGAAGGCTCTAAGAGACCTCACAGGTCCGTGCTTCCAAAAACCACCTTTGATTGCGGCTGTGAAAAGAGAACTTAGGATCAGAACTATTTACAACACAAAACTGCTTGAGTTCGACAAAGACCAAGACTTAGCAGTGTTCTGGATGGACTGCGAAGCCGGGACTTACGTCAGGACACTTTGTGTGCATTTAGGGTTGCTTTTGGGAGTGGGCGGCCACATGCAAGAACTTAGGAGAGTTAGGTCTGGACTGCTTGACGAGTCCGAAACTATGGTGACCATGCACGACGTGAAGGACGCCCAGTGGGTTTACGAAAACACAAACGACGAAACTTACCTAAGGAGAGTGATTCTTCCACTTGAGTACCTACTCATAACTTATCCCAGAATAGTTGTGAAGGACTCCACCGTGAACGCTATCTGTTACGGAGCCAAACTTATGATTCCAGGAGTTCTCAGGTACGCAGACAACATTGAAGCAGGCAAAGAAGTAGTTCTGATGACTACCAAGGGAGAAGCAGTTGCTATAGGCATAGCTGAGATGACTACTGCTGTAATTGCAGACTGCGATCACGGCTGTGTAGCCAAAATCAAAAGAGTCATCATGGACAGAGAAACCTACCCTAGGCGCTGGGGACTAGGCCCTCGTGCCTTACAGAAACGACAGATGATTGCAGCAGGAATGCTTGACCCCTACGGACGTCCCAACGAAAAGACTCCAAAAGAGTGGGCTAACAATAACGCTTAAGTTTATTCAAAATGTCAGTCTTCGCAGTGACTTTTAGGTGAAAAAACAACTATAAATGGCAGAATCAAGGAAACTCATAGCGCACTACATGTGTCCCTTTGCCCAAAGAGCTCTGTACGCAGCATCATTCAAGGGAGTTGAGTGTGAAGTGGTAGAAGTGGACTTGGCTAACAAGCCAGACTGGTTCTTTGAAGCCAGTCCATTGGGAAAGGTGCCAGCTCTCAGTGAAACCAAAGAAGGAAAGACTTACAACTTGTTTGAGTCCCTTCAAGTGTGCGAGTACCTGGACTCCTTCCCCGGACCCAACTTGTACCCCAGGAACCAAGACGGTTCAGTGAATGTTCTAGAAAAAACTATTGTTGACGCGCATATCAACAGTAAAGTGAGTGGTTTTATCTCAAGTTTAGTGTTTTTCTTCTTCAATGAACCCAACTCAGAGAACACTGAGAAACTCAGAAACAACATCACTGACTTGAACAAGGAAAACTTGGCAGGAGGAAACTACTTCATGCACAAAGTACTTGGAAGGAACGAACTGACTATGGCTGACATAGCTTTGTTGCCATTTGTGGAAAGACTGATGGCCTATAAAGAAGGACCTTGGGCAATTATTGTTGAAGGACTTGAAATGGACGGAGTCAATGCTTGGTACGAAAAACTAACAAGTGAGGCTTGGGTCCAAAAGTACTTTGCAGGCTACCCCCGCCTAAACAAGCTTTACGAAATCCTTAGGTCGGGGAACTATAAAGGACTTACTCTTCCTTTATCAGTTTATGATTCTTAATTAATTACTTAGAGCTATGTATTATATGGAATTTCTACTTCGTAAATTCCAGACTTGAGTTGGGGCAGTTCTTCACACCTGATTTGCACTTTAGTTACATTTCTGTCTCTTAGACTTTGCATAGTGAGTTTAGTTACTATTTCTTCACAGACATACTTGGCTAGGTACTCGACTTCGCAGTTCTCTGTGTCCATGATTTCGCAAGTAGACTTTTCGAACTCGTAAAGCATGTTTTCTTTGGACAAACATACTCCAGAAGGAGTAGTTCCCACAGACAAATATCTACACTTAGCAGGAACCAGGACTTTGCCCTCTATTTTCTTGCCCATAGTTCGGAGTATGTTTTTGATATCCCGAAAATTTATCAGCCAGCCGTTTTCATCAAGGTCCAAAGACTCAATTTTCACAGTGAATTCAAGACTTCTGGGTCTCATGAAGCAGGCTTCCTCGCTGGCAAAGATGCCTGTGCAGTCTACTCTGCAAGTGTTGTGTTTCACTAATACAGAGAAGTAGTTTTTTTCGGTTCGGACCATTTAAGTTTATTGGTTACTGAGTAAATGGTTAGAATTCCAGGCCAAAGGCTCCCAGATAGGAAACACCCTTTTGTAAAGAGGCATGCAAACAATGTCTCCGTGCTTCATGAAATCACTGAAAACACACTTCATGTGTCCGTGGGTCCCAATAGAGTCCAGAATGTGGCCTCTAAGTCCATTCTTAGTGAAGAGCTCTATGGGTTTGAAGTACTTTATGTCTTCAGGGTTGAAAAACATGTACCTAACTACAGCTTTCCGTTTGTGGATCTTCAAAGGGTAGCCTGTGAGTAGGATCCTTTTGACAATAATTCTTTTGGGGTCGAAGGAGTTCAACGACCCAGTGGCTACGAGGTGGCTGAAAGAGGGGTCGTTGTAAACCAGAACGTTTGCAGGCGGAAACATCACTGTCTGGTAAACGGAAGCAATCACGTTTCCTTGGTCTTTGAACTCTTTTAAGTACTTGAACTTGTCAGAGTTGATGGTGTCTTCTGAGTAAATAGGTTTGGCCTGGAAGCGTCTGAACCCACAGTTGAAAAACAGGGGTTGTTTAGAAGATACAGGGGTTTCAACGTCTCCCCACCTTTCGAGTTTGTAGTGCAAAACACTTAATTTCCTTTCTTGAGGCAACACTGAAGACACTATTAGTGGCAAAGTACTTTTGTAACTAGACAGAGCTTGCACTGGGAAGTTCTTGATCCTGAGTTTCACGTAACTGTTTTGCTTTGTAAGCGAGTTTTTGCAGCACTGCTCTGAACTCCACTTCTTAACTACGTGGTTGGGTTCTTTGAATTCATACAACTTAGAGTAGTCCACAGGCAAGTTTTCGTAGGGGTCCCAAAAAGAGGTTCTGAAACTAGCAAGTCCTCTGTACCTCTGGAACCTTTCCCTGGCTTTTTGTTGTGTAGGTGTGTCTACTTCGTCAGGGAAGTCCATGTCTTCAGGCCTCCTTTCTTCCAAGTCAATTGTTTGTTGGGTTTCGTTCAAGTCAATTTGGTCGTCTTCTTCGTCTTGTTCAGGGTAAAAAGTTTCATAGTCGTTGGGAATAACTTCTAACTTTGAAAAGGCTTCTGCTAGTTCTTCTTCAGTCGGCCAAGTCTGCTCAGCTGCAAAGGGCCCTGGCTCGTTTTCGGCTTCCAAAGACTCTGGTTCTGTGGACTCCATCCACGACCCCATGCACTCAATGCCTAGCATTTGGTAGTCCCCAAAGCCTGTAACGTGGACCAACTGGTTAGGGTTCAGTTCCCCAGAGCCCTTTAAAAACCCTTCTACTTCCAACTCCCCTTGGGAGTTCACTTGTGTGTTCAAAGAAAACAAGTAACTTCTATTGGACCTCCAAGGGTGCTCTTCAAGAGTTTCAGCCAAGTTGCAAACTACCCTTGCAAGTTGTTCGTCTTCTCCAACTATCAGTTTCGACTCAGGAAACTCACTTTCGAAGTACCTGGTGAACAACTTTTTAACTTCCTTTTGCTTTTTGGGGTTGACTTCGTCCAAGTCTTGGATAACTCCCAACACCTTAGGCATCCCCTGTGTTTTAAGAGCACTCATGAACTTGTACCCTTCTTGGTCAAAAGCACAACAAGTGTCTGGGTCCATTTTGGCTCTTGAAGGGTCAGCTCCCACACAACTCATAACTACTACTAGCATGTCAAGTACCTTTCCCCAGTCCAAAACATCCAGTTCTTCCCTTTCCACTTTCACAAACTGCATTTCTAAGTGCTTCGGGGCCCACTTGGGACATTTGTAAGCCATGTTTAAGGTAGGCTCGCAGTGCTCTAGAACTTTGGACTTAAGACGCTCGCAGTCAGCTGGGCCATTCATGGCCAAGACTCCAATGACTTTAGGGGCTAAGAAGTTGCCTTCGAGTTGCATGTCTCCTTCACTCTGAGTAAGACCTCTTCTTTTGTTGAGTAGCTTCTGCCGAGCCTCCTTCCTTTTTTGTGTGGCATGGTGTTGCCTGTCTATTTTGTTCAAGTGCTTCCAGTCAGTTGAGACCTGGGGTCCTGGGGCCGACCTTCCATTTGACTTCTTTTTAGGTTGGCTCTTGCCTCTGGGCTTATAGGGTTTGTTTACTTGCTTTAACTTGGGTTTGTGTTTTGTGTTGTTATCGGCCATTATTACTTATTAAGAACTCCCTTAGCTGCTAGGGATATTCTTGCAAGGGCAGCTATTGACTTGTTTGTGGTCTTTTTGCTGGAACTCCGCGAAATGCTGTGTCTTGAGTTTTCTTTGTCAAGTGAATACTCTGACTTGGTGCTTTTGAGTCTGCTAAAGATTCTTTTGTTTTCAGAGTTGATTGTTTTGAGCATGCTCAGGCGTCGGGACAAGTTGGACGAGTTGCGGAAAAACATTTTAGGAATGGACACAGAAGGATTCAACTCAGAGGGTTTTCTGTCTAGGTCAACCATCTTCTGCAGAAGCAGTTTGTTTTGAATGTCTATTTGGGAGTGTCTTTCTGAGTAACAATTACCCTTAGTTAGTCTTTTTTTGCGGAGGTTGTTGTGGAGGTGAGGTCTGGAAGTAGGCTGAGAGTTGTCAACCATAGACTTGGCTCTGGATATTTTTCTGTGCATCTGGGAGTCTGTTTTTCGTTTGAGGAACCTTTCGTAGCTTTTATTGCAGGACTTTAAATTCCACATTAAGTTAAACTGTTAAATTAACAAAAGTTACTTAAACTTTTTTTTCTTCTTCAAACAACACAAAATCCGAGTTAAACTGCAAAGGTAACTTCTGGAAGTGTTTATGTAACCTGCTTTTAGGTTAAAGGTGTCAGAAACTTTTTGGCGCTGAGTAGAGTCAAGGAGGTAACCAAGGTCACTTTCNAGGGGCTGGTTGTAACAAAGAACACCCAGAACTTCCAAAACACTGAGTTGCAGGTCTTCTCCTTTGCCAGGTTTCCTCAGCATCACACTTTTGTTTTTGTATTCCGCCAATTGGGTTTTAGCAAACTCAAGGGCTTCAAGTGGTTCGTTTTTCCTGACCAGTTCAAGGAACTCCAAAGTAAGGATTGCCAAGTGCAGTTCAGGGTCCCTTGCTACAAGTTCGGGAAGGAACTGCTCCATAACTTGCAGGGATTTCAGTGCTTTGCCTGAAAGAATTAGTTTGTCAATGTACCTAATTAAGTCTTGGTTATCAGGGCGCGACTTAGTTGCATGAGGAAGTTCTTCAAGCTCTATAGCCACTTCCTCAGAATTCAGCAATCTATAACTGAGTCTCTTTACAGAATTGTTCCCCATTTAAATAGTAGTTCTTAAATCTTGGATAAGAGGTTTTGTTGGGTAGTTGCTTTGGGAGAAGTTTCTTCAGGGAGCTTCCCGCAAACTTTCCTGCTAGAGGCTGTTCCAGGTCTGTTAGCTGTTGAAGGGCGCGAAGTTTGTTTTTCAGTTAAGAAAAAGAACCTGTCCAAAAGCTTGTTTTGGGAGTCAACTACTATTTTGGAGTTGAGTTTTTCCTTGACTTGGAGATTGTAGTATTCCCTGACAGCAGTTTTTTCCTTTTGGATGTGGTCTAGTTTGGACTCTTGGGTTCTGCAGGACTTCTTGGTGGAGTTGATTTGTTCTGACAACTCCGAAAGTTGTTTGAGCATCTTCGAAATACTTTGCTGGATGTTGGAACCTTCAGTGACCAGGTCTTCTTGGTTAAGTGAGTCCAGGAACTCCTGAGAAGGCAAAGAGTACTGGTGAGGACGCTTGGGGAAGAACTGGCTGGAAGTTCTGTACTTCTGAGTCACTGGGTGCTTTGCAATCTTAATGAAGTGGTTGTCTTTGCGAGAAGTGAGTTGTTTCATGGAACTCAAAGCTTTGAAAAGTCTCTAGTTATAACATACTGGGGGTATTTTTCACGTGTGGGACCTTTCGGGATGTCGTGGCAAGTCATGTAGACAGGTTTGATTCCTTTGTGGAACTTGCCACTTTCAATGTCTTTGATGAGGTTTTCTTGTTGTTGGTAAACTTGGAAAAGGGCTGCAGTTTCTCTGAAGATCTTGGAGATTTGTTCCCTTAGTAAGAATTACTGTTTCTTTCGGTTGTAGTCTTTAATTTGCATTTCGAAGTGGCTGATTTCTGCCTGTTTTTCCTGGGCTTTGGAGTTGTACTTTTGCTTCAGGTGTTTTATGTACTCGTTGTGGAGTTGTTCTTTGTCTTGGAACTCCTCTAGCAAGTCTTCTTCAACTTCCTTTTTGCCCTGTTCCCACATGTCTGCTATGTTCCTGACGTCTGCTGCTCGGGATTTCATTTCGAACTGCAAGTTCTGGATTTCTGCAGCTTTTTCTTCCAGCACCATGTGGCTTTGGAGCAGCAACTTCTGGAGTTCCTCAGCTCTGGAGTACTCTTCCCGGTCTACTTTTCTTCTGCCTACTTCTTTGGCAACTTCAATTTCGTGTTTGGTCTTCAAAATCTTTTCTTGGAGTTTGAGTTTCTCAGTCTCTAGTTGCGACTCCTGGACTTTTTGTGCTTGTTTGGCTTCTCTGAACTGTTGTTCTTGCTTGGTCAGTTTAGTTTGGAGTTTTTGGTAGTAACTCTCGAGTCCTTTAACGTGGGAGACAGCGTCTTTGTGAGCTGAAGCTGCAAGTTTTTCTTTGCTGCCTTCTAAAGCGTCTACAATGTTTTCTAGGTCGAAGTTGACTCCCACAAGTTCAGAGAGTTGCTTGAGTTGTTCTTTGTGTTCTCGGTGCTGCTTTTGGATTTGCTTTGAAGTTGAGTGTATTTCGTACCTGAGTTTTTGGATGTTTTCAGCGTCTTTGGGGTGCAGAAGCATCCCTTCCCGTTCCAAGTACTCTACTTTGGGGTGTTCCATTTAAATTATATTATAATGGCTTTTTCAGGACTTAAGAACTTTTTAGGAATCAAAAGCGAAGAAGTCAAAAGGGCCCAGGAATTCGAGGAGTCGCCAACAGACGAAAGGTTCAAGTTCGTTTCAGTTGTAGAAATGCAGCACATTGGAGTTCCTGTTAACTGCACAAACTCAATTACGTACGACCGAGTCCAGGGCTTGGTAGCTACTGGAACTATGGAAGGAACTGCCAAAATGTAATCTGCAAACAGACTAGGAAACAAAGGAGTGGAGTTACTCCTCAGTAGTTCCTTCCAACACCCAATTGAGTTTTTGGTGTTCATCACTAACCAAGGAATCCTTGTAGGTGCAAGTAACTTAGCCAAAAGCATGTTCATTTGGAACATACAAGAAGAAACACTCCAGCAAACCATTCCCTTCAACTTCAGGTAACCCCCAGTTAGCATTTCTTGCATGTACTACCCTGAAAACTACTCCTTTGTGTACATCGGCACCTTCGACGGAAACCTTTACGTGCTGGACCTAACCCAAAACAAACTAACTTCCTATAAACTAAGGTTCCAGCTTTTGTTTCCAGAACTCAACTCTGACCCNGTTGTCCACCTGAGTTTCCGGCCCTGCAAAAACACCCAACTCTTACTGGCCTTCGAAAACGCAGGAATGGTTTTGTGGGACTTAAAAAAGTCCAAAGTAGAGAAAAAAATGCCTAGTTCAACCCCAATCCACAGTGTCAGTTGGAGTCCAGACGGAAACTCTTTGGTGTGTGGACTGCGTGACGGTTCTTTGAACTTCTGGACTGTCCAGGGAAAACCCTTTATGTACAAGAACCTCAGACCCGACTCCAATGCCTCTGACTTGAATGTTTCTGCTATAGACAGGGTAGTTTGGACTTCTTCAGGTTTAGTTATCCAGGGAGGCAGGCCTTTCCACGACTCAAGTCAACTAATGGTGCTTTCTGGCAACGAAATGAACTCTTGTGAAAACTTAAAACTGCCCAGTAAACCCCTAAACATCATTTACACCCCAGTTTTCGAGAACGGTGCTTACGAAGAAGCCTTGACTGTAGTAACTCAAGACTCCAAAATGCTTTTGTACTCTTTCGGAAAGTTGCCTTGTTACTTGCCTCAGGTGATGGGGCCTTTTGAGGTGGAGTGCACTAAGTTCTACACTGTGCCCAATGACGGAGAGCAGGTTGCAGACTTCATCAAGACCTTTGAAAACAACTCTGAAGAACCCAAAGAAAACATCCTGGACATATACGGACTGCTGGTTATGGCCCACTCACAAGGACTAGTTCGACTCTGGAGTTTGTCAAAACTGAGGTTCAGGAACCTAATTAACATAAGTTTGTTGTCTGAGGAAGAAACTAGCTTCTTGGGAAAAGGAACTCACTGCTTCCAACTTTCTGACAAAGAACACTGCAAAGTTTCTGCCCTCGAATTCAACTTCGACACAAAAACTCTTGTGACTGCTTACGACTTAGGAAAAGTAGCAATTTGGCAAATTTTTAACTCAGAAGTAACCCTACTCCACACCTTGGAACTCCAAAAGTCCCCAATACTGGCTTTGTTAATTAACTCCAATACTCTTTTAGCAGGAAACTTAGACGCACAACTTTCAGTGTTTAACTTAGAAACCCAGTCAAGCAACACACTTAACTTAAGAACTGGCCGCAAAAGCAACTCCAAAATGCAAGCCCTAGCCATCACCTCAATTGAGCTGCACGGAAACAAAGCCGTAATTTCACTTTCAAATGGAAAACTAGAGTTTTACAGTATAAGTCAAGAAACTTTGTTAGAGAGTCCCAAGTCTCCAAGAGTCGACAAGAAGTCAGAAACTCCTAAGTGGGAAGACTATGGCATAGTTAGACTGATAACTTGTGTCCAGGTTCCAGAAACGATGTTTGTGTGCTACAAAAAGTGTATGTTCCAAACTTCACCTTCGTTAGAAGTCCAGACTTCCCAGTACTGGAACACCCCCATAGTTTCAGCAGCAGTCAACTACTTCAAAAGTAACGTCGTGATTACTTTGTTGCACGAAGATGCAAGTCTTTCCATGCTAGAAGCAGGAACTCTTTTGAAAGTTTGGAGTGGAAAGTTAGATGTGCCTGTTGAGGTACCTCTAAAAGACTTCCACATGTCTTTGGACGGACACTTCGTTGCAACTTCAGACACTCCCCAAGTAGTGACTGGGTGGCTCACTCTGCAGGACGAAGAAACTAACTTCAGGAAAATCAACATCTTCAACCCCACTGAAGACCCCCTTCCTCCACGCAAGTACAAGTCCTTTTTAGGGATTAAACTTGGGGAGTTCAACTTCAACGACATATTTGCCAAACCCCCCAAAAAGTGCTTTTACGAAGAAAAACCCAAACACGAAGAAGTCAAAACAGAAGAACTCCAAAACGAACTTGAAAGGGCTCAAATGGCAGTTAAGGAAAGAGGTGAGAAACTAGAGTCCTTGGAAGAACGCACTTCCCAAATGGCTGAACAGGCAAAGGGCTGGGCGGACATGGTGAGTGAGTACGCTAAAAAGCAAAAGAAAAAGAAGTGGTGGCAATTCTAATAACTCTAAATACTTCATTTTGAATCTATCAGTTAATTGAATATGAAAAGAGTAACTGAGTGGTGGGATGACAAAACCCCCAAGAAAGTAGGCCCTGGCAGTTATAATTTAGCTCCTAATAAATCAATATACTCAAGCAGTGTTCCCTTCAGCACAGGCCAAAAAAGAAGCCTTTCTGCCGGAAAAGCTGGCCCTGGCCCAGGCACTTACCAACCAAAAGCACCTCCAAGTAACAAAAGACAGTCCAGCAGCTTCTACTCCCGAGCTCCCAAAATCATTCCTTACGCTCCTGGACAAACTGCCTATACTTTACCTTCAAGTTACTATACACCTGGACCTGGCACTTACCACACCAATCAAGCCCAGCAAGCAGCAACAATCCGAGCTCCAGAACCCAGAACGAAGTCGCTAGTGCTGGAGTCGACTGCCCACTCGATTCCCTACACCAGAGGAAAAGACGCTGAACTCGGACCCACTACCTACGAACCTAACTTTTCACGAACTGGAAACCTAACTACTTCTTTCAGCAAATACAGAGCTGAAAGGAGGGTTTTCGAAGCTACCAACCCAAGTTACCCAGGACCTGGAGAATACTCTGAAGAAAAGGAATTAGAAGTCCAAGGAGGTTGGGTGTTCCAAAGCAAAACTAAAAGACAGTACCAAAGAGAAATCAAAAACAAAGTGCCTGGTCCTGGAACTTATGAACACTCAATCCAAAGTAGTAACCCCTCAAGTACTTTTCAAGCCTTTGGAGTAGGTTCTGTGAAAGGTGCCTCCCTTTCAAACGACCCCCACCGTCCCTTTGTAGTTGGAGACACTTACGTGCCCCCAGTTGGAACCTACAGCACTCCTGAACAAGTAAACAGGAACGAAAAACTCCGCCAAAAACTCATCTCGTTCGACATGCCTGTGGCAAAGCCAGGATTCGGGTCCTCAGAAGCCAAACACCTCTCATTTGTAAGCAGAAACCAGTACCCAGGACCAGGGACCTACATCACAGAAGTGGAACAAGAACCCAGCATTTCAGGTTGGTCTAAGACTCCAAGGTTCGTCAAGAAAAAAGTTCCAGTTAACCCAGGTCCAGGGTCTTACGACTCAACTCGGCCTAGTTCGCGGTCTCACTCCTGGGGTAGAACTCCTCGTTTCAGAAACAAGAACTCCAACCAGTCCTTTACCTATATATCCCACAGGCCCTGGTCTGCCAAAACCAACAGAGCCCAAGATGCCCAGTTGATGAACCCCAAACTTTGCTTCGACTCCTCAGCCATAAGGCCTCCAGTTTTCCAAGTCAAAAGTAACAACCCCGGTCCAGGGATGTACTACAAAGCCCCCAAAAAAGTAGAAAAGAACTTCAGAACAACTTCTTCAAGGTTTGGGCAGTTCGGGAACTACAACGCCAAAACAGGGACTTCCAAAGAAGTAGGACCAGGGTCCTACACACCTGCTGCTCCGACTAAGAAATCTTTTAACCTTTCAAAAGACCTTTCTTCACAGCCCATCTGGATATAACACTAATAATCCAACATGTCAAAATGGAACTTAAGACCTGAAAACTGGCAAGAAGTCATATGTGGCATCAGTGACGGCCAGGACCTGTACCTTTGGGGAGCCTCTGGCACAGGCAAAACGTCGCTGGCCAAAGATGCCCTAAGTGAACTAGAGGTTCCTAGTTTCTACTGCAACTGCGTTTTGAACTACGAGTTCAGGATGATTGTTGACCAACTCAAAGAAAACTACATGCAGGATTTCCTGGGAATCGACACAGGAAGACACAAAGACTTGATGAAGTTAACCATTGAACTCCAAAGAGCCAAAAACAAAACCAAGAAGTACTATATCATCTTAGACAAAGTAGACAGACTCTTCCGCGACGACGTTTTAAGCATCCACAGACTCTGCGAGTTGCGGGAACTAAGTGGCGCAAACCTGCACTTCGTACTTATATCTGAAGTGTTTGTGGACGAGATATTTATAGACCCAGAAGCCATTGACCGGCCTTTTAATCCCCTGCAGGTGTTCTTCAGAAACTACACGCTAGACCAAATCTTTGCTATTTTGAGAGAGTACTTCCCAGAGGGCAAAGACTCCGACTACTTTGCCTTCAGCAACATAGTTGCTAGTATATTCCAGCCCTACACAAGTCGGCTTTACCACTACAAGTACGCTTTTTCTCACTCCTACAAAAAGTTTCTGGACTCTCTGGCCCAAAAGGGTGTTGAGGTTGCTAAAACTGAAACTCTGAGGGAAATTGAGTACTTGCAGAACAAAATATTCCAGAAAATACAAAAACCCCAAACTGCGGACTTCGGCATGTCTTTGAATGAGATGCTGCTGAGCATTGCAGCTTTCGTGTGTTCGAAAAACCCACCCAAAACTGACAAAGCCATGCTTAAGGCAGCAAGACTGACCAAAAAACGAAGGTCCACCCAAAAGGCCCAGGAAAGCAACGAAGTCGTTAAGTTTAGTTTGCAGAGACTCTTGGCAGCTTACTCAGTGCTGTATCACTACTATTACAACGCAAGGACCAACCAAGTGTTTCCACTCAACTTGTTCAGTGAAGAGTTCAGTGGCAAGGTCCAAATGCTAGTTTCCAAAGGAATCATTAAGGTCTGGCGCAACAAAGAAGAACTCTGCAAAGACAAACTTGTGTTTGTGGCAGAAGAACACTGGGTCTCGAAACTGGCAAAGTCCATCAACATCAAACTCCAAGAAATTTGCATAACTAATGTGGAATAACTTTAAAAATATTGCTTCTGAAGCCTACGAGGCTGCCCGGGAAATCAAACAACACGTTTCAGAAGTCACTTCTGGAGAGTACGACTTCGAAGAGGAACCTGAAAAACTCAGGAGACTGCACGCAGAATCCCAACTCGAAAGAGCTTTGGAACAACTCCAACGCACTGCTTCACAACTAGACTCTTTGCAGGCCTCTTACTCCTCTGAAAAAGACCACTGGAAGTCCCGACTCCAAAAGTTACTTACTCAGGTTTCTAACTACGAGGAACTGCTGCAGACCAAAGACCGAGAAATCCACTGGCAAGCCCAGCAGTACTCAGAGCAAATCAATTCTTTAATTTCTGCAAAAAACTTAGCCCTTGCCCAAGTTTCAGAGTTAACAGAAACAAAGGACGATGCCAAGAGTTTGGCCCAAGAACAAACTGAACTAAAAAACCAAGTAGAGGAGATGCAGAAACAAATTTGGGAACTATCCAAAACCAACGAACACCTTAAAAAAGAACTTAAAAGGTCAAGGCAGCTCTTAGACGACCAACAAAAAGCTGAAAGTGAAAAGATCGACAGGTCGTTTATCATACAAACTTTTGGAGCCTACAACAGGAACTTAACAGACTTTGGGGCCCGAATAGAAATCCTAGAAAAACTAGCTCTGGTCTTGAAACTCAGTGAAGAAGAAAGAAAAATGCTCGGACTGCCTAAGAACCAACCTACCCAGCAAGTTCCAGAACCAGGAACCTCGCTTGTCAAGATGTTCCAAGACTTTATATCAGAAAGCTAATATAAAATGGACGAAACACTAGTGTTCGAAAGTTCTGAAGAAGTAAAAGTAGTTAAACGCTTTGACGAAATGAACTTAAGGGAAGAACTCCTCAGGGGCATTTATGCTTACGGCTTCGAAAAACCCTCAGCTGTGCAGCAAAGAGCCATTTTGCCTATTTTGACTGGCAGGGATGTTATAGTGCAGAGTCAGTCTGGGACAGGGAAAACGTGTGTGTTCGGTGTAGGTGCCTTGCAGAACATAGAAGTTGGAGTAAGAGAACCCCAGGTACTAATTCTTTCGCCCACTCGAGAACTAGCTGAGCAAAGCCAGCGCGTGTCAATGGCCTTGGGGGACTTTATGAACATAGGTGTGCATGCCTGCATTGGAGGCAAGTCTATAGGAGAAGACATCAGGAAACTCGACCATGGAGTGCACATAGTTTCAGGAACCCCTGGAAGAGTAGCAGACATGATCCAGAGAAGGAACCTCCGCACCAGGGCTATAAAGATGCTTATTTTGGACGAAGCAGACGAAATGCTCAACAAGGGTTTCAAAGAACAGGTTTACGACATTTACAGGTACCTGCCTTTCAACTTGCAGGTAGTGGTGGTGTCTGCCACTCTGCCCCAAGAAATCCTGGCCTTGACAAACAACTTCATGAAGAACCCCGTGAGGATACTTGTCAAGCGCGACGAGTTGTCCTTGGAAATGATCAAGCAGTTCTTTGTGGCTGTGGAACGAGAGGAGTGGAAGTTCGACACTCTTTGCGACCTCTACGACACCCTTGTGATAACCCAGGCTGTGATCTTCTGCAACTCGCGCAGAAAAGTTGAGTGGCTCACTAGCAAAATGAGAGAAGCCCACTTCACTGTAGTGGCAATGCACGGAGACATGCCCCAAAAAGAACGAGATGCCATAATGGAAGACTTCAGAAGTGGAGCTAGTCGTGTGCTGATAGCAACTGACATTTGGGGAAGGGGGCTAGACGTGCAGCAAGTTTCGCTGGTGATTAACTACGACATTCCTACCAACCGAGAACTCTACATCCACCGAATTGGGAGAAGTGGGAGGTTTGGCAGGAAAGGAGTAGCTATTAACTTCGTTAGAAACGAGGATATGAGACTCCTCAAGGACATTGAGCAGTACTACTCTACACAAATTGACGAAATGCCCATGAATGTAGCTGAACTAATTTAGATACTAATTTACACCTAAACAATTTTGACTTTCAACAGTGTGGAGTTGGACTTGAATTCCTGGGAGTTTTGGAGTTGAATAGGACTGTTGGGGTAAAGCCAAGTTCCGTTTGTGCTGGGTCTTTGCTTTTCAATGTCTCCGTCGAACAAGACCCAACCTGCAGTTGCACTGTAAAATATACTTGCCTGAACTTTCGAAAGCAACTTGTCGTCAATAAACACATCGCACGTTTTGTCTCTCCCAATAGTAATCTTGTTGTTGAAGAACTCAGCTGCTGAAAAATAAAGCACTTCTCCAGCTGTGATTCCTCCGTAAACTTTAACTCGGAGTCTCGAGTAGCCTTGCTTCAGAACAGGTTTGTCTATGTTTACTATAAAGTAACTCTCGCCTATGTTGATTAGTTGGTTGTCTTTGAGAGTTGTGCTGGTTTCAATGCGCACAAACACCCCGAACCCCACTCCTAAGTCTCTAATGAAGTAAGAGTCCACTTCAGGGTCGTAAAATATCATAAACTGCCTTCCTCTGAGTTCTTCCGAAAAGTCGGTTTTGCTCACAGGAATTGAAAAGTCATTTACTTGGGCTTTTTTGTCCTTGTCTTTTTTTTTGCAGCCAAAGAAAGCAATCCCGTCGTTTCTTGGGGAGTTGTAGTAACCCCTAGGGCCTATGTCAATTACTGAGTTCTTTTGCAGAGTGTGGGAGTTAACTACTTTCAGCCTAAGCATTGAACCGCCTGAAAGGTGGGCCAGCAAACTTGTCCTTTTGGGGTTGTTTGCTAGTTTTTCTGGCAAGTTGTCGTAGCAACTCTTTTCCCTCACAAGTGCAAGTACCCTTTTGTTGTGGGCTTTGGCTTCCTCGAACGAAATCAGAGTTTTTGTATCCGGGATTTCGGAAATTGTTTTTTCACTGATGCAGTTGCGGGGGTTCAAACTGACTTCGTAGTCTTGTGTGGTGGACGACTTGTTGCAGCATAACTAACTAGTTAATACCCTGAAAGAAGGAGACAAGTTTCCCATTTATAATTGGAACAGTTAAGTGGCTAGTCAGTAGCAACCAAAAGCACCGAAGCAACCTGTGACTTTGTGGAGACGAGGGTTGCGGTGGTTTGTAGCCAAACTAAGTCTAAAGTATACCGACTAAGCCTAGGATACTGTTTGCAAATTTAATTCCAACATATTGGATACGAAGTAATAATGTTTAAGGATATTACCAACGTGATACTTACCTCGCGTCAAAAAAAACCCATTGACGAAACCAAGTACAAAACAGAAATGTGCAGGAACTGGGTAGAGTTAAACTATTGCCAGTACGGAGAAAAATGCAATTTTGCTCACGGAAAAGACGAACTAGTTAACAAAGTTCCTACAAACACCAAGTACAAGTCTAAAAAATGCATGCCCTTCCACACCAAAGGGTATTGCACCTACGGACACAGGTGTCTATTTGTACATGACAACCGTAAACTCGAAGATATTTCTAAAAAGTATCTTAAACAGCTATGTCACAGCAAAAGACTCAGTGTATTTAAAGAAATCTGTCCTGACCAAGAACACGACCTTAACGACCTCGAAACCAAAATTATCAAAAACCTAGAAAGCATCATCAGTGGAGAACTCCAAGTAACGTGGTCAAGTCCCAGTTGCAAAAAGTAATTTTAATAGTTCAATATTCCTGTAGGAAATTCTCTAAGAACAATAAAATGAGTTCAAGGTTAATGAGAGCTTTGGTTCTAGACAAAGCTGGGAAGACTCCCCAGCTGAGTGTTAAGGAAGTGCCTATTCCCCAGCCAGCCCACGGAGAAGTCTTGGTCCGTGTAGAGTCAGCACCAATCAACCCCTCAGACCTTCTGTACATGGAAGGGCGATACGCAGAAGACACCAAAGAAGGAGTGACTCCTGGGTTCGAGGGTTCAGGCGTCGTTGTTGAGTCAGGGGGTGGACTTCTGGGCTGGAGTCTCAAGGGCAAAAGAGTAGCTTGCACAATAACATTCCCCCATGGCGGAACTTACGCTGAGTACATTGTTACTCAAGCTTACCGGTGCGCTAAACTACCCAACAATGTATCTTTCAACGAAGGCGCCTGCATGTTTGTCAATCCCCTTACTGTTGTTATGTTCCAAGACGTAATTTCTAGTGGCAAGCACAGAGCAGCAATCCACACTGCTGCTGCATCAGCTCTGGGAAAGATGTTTGCTCGCTGGGGCGTCAGTTCAGGGTTCCCAATAGTCCACGTAGTTAGACGCGAAGAACAAGTCCAGACTCTGAGGGAGCTTGGAGCAGAGTACATTGTGAACACCTCAGAAGAGGGATGGGAGCAAGAAATGGACAGACTTTGTGAAGACCTGAACGTTACGGTGGGGTTTGACGCAGTGGCAGGGGAACTTACCGGCAAAGTTCTGAATTCAGTGAAGAACAACGGAGTAGTTTACGTGTATGGAGTCTTAAGCATGGAAGGCATCCAAATCAACCCCATGGACCTTATTGCCAAGAACAAAAGAGCAGAGGGACTCTACCTAGGGACTTGGTTGGTGCAGAAAAACATACTGAAACAAATAAACTCGATCTGGAAAGTCCAGGGAATGCTAGGCAGTTTGTATAAAACTGACGTTGCGAGAGAAGTTCCCTTGGAAGAAGCCTCAGAAGGAATTGAGTACTACAAAAACAACATGAGCAGAGGAAAAGTACTGATAAGGCCTAACCTTAGATAATTTAGTAGGTTATGTGTGCTTCTTTGTACTTAATGAACTCCTCCAAGTTGGCCAAGGCTTCTTCTGCGTTGTCTCTGACTTCTGCGTCCTGAACTGCAGAAACTTGTTCTTGGAACGTTTGGAATCCAGTCTTCATAGTTTGTATTACGTTGAAGTCCTTCAGGGCTTGGTCAAACCTTTCGTCACAAAACACGTCGAAGAAGCAGTTCAGAGCTTCAACTACCAACTCAGTGTTGGAGTCGGAACAAGCAGCCATCAGCACTTGTATTACTTTAGAAGCCTGCTGCATTTGCATATGGGAACTCATCACTCCCAGAGTCCCTAACATGTACTTTTTGTCTTCTAAGTTTTCCAAAATACTAAGTGCCCTTTCTAAGTAAGTTCCTGCTTCTTCAACGTATCCCTTTTTAACCAAAAGCATCAAGCACTTAGAAACTTCACTCTCCAGGTTAGCCAAGTCTTCAAACAACTCAGGCACTTCGTCGTGCAAACTCAGAGTGTTTTCTAGGGTCCAAAACAACTGGTCCCACAAAAAAGAGAAGTTAAACTGCACGTCAGTGTTTATAACTAAGTTCTGGATAAAGTTGTGTGCCTGGGTCTGACAAACCAGAACGTTCGAAAATGCCTCTGGCAAATTCGTTAACTTCTTAGCTACTTCCAAACTCAAACCCCCTCCTATTTTAGTGATTCTTTCTATCAACTGTTCACTAAGGAACTGAGTCCCCACCGGAGTCTCTTCGGAGTCACAAGAAAGTAAATTAGTAAAGCACTCAAGTGCTACTTGTTGCGATTTAATGTCTTGTTCCCAAACGTGGTAGTGCGACTTGAAGAGCTCTTGGTTCTCAACTTTAGGCAAAACGTTAGACAGAAAGTCTTCGTAAGGATCAATACTCAAAAAGTAAGTGAACTGCTCCACCAGCATTGACAAGTTGTTAAACTCTAAGCAGGATAAACTAGCTGTCACTAGCAAGTACACCCCAACCATGCGTTCTAAACTTGGCAAATGCTTTATGGTCTCGTACAACTGGGCTGAACTGGCAAGTATTTTAGCACTGAATTCTGAGTTATCTTCAGCACAAGTAGTTAGAAGTTCACACGCAACTACAAACACTTCCTTTTTCTCAGAACCCAAAATACCTAAGCACAGGTCCACTACTTGACTCCGCGATAGTGCTAAGCAAAACCCTGAGTTTTCTTGAGCCAGCACGTCAAGGAAGTTCAAAGCACTCGTTAAAAGTGAGTACTTCAGGTGGTCGTATTGTGTGTATGATAGTAAAATTGGCTGGACAAGGTCTAAGATCCCCATTTGCAAGAGTTGGTCTGAAAAGTACCTAGCCAAGTTAGCTGCAGCCTGTAAAGCTGACACCTGGACTGTGGCTGAAGTGTCTGAAATCCTTTCGAGGACAAGTTTCAAAACCTCAGCTGTAGGAGCACATGTTAAATTGGCCACTGCAATGCATCCTGTTTCCCTTTCGCCTTCATCTGCACTTCGAAGCTACTTACAACTTACAAACTTCTTAATGTCTCCTTCCGAATTTTTCTTTTGCTTGGTTCCAATAGGATCAAACCGGTGACTAAGGTTACGGATTCTGTGATTTTTAACCATTTTAATAGTAACTACCTAATGTTCTATTAGCTTAGACATAAACACATAGTTCAGTGACTTAAATCATTGGCTATTTCAAAGTTCACATTGACATTGTTGGGTCTCGCCTTCGCAGACACTTTCTATGAAGTATCGGTTATGCTTGGTTTTTGCTTTCTTGTACTGTTCACTGACTCAGGAATTTCTTCTGTTTTGGAGTGTTTGGTGAGCACGTCGATTATGTACTCGGTTTCTAGTTTCACAGACACTGCTGCGTACAGGGAGTAGCGAGTTATTATGTACTCGTGGATGTGTTTGGGTCGACTCACTGGCTCAGACACCGCAACAAGGAAGTCAGTGATTTGTTGGTATATGGGTGACGAAGTGTCCATGAAGATGTGGCCTGTGGGGGTTATCCAAAGGGGTTTTGACTCGTGGTCTTCTTTTAGTTTCATGCTGCTGAAGTCTCCTTGTGTGAACAGACTCGAAACTTCAGGGTTTGTTTTTATTTGTTTTTTCAAGGGGTAGTTTTCTTCCATGTGCACTTTATCAACACTTTATTTGGGTAGTGGCAACAAAGACTTAGGTTTATAACCACTAAGAGTGCAGCTATTCAAACAACTTAGTTAGGTGTTGGGCATTACTTGCTTGCCTTCCCATTTGAAGTTAATAGATGCTAAATCAGACTATGCAAAACCTTTCCAAATTCAATGCCTTAACGAAGAGGATCTGGTGATAGAAGGTTGTCTAGGTCCTAAAGGCATAGGACTTTGCCATTCTCTAACCAATGTAGTAACTTAAGTAGTTATCTTTAAACATTTCTGCTTATAAATGGAACCCAGTTTGATTGTGAGTGGAAGTTTTGATCAGACCATCAGAGTTTGGAGGAAACCAAAGAAACTGTTCACCTTCGAAAAAGTGGGTAACCTAAGTCCCATTCTGGAGGTGCTTAAGTTCCTGAGTCCTGAGGAGGTGATTGGAATTGCAAGAGTCAACAAGCAATTCTACGAAGCCTCCTTCCACTCCGAAGTACTTAAACCTGGGTTTAGGCAAACTAGAGTCCTGGAATACAATAATGGCACTGTATGGTCAGTTGCTGTGTCTCTGAAGAAAGGGATACTAGTGTCTGCTAGTGATGATTCCACCATTCAAGTGTGGAGTCTGGCTACTGGCCAAGTAACCCAAGTACTCAAGGGCCATAGTAGCACAGTATACTCTGTGGCTATTTCTAGCGATGAGGAGTGGATTGTGTCGGGAAGTGGAGACACTACACTTAGAGTGTGGAGTCTAGCTTCTGGACTAACCACTCTAGTCCTCACTGGCCACAGCAGTGTTGTTTGGTCAGTAGCTATTTCTAGCAAGGACCAATTCATTGTCTCTGCTAGTTGGGATGATACACTCAGAGTGTGGAGTCTGACTACTGGAGAAGTTATCAGAATTCTACAGGGCCACAGTGATAGTGTCAGATCAGTGGCCATTTCTAAGGGCGATCGGTACATTGTGTCTGCAAGTAATGACTCCACTGTAAGGGTGTGGAGTCTAGCTTCTGGGGACCTGGTTAGGGTACTAAAAGGGCACAATGATATCGTCTTCTCAGTTGGTATTTCAAGTGACGAGCAGTTTGTAGTCTCAGGGAGTCTAGACAACACAATTAGAGTGTGGAGTCTCACTTCTGGAGAAACTACTCGAGTTCTAGAAGGACACCCTGGAAGAGTACTTTCAGTCAAGCTATCAAGTGACGACAAGTACTTGGTGTCTGGGGGTGGTAACCGTTCCTTATTCTCTGCTGGAGACGACTCAGTGAGAGTTTGGGACCTTTCTACAGGTCTGCAGACTCAAGAACTAAAAGGCCATACTGATTGGGTGTGGTCGGTTAACTTGGCTTAATTAACTTGTTTAGTTGCATTGATAGTCTAGTACTTGGAAGTGATTTTCAATAGAACAAAACCCAGAAAAAGTTAGTAATAGAGGGGTTGACTATAAGTGTGAAGAAGAAGGAATATGGCAAGTTCCAAGACTTTCAATCAGAGTTGTTTGGCTTCTTCAGCTGAAGGATCATATTCATAGAGTTGTACTTGCAGTACTTTGTCGTCCAGAATATAATTGGTTTCACTAGCTACTCCAGAAGCATCCATAAACTCTAAGTAGACTAAACTCAAACTTGCATCCCCTTGTTTCTTTGAGTAGCTGAAGTCAATTGACTTATTTTGCAGGTAGATGTTGTAGTCAGTTGGTGCTAGTTGGGAAGTAGGAGTTTCTGAGAAGGTCAGAGTATTGTCTTCTTCTACAGTTAAGCTGGCATAGAATAGTTGTCTTTTACAGAATCTGTTTTGAGAGAAGTAGCCTTGATCGCACTCACAGGTGCTGCTCTTCACTGATGCCTACGCAACTAGTGCGTACTTCTGCTGAGTCACAGGCTGTACAGAGTTCAGTACAAGTTAAACAACTGCCAGAATAGAAGTAGGTTCCTTCAGCACAAACAATATACCCTCCTTCAAACAAGTTGCACTTTAAATTGCACTCTAAATATTGGTCCACAAAGCACCTAAAGCAGGTCATGTCAAAGAGATGCAGTAGTCAATGCTTGAATCCGTAGGCACAGTGCAACTGCCTTCGTAAGTCATCTGGGGTTGATAATCCCTTCAGTGTAAGAGTCTAGTTGGCACTGTATTAAAGAAACTGAAACAGACAAGATTCTGCATACATTAAAACCTAGCTTTTCGGTTGGAAAGTTCTCTAAAGTCATAGTTACTAGTCCTGAACTCTCAGAAAAACTTTTGATTGCAGGCACATTTGGTATTGGAATGAGTAGTCTCCCCTGCATATGGTGAGTCTGTTGTCGGTCTAGACTCTGAGTTGAGGTGAGTAGTTGAACTTAAGAGGTAGTACTGGTAGTTGAATATTTGGGAGCTCTTAAAGGCTTCTTGGCAGTGCAAGCTGGGCACAAGTGCCCCAGTCTTTTCCTTGGTTTTTGTAGTCCCATTCTGAGTCTGGAATTAACTGCTTGACCTTAGTTTGGAACTCAGGGGTAGTTCAGGAGTTCCTGGACTTCTAAAGTCTTCTTCTGTTTGAAGCTTTCCCTTTTAAGCAGGTTGCTTTTGAGTCTAGCTGGGACTTTCGAAGCCAAACTTATGATCCCTCTGGAAAGCATATTGGTATAAATGGAAGACCAAGCCGAGGTAGTTACTAAAACTAAAACTCTAAGGCTCTCGACCCAGAAAGTGACTACGACGACCCNCAAGAAGGCCTTCGTGCTGAAGAAATTGCCCTTCACCCTAACAAAAAACTTAACCTAAGGTGCTTCCTACCCGGGAGTATCTTGACTTAGAGATTTCAGAACTAGTTATGAAGGCACTCCACGACTTAGACCAAGGCCTGAGAACCCTGTAGAATTTTTGCTTACTACTTGCTTAAACATAACCCTAACGCCCAAGCTTAATATAACTATCAAAGATGAATGAAGACCAACAAGAAGAACTAGAAGCTCTGCAGTACTTGTTTTTGGAAGGAGAACTCCTCAGTCAAGAAGCAAACATACTTGAACTCTGCATTCCTTTGCCTGAGTTGCCCCGTCCACTTAGTTTCCAAGTCATCTGGCCTGAGAACTACCCCCAAGAACCCCTTGTCTTCAGCTTGACTGACTCTAGAGTACCAGAAGCCCTTAAAAGACAAATAGAAACCCACGCTTCACAAGTAGCTGAAGAGAACGTTGGGGACGCAGCTACTTACCTGGTGTACGACTCAGTCAAGGAAAACCTTGAAGACTGGGGAGTGCTGGAAGAACTTTTGAAAACCGAAACGGAGTCCCAGGAGCAAATATCTGCACCTAAAACACAGCCCCTCACAAAAGCCCAAAAAAGAAAGCAGTACAAGTACGTTGACTCTTCGGGAGAAAAACTTAGAGGCTGGAACTGGATTGACATTATTTCGCACCTCTCCAAAAAAGGGTGTTAGCTTGCACTTTTAGATAATTACCTAGTCTCGTAAATGGAGTTTACTAACTTTTAGTAAGAGCAGATTCAGAAAGTGGCTTACAGGCAAACTCAAGAACTAACACCTTTAATATATTTAGCAATTAATAAAGCGCCATCCTATATTATTAATTACTAAGACCCAGTTAGCATATTTTCAAGGTCCAAGGCCGAAAAGTCTTGCCTGAATTTATTATCGATTTCAAAGAGCAATTTTGAGCCTTTTGATTTCTTGATATGTTCTATGAGATTTGTTAGTTCTTCCTTTAGTTCTTTTAGTTCATCCGGGAGTCTAGTATCTAATCTGGAATCAATTTCAGGAACTAAACTTCCAAAAAACAAAATTTTTTCTTTAGTAAGCTTTTCGTGGAAAACCAGTAAGAACATACGTCTTTTTCTGCTTATTTTGTTTCTGATGTCTGCTTTGAGTTCTTCTGGCAGATCAAAGCTTCTGATGATTCTGTTCACTTCTTCCTCGAATGCCCTCTTTATCTTTTCTAAGTTTCTATCATAAAACCTATCAAACCAAGTTTTCAGTAACCTGCACAATTCCAACTTAAAGTAGAAATACTGAATGTCTAGTTTCAAATAGTTAAACCTGAATCTAATGGCCATTTGGAAATAATCCGTTTTAATTCTTTGAAAACGATCATTAAACAAATCGCATACTGGAGTTTTTATTTCTTCATAAAGTTTATCAATTCCTTGCTCTAATTCTTCTTTGTTGAATTCAGTTTTCACTAAGTTGCTAATAACAAAATCTCTTACTCTGGATTCAAATTCTTGTTTCTTGTCATCTAGTTCTTTTTTGGCTCCTTCAATGTCTCCAAGAATGTTAGTTTTTGCATAATCAATAGACTCTTGAAGTCTTTCGAACACTTGGGACTTGGGGTCGCTTCTTATGATCTGGGTAATCCCTTCAGTTCTTTCGTACTTATCTTCGTCTTCGTTGAACTTA
>PR_CR_10_Liq_1_inCRDRAFT_1000491_pt1 | contig 24715 bp, 18 predicted proteins | sample PRCRCaboRojoPR_3_FD_10241 | JGI IMG/M metagenome (IMG submission 10241)
CTCTTAAGACCTACCTGCAAAGAAATTTTAAGTAAGGGAGATGATTATTAAATGGTTACGCCTATTTTGTCTCGTGGAAGCCTTACTCAGATGCTAGTAGACAGCATGCCTAGGACTACTTGCCGCATGCTTGCTTTTTACGACTCCAGCATCGACGCTATAATCACAGACCCTGCTTATATGAGAATAAGTGTCACAGATAAACTAGTAGAAGGCTGGGCTGTCTTTGACACCTGCAACCTTTACTCAGGGCACCTTTACCAGCTCGACAGTCACTTAGGAAGACTTCTTAAGTCAGCAGAACTTGCTAAGATTCCTGCCCCTATGACTATCAAAGAAATGGCCAGTAAAGTCAGCCAACTACTAGAATTTGCCGACTCAGACTTTTGCAGAGTGAGACTGTTGCTGTCTAGGTCAAGGAACTTTGAAGTGGAGTCTAGTGTGTTCTACGCTTTGGCTTACACAGACCCAGCACAGTCTAAACCTTTAACAGTTAAAGAAGTCACAGTGTCTATACCTGTAAAACCCAAAGAACTTGCAATCATCAAAAGCAACAGCTACTTAATAAACTCTTTATGCGTGATGGAAGCTAGAGACAAAGGAGGCTACATGGGAATCCAGCTCGACGAAAACAACTGTTTGGCAGAGTCAGCAATAGCAAACGTAGCAGTGCTTTTGCCAGGTGGGCACTTCCGCACTCCTAAACCCGACACTGTGTTAGAAGGGACTACCTTGAAAAGAGTGTTTGAGTACTGCCAAGGACTTATAGGAACTGAGGAACTTCAAAGCGTTGAAAGGGAAAACGTTTCTTACGAAGAAGTTTTGCAAAGTCAAGAAATGATGTTTTTAGGAGGCGACTCGTGCATAGGGATTGTAGAACTAGACTCAAAACCTATTGGAGATGGCAAACTAGGAAAACTGACTCAAAAAATACAAAGGTTTTTAGAAGGCGACAGACTAGAGAGTTAAGATAAAACTTACCCTATTTGGTATCTGAAACAAGTTACAAGTAAATTAAATTGTAAATGGCAGAATCAAAGGAAAAAGCACTAGAACTCGAACTGCAACACCTTAGAGAAGAATTTAAATAGTGAGTTTTAGTTAGCTTCCAAGAACAGTCAAAGGAGTACGAAGAAGCTCTAGAGCAAGAATTATCAGAAAAGGACCTTAAATTAGACCAAACCCTACTCAAGCTAGAAGAAGCTACCCAGGAACTCAACACCTTCAAACACAAGTACAGAGAATGTGAAAAAGAAATAGTCCGACTCCAAGAAGAAAACGCCAGCATTGCCAGGAAGTTGAAGCTCTTTGAGGATGAGAAAAGAGAACTCGAGATGCTTAACGATGAGTGGGAAAGGTCAGCTAGGATTCTGGAGTTCTCTAAACAGGACTTGGAAGAGCGTCTCTACCAAGCAGAAGAAAACGCTATTATGTACAAAGAAGAACTGGACGAGATTCAAACTTTACGAGAGGAGGAGGTCCAGCGCCTCAAAGACGAGTGTAAAGAACTGAAGCAAGAACTCAGTTTACTCAGGTCCCAAAGCGGCAACTTAGAAAGAATCCAACAACTAGAAACCCAACTTGAACGAGTCACCAAAGAAAAGCAAGCCCTGAAAGTACCTAAGGTCGCCCAAACTTCTTCAATCGGTGTGCAGCCTAATGGAAACCACTTTTCCAACACTGCTTCTACTGACAGCTTAAGTCCTTGTTCTGCCCCACGCCCTGTAAAAGTGATTGCTAGGTTTAGACCTCTACTAGGCCAGGAAAAAAGCACTAAGTGCTTGGAGTGCAAAAACAACTCAGTCACAATAATCCAAAGTGCTCGGCGAGGCCAACAAAACAAAAAGGTTTTTGACTTCGAAAAAGTGTTTACGCGGGAGTCAAGNAGCTTTGAAGTTTTCGAAGAAGTCAAAGAAAGTGTGGAGGAAGTAGGCAAACACGGAAAAGCATGCATCATTGCTTACGGACAAACAGGGTCTGGAAAAACTTACACTATGAACTGCATGATATCGGAGTCACTAAATTTACTTTCAGTGATGGTTTCTGGAACTGCAGAAGTTAGTCTGAACTGCATTGAAGTTTACAACGAACAAGTCAAAAACTTACTTGGAGAAGAGACTCTTACTAAGAACTTCAAAGAACTTATAGAGAGTTCCAGGATCAAACTCCAAAACGACTGGGTTTCCCAAGCTAAACACTTAATTGAAACGGCACTCCAAAAGCGCACTACCAAGTACACTGACTGCAACGAGCGGAGTTCAAGGTCGCACTGCATAATATCTTTGGAATTCAGACGCGGAGGAATCAAAGTAGGCAAAATTCAGTTTGTAGATTTAGCAGGCAGTGAAAGAGTTGGCAAAAGCAACGTTACTGGAGACACCTTGAAAGAAACGCTCTTGATCAACAAGTCTCTGTCAGCACTCCAAGATGTAATAGCTGCACTTGAAAACAAACAACAGCACATTCCTTTTAGGAACTCAATTTTGACAAAACTGCTTCAAAGCACCCTTGAGAGCCAAGTTACTATGATACTAAACTGCAGTTCAGCTTCAGACAGTTTGGGAGAAACACTAAGCACTTTGTCACTGGGTTCGCGACTCAAAGCAGTAGACCTAGCTGCTAGCATTCGGAAGTCACTGAAAACTCAAGAAGTAGAGCGGACTCTTTCTTTATTGGAAAAGGAAAGAGTTGAAAAAAACAATATCCTTCGGAGTCACGAAAAACTAGAAAGGGACGTTGAAGGCTATGTTTACGCTATTAAAGACAAGGATAGCAAAATTAATGCACTTACTAATAGACTTAAGCAAAGGGAAAAAATGCACACTGAAGAGTGCGAAAGGCTTCGAAAAGAGCTTTTAAGTTTCAAAGCCCGCCATGAAGAAGTCAACAAGAAACTCAGAGTATTTAAGTCCCAAATTGAAACTGAAAAACAAGCAAAAACTAAAGCTTTAAAACAACTACAGTCAAAAGACGAACAAATCAAACGAGTCTACAGTGCTTCTCCCAGAACACACTCCCGAAGACCCCCCTCTGCTCCTCCAATTTCTTGCAACATAAAGTCTGCAACTCCTTCCCGCATTCCTTGTCCTAAACACTAAATATACTAAATAGTGTTAAACTAGTTAGTCTGCAAACTTCAAGCACCTTGTTTCTCTGTGTAGTTTTTCGCACTTTTTAGAGCAGTACTTCTCCCCACACCTAATACAGCTGTACTTCATTTGGAACCCACAAATAGAACAGAAGAAACGCCTGGGGTACTTAGAAGGCTTAGCTGTCATACTTAAGTAGTTAGGACTGGGATCTTCTTTGGTGGTTCCCTAACTGAGTTTTACTTCTTCCATGAGTATCTGTTCTAAGGTTTTCCTTGCGAAAACTAGTTTTTTTTGCCCGGAAGACTTTTTATTTTTTCTGCGTTTGCGAGGAATGATGGGGATTTCTATGTTTTCAGGGATTTCGTGGGCTTAATGGAAACTACCTTTGATGACTTTTTGTTGTTTTTTTTGTTTTTTAGGAAGCAGTTCTTCTTCGCTTAGGTAGACTTCGTCTTCTCCAGCAAGCAAGTCTTCACTGCTTAAAACTCACATTTTGTTCTTTGCTAAAAAGTTGTCTTCTTCCAGGGCTTCTAGTCGCTGTTCGTGCACTAGGTTCCGAGTAGCTTCGTCTACGTACTTCATAGAAGAACTCAGTTTCTTGATCCTTTTGGAGACCCTTGACATTCTATTTATAGTCTAAAAATGCTTAGAAAGCTAAGTAGCACTAAACTTTCTATACGTGGTCATAAATATGTTGCGTCGTGCTGCCAATTTCTTAAAACCAGCCTTGTTTGCACGAAGAATGAGCACAGTTTCGCCTTACTTTGATGAGCACTACCAGTACCCAGGCAACCCTACAAACGAAGAGTTCACTGAATTCATGCTTGGCGAACGCAAACCTTTAGTTCAAGACACCACAGTCTTCAAGCCCAAAGAACAAATAGAATTCAACCGCACAGGCGAACTTTTGTTGTACGAAGCCGAACCTTACCGAGTCAAAGAAATCCTTTTCCCCTACCCTTACTGTTTGGGAACCGTCTCTATTCCTTGGATGCTTTATATGTACTTTGCAAACCCCTTTGAACTCGTGTGGCAGTGGAATTCTTGGTTCTTGTACATTGGAGGCGCTGCTTGGTACCCTATGGTGGAGTACTACTTTGGACTTAGGTTCTATATCAGCAAGATCTCTTTAATGAGAGGCGGAAAGGCTTTAAGACTAGAACACTCCAACATCAGTGGAGTCAGGTACGTAACTTGGATCTTCGTTGACGAGATCCACCTCATCACTGCTGACAAGAAACTTTTCGAACCTGAAAACGGACTCCAAGCAGAACCAATTGGAGAAGACGGACAGCTTAAGTACGAAGTTCAGTTCCAAGTAGACAACTTTGTGGACGCAGGAAGGAACATGGAAGACCAAGTACTAACTCTTGTCAAGGAGGGAACTGTGCACCACCCAGAAATCCTCGAAGCTGTGCTAAAAGGGTTCGAGATCGACACTTCAAACTTCAGAATCAATACACTCCACACCGAAAGGTGGTTCGAACCCAACACTAACATCTAACCTTACCTAGGTTTAACTGTTTATATTACTGGTTGGAATATCCACAAGCAACTCCTTTTCCCTGAGAAGCCTAATCCCTTGTTCCTTTATGGCTTTGGCTTGGTCAGTGACTTCATTGTCTTCGCCGTTATAAAGAATGCTGTTGTGTACAATCAATTCGAGGTCTTCGAGGAACTGCTGAGCAGTTTGATACTCTCCTCGTTTGGCCTTAGCACGCATTACTGAGATGTCAACGGGGTTTTTGACTATTTCGTAGTAGTCTGGGAACTGGTCCTTTTTGACAGGGGCAATGAAGAGTTTGGTGTGGTCGAACCTAGTGAGCTGGAAAGCTATGTCGTCGTAGGTGTTTTCTAGCAGGCCTTTTCTTCTGCGAGCTGAAAGGGTCCTTTGCTTGGAGTAGGCGTCTTTCATTTGGGACTTTTCATCCTTGCGTTCAGGAATTGCGGTTTTGATTTTGTTGACGTTAAAAGTGATTTTGTTGCCTTCGGTTTTGAGCATGCCTTCTTTTTCTGCGCGGGAACTTTCTTCAGAGGAGTACATGGGGCATTTTTTGCGGTTGGTTTTCATGTGGCCTACCATTCCGCACCTTCCACAGCATATGTTGCTGGCTCCGGTGGAGTGGGCAGACTCTCCTTTTTCGAACTTTTGGAGGTACTCGAGTCCTAGTTGTCTTTGTTTTTCTAGTTGTTTTCTTTCTTCTATGATCTTTTTTTCTTCTTTTTCGTCGTCAGTTTTTCGTTTTTTGAAGGGTTCTTTTTCGTCTATGCGGTCGGCAACTTTCTTTTTGTCTTTGCTTTTGAGTTTTTCTTGGTAGTTCTTTTTCATGTAGTTTTCGATTTCTTCTGAGTTGGTGATGTGTTCTACCCTTATGGTGTAAGTGCCGTCTAGGTTCCTCACTTTAGTGGTTCTTTTCAAAACTTTAATTGGACCTGAGCGTTTGGTTTCTTTTTCAGTAGGTTGTGCAAAAGACACCTTTTTCTTTTTGAAGTCTTCTAGTTGTTGTTTTTCTAATGTTTCGTTTTCGGGTTCTTTAAGTACTTGTTTTTGGGGTTTTTCTGTTTTCATTCCTTCAGCAATGGCTTTTGCGTGGCTTTCTACGTCTGAATCGCTGGACTCGTCTGAAGCGTAGTCTCGAGTTTCTCCAAGCATTCGGATTTGTTTTTGCAAAATAGTGTTTATGGCGTTTTGGCATTCTTCTTTTTGCATTTTAGTCGACTTACGAGTACCTCTGGCGTACTGCTCATAAGCTCCAGTGTACCCCTCTGCTACTCGTTGGCTTGACTCACGCCTAAGGACTTTAACTAAGTCCCACCTTCCTTTGTTTTCTAGCTGGTCGTCTTTGTAGCCCATTTTAATGAGTTTGGCTCTTAACTGGGCAACAGTAAGTGTCCTTAAGTCTGCGCGTGCGTTTCCTTCGCCAGGAGTCAAGTAGTTCGAGGGGTCAGTTTTTTCGTTAGGTTTTTCGAAGTTAGGGATTTTCATAGGCAGTCTGACAAACGAAAACCCACAGTGTCCAGAAGTAGGGTCTCCTAGACCTTCAATGCGCATCATTCCGTTTTCGGTTTTGGACCTCACGTAAGAACTAGTGAGGTTCCAAGGCGTGATGGTGAGTTCTTCTTCGATGTAACTAGCGATTCTGCTGATCTTTTTGTCAGAAACTTCTTTTTTGAGCTTCTGTATGGCATTGGGCACTTTGTCAATAGAAGTGATTCTGATGCCTTTGTCGTTCAGGAGTCTCTGGCCGGCAAGCATGCTTTCGTACTGGCAAAGGTTTTCAGGAGTGATCATTTCCTTTACTTCTTGTTCAGTTTTTAAGTTGTTGCAGCGCCAAGCACTGTTTTCTTTCTGTTCGCAGTTGATGTTTTTCATTTGTTTCCTAATTACGCTTTCGTTGAGTGAAGAAAACTTTCTGGAAATCTCGTGTATGTAGACTTCGTTGTCGAACTCAAGTAAGATCTTTAGAATGAACGCTTGAATTCTTTTTTGTTGGAAGTTGTTGGTGTTCCTGGCGTTTGGCGCAAAGACTTCTATTTTGGGTTCGCACTGGCCTGTTGTGTAGAGGTTGTCTACTTTCCTGATGTACCACTTGTTCTTTTTCTTTTTTTTGTACTTCACAAGCAAAAAGTCTGTTTGTTTGGGAGTGTGGAAGTACACTGGAGCTTTGTAAAGGTTGTTTTCTAGTACAGCCAAGGCTTGGTTTTCTTGGAGTTCTGAAATCAGTGGAACGTTTTCGTCTTCTCCCAGGTATATAGTCACTCCTAAGTTCCCCACGTACTCTGGATACTCGTCTAAACTTAGTCGGGTTCCTTTGTAGTACCTTTTGAGTTTTGAACTCATTCCAAAGTTGTTGATTAAGTGAGGTCTTTTTTCAATGAACTCACTAAGCATAAAGTAACCTTCTTTTAGGCTAAGGTGCTTGCTTTGTTTAAGAGTTTCATGAGCAGTGATGTTTTCGCCCAACACTTCAGGCACATTTGGAAGCATAGTTCTGATTATTTTGGCTTTGATAGATTTCAAACCCAACCACTGAGACAAGTCTGGTCTGTGGAAATCTCTTAACTCTGAGTCGTTCCAGTCAGTTTTTGTGAAGGGGTAGTCGTAAGCTGGTTGGGCGTGCTTAAGTGTTGTGTATTGAGAAATAATAGCTCCTTTAGGGAAGTTTTTGTACCCACGCAAAGAACCCAAAAAGGTGTTTGTGCCGTTTACAAAAGAACTAGTTTCTGAGACCCTAGCTTTGGACTCGTACTCGCCTACTTCGCTTTGAGGGAACCTAGACTCAGTAGCAACTTCACTGATTTCTGGAAACTGCTGTTGAGGTGCTTTTTCAACTTCTAGTTGAAGCGAAGTTTCTCCTAAGTTGTAAACTACTTTTGAGTATTTTTTGTGAACTTGGGAGAGTTCAGAGTACTTTGTGTCGAAAAATGCAAGTTGGAACCAAGATTGACTTTTGAATTCTGGGTTCACGTTGGTTGGAAGCGCGTAAGTGTTGCTAGGGAACTCTTCAAACAAATGTTTAGAAGAAACTGTTTGGAACTTAGTTGCAACTTGGTTTTGAGTAGATTTTACTTCTCCCCAGCGTTGAGGTTGCTGAAGTTCTTGTTTAGCTGTTACTTCAGCTTTTGGCGGAAGTACTCTTTGTTTCTGGGCAAGTTCAAACTCGATTTTTCTGTTTGTGAAAGGCAAGGAACTAGTGTGGGTTCTGAAGTCTGAAGGCAAGTCAAGCGAAGAAGCTGGGGCTAGTGTCACCATCTTCGAGAACTCTTTTTCTTGGTCTTTGTAATTGACATACAGAATTTTTTGTCCTTTTTGTGCAATGTTACCAGGAATTTTTAATAATTTTTCTTGTTTATTAAATTTGACCACATGCTGCTTTTTAGGCTCTGACTCCCCCAGTGAAGGCCCTTCCCAAACAATTTTATCCGTGAAGTTCTCTATTCGCACAGGATTGAAGAGGTGGTCAGGCAGACCGTGGAAAGTAAATTTTGGCAAGTAAGTATGAGAGGATTCTTCGTTTAAGTCCCGCTCTACCACTCTGAGCTGCTTAAGTAAGGAACGTTTGTAAAAGTCCGAAACTTTGTCTGTCAACGACGCACTTGACTGTCTGAAAACCTGGGTCAAGTCGTTCATGCGGACTTTTTTGTATAAGTCTCTTAGTTGTTGTTTGTACTCCCTTCTAGCCCGCATGTGTGCGTGGTAGTCAGCTTTTTGACCCGCCAATTTGAGGCGCTCTCTGTACTCTTGTTTCTCGTACAGTGAAGCTGTAGAGGCAAGTGGCGCGTACAGCTCTGTAAGCTTTAAAATGGTTTCCCCGTTTAGTTTGTTCAAAAGAGGCATTTCCACGTCGAAATCGTAAGAAATGGGAGCTGGCGCTGGAGTTTCAGTGTCGGATTGTTCGTAGGTGTAATCTTCGTCCAAATCCTCAGCAAGACTTTCCTGATCTGAGTAGGCCATTCTGTCATCGTTCTGGTCCTGTGGAGTCTGAGTCTCTACTGGGTTTGGCTGGGCCAAAAATTCACTTGCAAAGCTTAGCATCACTTCTGCACCATTTCGCTCATCGTCGTTCACTTCTGATGGGATTTCCATTTATATAATAATTTTTGGTCAGTATTCGAGCTTACAGCTTTGAAGTTGTATTTAGGCTGTCAGAGCATTGGTGTTTTTAAGTTAAGTCTGAATGCTTATTAAGTCTAAATTTGGAGTTCCTGGAGTTTTTATGGCTTTAAAGTTTTGAATTTCTGGGTTACTAGCTCCTGAGTCCTAGAGTTCTTAAGTTTCAAGTCATTTCAAAGTCAATTTTATAAACTGGTCTTAGGACCTACTGTTAATATTATTTAGATGGAACAGCACTTATACATTGTAATAGACGCAGCAAAGAGTCACTGGGATGTAAGACAAACAGCTCTGATTCAGTCTTCTTCACAAGCTCTGACCATTCCAGCTTTAATCAACTCAGTGAAAATATTCATGAACGCTGTAACGATGCAGAATTCCAACAACACAGCACATCTAATAACATGTGTAGATACTCCTACCTATGACTCTAGTGTAACTAAAGGGAACGTTTGGAAAGGCACCATCCAAGCTCTTTTCAGAATAAACAAAGCCAAAGTTCCTGCTAGAGTTCTAGTAATCCAAAAAGCTCCTGAACTAACAGAACAGTCAAGTGCCCTTTCTGCCATGGTTGCTGCCGAAAGACTTAAAGTTAAAATCGACGGAGTAGCTTTGGGAGAGTGCGAAACCCTAGCTCAAGCTTCAGGGTTCACTGGAGGAGTCTTTATCAGACAAGGCACTCCCGCTATTCTCCAAACTTTGTTCCAGGTGTTTTTGTCACCTAGCCGACCTAAAACAAACACCTCTGTGCACATGCGTCCTCTTTGCAGCTGCTGCAACAAGCAAGTTGACAAAGCCTATGTGTGCTCCAGTTGCCTTGCTTTGTACTGTCAAGTCACTTCTACTTGCAGGTCTTGCCAAAGACGTCTTTTAATTAGTTAAAAATGTCTATAGAAGTGATTCCTTTAGGAGCAGGCCAAGAAGTAGGCAGAAGTTGTGTGATTGTGAAGATGGCTGGCAGAACTCTCATGTTTGACTGTGGCATGCACATGGGATACGATGACCAACGTAGGTTTCCTGACTTCTCTTACATAGCTGATGACTCTGACTACACTTCTCACGTAGACTGTGTGTTCATAACTCACTTCCACTTAGACCACTGCGGAGCGCTTCCTTATTTCACTGAGATGAAAGGCTACAGAGGGCCTATCCTTGCAAGTGGGCCTACGCTTGCGATACTGCCCCTGATGTTGGAGGACTTCCGCAAGGTTTGTGTCGAAAACAAGGGCGAGCAAAACTTTTTCACATCGGAAATGATAAAGGAGTGCTGTGGCAAAGTGACTACGGTAGAACTGCACCAAACTCTGACGGTATGTGAAGACATCAAGGTAACTGCTTACTACGCAGGCCACGTGCTGGGAGCTGTGATGTTTTACGTAGAGTGCAGGGGACACTCAGTGGTGTACACAGGAGACTACAACGTGTGTGCAGACAGACACCTAAGAGGGGCTTGGATTGAAAGGCTAGACCCTAACCTTATAATATCCGAGTCAACTTACGCAACTAAATACAGAGAACTCAAGATGAAGCGTGAAAAGATGTTTTTGAAAAAAGTGATCCAAACCATCGACCAAGGAGGAAAAGTACTTATTCCAGTGTTTGCTTTGGGACGTGCTCAAGAGCTATGCATTTTGCTAGACACTTACTGGGAAAGGGCCAGACTAGACGTGCCTATATACTTTGCAGGAGCTTTAACGGGGAAAGCTAACCAGTTCTACAAAACCTTTATTAACTGGTGCAACGAAAACGTGCAAAGGTCCTTTTTGAAAAGAAACATGTTTGACTTTAGACATATCATTCCTTACACAAGGGGAGTTGAAAAAAACAGGGAATCAATGGTCTTACTAGCCACTCCTGGGATGCTCCACGGAGGACTTTCTCTGGGGGTGTTTAAGGAGTGGTGTGAAGACAACAAAAACACCTGCATAATTCCTGGGTATTGTGTTCCAGGAACTATTGGACACACTTTGCTGAAGTCCAAAAAAGAAGTAGTTAACATAGACGGAAAAGACTACAACGTAAGGTGCGAAGTAACTTCTATGTCTTTCAGTGCACATACTGACAACCGAGGAATCATGCAGGTGCTTAAGTGGGTCAACCCTGAAAACGTAGTGCTTGTCCACGGGGAGTACAAAAGAATGGTGGGACTTTCCCAAGAAGTCCAGGAAAAACTAGGCGTTCCTTGCTACACACCCTCTAACCACCAAAACTTAGTTTTAACTTGTAGCGTGCCTTCTAACATGCAGGTTGACTACGAGTACTTAACTGAACTTAGGAAAGAGCACCACAGGAACTTTGCAAAGGGTCTTTTTGGAGAAGCAACTGAAGAGCAAGCGCAGTGCAACTTAACTCAAGACTGGATTCTGGAACCCCAAAGAGACATTTTTTTCAGTTGCGAAGTAGAGTGTACACTTGAACACTTAAAAGCAAACATCCCCGAAAAAGTTTACCAAGTCCTTCAAGTTGAAAGCTTGGAAAACAAGTTACTGCTGACTTGGCCTTTTGAAGAGGACGAAAGCGTTTCTAGCTCAATTGCTGCTTTACAAAGTAACTATTTATAATTAATCCTTTTTCGAAAGACTCTGCACCACTAAAACTTGCTGGTTCCAGTCCAGTCTTAAAAACCACACTAAGCACAAAACAAAAGCTGAGAAGTTGCCTAGAAAGACTCCTAACCAAATTCCTAGTACTTCCAGTTCACAGACAAAAGCAAACAAATACGTTGCAGGCAGTCCTATAGCATAGCAGCCTATTGTGTTTATCACTACAGTAGCACGCTGCTGACCTACGCCCTAAGTAGAACTTACTGTCAAAATACCCATAATCACATCGTTTATAGCGTCGCAAAACTGAGCTCCAGCATAAATAGGCATAATAGTAATCATAAGTTTGACTACTTCTGAGTCACTTGTGCACAAGGACGCCCAAAAATCCCTAAGCCAAACGATCACAAGGTTCGTGAAACTGCAAAGCACCAAACTAATATACAAACAAATCTTAGCTACTCTCTGGGCAGATTCTGGTTTGCCTTCGCCTAAATGGTTACCCACCAAAGTGCCCACTACTAAAGATACTCCTAGTGTAATCATTTCCATCAGTTCAAAAATCGCCAGCACTCCTAAGTGAGCTCCCAAGTTACTGCCTCCTAAGTTGCCTGCAAAGATTGTAGAGGACTCAAAAGACCACCACTCTATCATGTACATTCCTATCCCCGGAAGTCCTAGCCTAAGTATAGGCCCCCACTCCTGGAAACTTTTGGAGTCCAGTCTCCAGTTTACTTGGCAAGGCTTAAGTAACTCTATGTACGCTACAGTTAAAGTAAACTGGGCCCAGTAAGTCCCTACTGAAGCCAAGGCAGCCCCCTTGAGGCCTAGCTCCATTAGGTGGACTAAAGAGTAGCAAGCAACTACATGGAACACTAGTGAAGCACCGCTTATGTATAAAAGACAACCGAAGATATTCTGAGAACGCAAGTAACGCTGAAGGGCTTCCTGAGCAACCAAAGCTATAATACCTGGAACAAGGTGGACCATATAGGTGTCAGCAGCCTCAGCAGCCTGGGAGTCTTGCCCCAACCAGACTAAGATTTTTCCAGTGCACATGAAAACGCACCCAAGAGGCAAGCTTAAAAAAGCAAGTATTGCAAGTCCTTTTTTAAGAACTGAAGAAAGTTCTTCTTGGTTCTTAGCTCCGTAAGCTTGGGAACAAAAAGTGTCTAGACTTGAGCACACTCCGAAGTACACAGACTACTTGGAAATTACCTCGCAGCATATTTTAAGCCACATTTGGGCTAGTCCAATTCCTTCGAAGGCTGGAACAGAGTTAGTTCTTCCTACAAACACTAAAGTTGTGGTTTCTACTAGTTGCTGCAAAAACACACTCAAAGCTACTACAAAGGAAGAACTACTGATCATCTTGACTTCACTCCACATTTACTGCTTTTAAGATGGCTTATAGAAACTTTTAATTAATAGTAATAGGGTGCTGGTAAGAAAACACTTGTTTGATGAAATTTTCTTTTGAGAAAGTAAAGCTGAACCTGTTGAGGTTGTAAGTACCTGGTTCTGAAAACACTGCTTCCAAGTAAACTTGTTTTACAGTACCTGCATCCAAGTCTTTAACTGCAGTACTGCTCATTCCTCTCCAGCTAAAGTGTGGAGAATAGTTTTCTTCGCCTTCAAACAAAGGCTCGTCGGTGTCCAAAGCGTCAAACCTAAAAGTGATTTTTTCCTCCAATTCGTTTCTCAAGTGCAAGCACACAGGGACTTTCAAAGAAGGGTAGATTTGGAAGTCGTGCTGCACTTTTGAAGGAGCGTTTATTATCATGTGCACAGGCAACTCAGAAGACTTCACTTGCAGGTTCAAAAGGTAGTGGCAGCCTTTAACTTTCTGGCCAGAACACTCAAGTTCCCAGAACACAACTAAATCTAAAGGGTCGCTTTGAAAAGCATGCAGTGCTTTAAGTGAGTTTTTTACGTCCAAGCAGAACCCTTGTCTAACTGAGGTTTCTTCACCCATTAAGATGTCTGGATTCTCAGGACCTTCTTCAACGCCTAAGTAAAAAACTTGGTTTTTGATTTCTTCGATTTTTTTAAGACTGTGAAGAGTCAAAGTCGAGATTTGCAAAACCTTAAGTTCGCCTTCAAGGGCTTTTTTCACTGTGACTTGGAGGACTTTTGAGTGGACTTCTTTGAGACTGGAGTTCAAGTCAGTAACTACAGAGAGCGACTTAAGGACTTTAAGAGTTGCTTGGAGTCGTGTGTACCTTAGTTCTTTTTGGGAGTAGTAAACTAAAACGAACTTAATTGTATGGAGTCCCACAAACTCTCCTCTGACCCAAATATCTACTTGCTTTTGCTCTGAAGCTTCTAGGTTGCCTATGTCTACTTGGCTGCTTCCAAACAGAAACGAATGCGAAAAAACTAGTTTAACATCTTCAACTGAATTCAGTTCAGAGTTAGTGACTTCAAGAGCAAACTTGTGAANTTGTCCCTGAAAAAGAGTTTCTGGAAAGCCCTGGAACTGAGCAGTAAGTGTTGAACAAGCTGGCTTGATTTCAAAGGTTTCTTCGTTGAAAAGGTGGACTCCATGAAAAACTTCTCCAAAACTCCACTGGAGTCCCTTAAGTTTGACAAGGCCTGGGAAACGCGGAGTGAAACCTAAAAAGACTGAGTGAACTTGGCGGGAAGGAATGTCTACTCTTTGCAGTACCGAAACGTCTACTAGCTCTGGAACGTCTTCGTACTCAACTAACAAGTAAACTTCTTCAATCACACAAAGTAATTGTAGGGAGTTCAAAACACTCAGTTCCACTTCTACAGACTCTCCTGCATAGAACTTTTTGTTTTTTCTGAGACTTGGTTGGTCGAACTCTGCGAATTCAGAACTAAGGGACGAGTTTTCTACAAGGCTTTTCCAGGAATAACTAGTGGCTGAAGAGGAGTCTTCTTTGAAAACAACAAACTTGTCTTGGGGCAGTCTAAGTTTCATGTCCATAATTCTAGGAAGTGAAAACTTAAGCACAGGCTTTCCGTCAGTGTGGAACTTAACTGTTTCTTGAGTGATTGGGTTGTAGTCAGGCGGAATGGGCAGGGAAGTCCAGCTAGAAACTATTGCGTTGAGTTCCCCGATTACCTTTTTTTGGTAGTGAGCTGTGTTTTGGATAAGTCGGGGTTCCTGGATGAGCTTTTGATAGAAGTAGATTCCTTCAATGTGCATACTTAGGTAGTAACAAAACCTACCGAGCATGTGGTTGATGTGGAGGTCTACATAACTCCACTTTTTGTTTTCGTAAATGTGCATAGCGGAGTAGTAGCAGTGAAGAGCGTTCTGAACCATGTGGAGTTTTCTGTACTCGTCACCCGCAAGCACTAAGTAAAACGCAAACTTTCGAAAGTACGCAGGTGAGACTCTTAGGTAAGCAATAGCAGCTTGCTCCATAAACAAAGGGTAAGCGATTGGGACTTGCTTTGAGCAGTCAAAGCTGATTTCTTTAAGCTTCTGTGAAAGTTTTCTGTTGTTGTCTAGGGCTTTTAAAACTTGACGCATAAATATCCCACATCTGATAGCCAGCATTTTGTCGTCAGCTTTTAGGTAAAAGTTGTAAGCCGACTCAAAAAAGTTCTCTATTTCTCGGTTTTCGCTGTTTAGAAAAACACTGCAAAAACCCATCATCTCACTTGCAGCTGCAGCATAAGCCCAGGCCTTCACAACTTTGAAGTCCGAAAAAACGTACCTGTACTGGTTCATGGCCATTTCGTAATCCCTGAACACAAAAGCTAAGTCTCCCAACAGTCGTGACACGTGCTCGATTCTTCCTATTTCAAAACTAAAGGTTTCAGCTCTGTCACCTGACTTTTTGAAGAAGTTCTTTAAAGAGTTTTTCAAGCCCCTTCTTTTCTGTTCAATGACTGAGTCAAGCTTTTTCATGTAGTTCTCCACAAAGGGCACTACTACTTTGATTAGGATGTCATCCATGATCTTTTGCAAGTCAAACCTTTCAGGAGTCGAAATCAGGTGTCCTTTGGACTCACCCCACAAGGGAGGTCCAGGTTCCTCTGCAGAATTAATCACTTGCCACTGACAAAAGGCTGGCGACACACTTTTTTGCACTCTTTCGTAAACTTGCACCACTTGTTCGTTACTCAGAGTGGAGTGTGTGAAGTCGTGCAGAAGCAAGTACATCTTGGGCACTGAGGAGTCGTAAACTTTGTTGTTGTAGTGCTTAGGAAGTGCTTGTTCTCTCCTTAGAGTTTGGAAGGTGTTGATAGGGTCGATGTCAGTCGTAGAAGCAATATAAAGTATCCCTACAGGCATGTCCACTAACTCATGAGGCATGTGCTGCAGGGAACTTTTAAAGTCTTCTTCCCAAGCAGTGAACCAAGGTGTGGGGTCGCTTCTTAAAAAGTGTTCCACATCTTCTTTTCCAGAAATGTAATTCCCATGCCAGTTCACCTTGGGCGAGTTTTGTTTGAGGATGTCCGGGCTAGGCTGCTTCTCCAGAGTTTCTTTCAGTTCGAGCTTGAAGCAACTGCAGTTTATTGAGTTGTTGAGTGTTTGTATTGTGAAGCCGTGCGTGATCCAAGTAAAAGGCGAAAGGAGTTCTACTGGGGTGAGGTTTGACTTGCCTATTATTGCTTTTGCTTCGAAACTAGCAACCACTAAAATCTTAGGGGCATACCTTTCTTGAATCCAACTTTTAAGATCTTCCATTTTAACTAGAATATGGACAACTGGGAACCTAGTGAAGAGTCAAGTTTGCAAAAACACACTCTAGACTGCACTGACAGAAGAATTCAGGAACTAGTTAAAAGTCAAGACTTAGACTTGGAGTTTTACGAAGCTGAGTCTGACATCAACAACGAAGTTTGGGCTACTAAGAAATTCGGTAAGGTAAAAGGCCAGGTTCTTTCTTGTCCTGGCTGCTTTAGTATTGTTTCTACACAAAGCCAGTTGCACTCTGGCAACTTTTTGACTAAGAACCTCCATAACTGTACAATTGAAGCTCCTTTAGAAGACTCCTCTGGAAGCATTTACTTGAGAATTGACTGTTCTCACTGCAAAGCCGAGCTAGGAGTCCACGACCCCCAGTCAAACACTTCGCATTTATTTAACGTTTTATCTAGTTTTGGGTATACAGACTTACTTAAAAACGCAAGGACACAGTAAGTTCTTCCAAGTCTTCTTTTTCGAGTCTTCAGACTTCACTAGCACAAAGTCAGTCTTTTCAAAAGAGTTTTCTTGAATGAATTTGCTTAAGTCTTGGTTAGAGGCAAGTTTTTTCTTGGAAACTTCGTCAGGCGCTTGATGCAGGTGAAACTCCCTTACGTAGCTGTGTTCAGAACAGTTGTCCAAGAAGTACTTAGACCTTTCTGTAAGAGGTTTTTCTTCATCTTCTTCTTGGAAACTCACAGAGTACTCATTTGACGAGTAGCTTTCAAACACCTTAATTTCTTCTTCAAAGGTTTTGGTAGACACTTTGTTAGGTTCTAACTCAAAAGAAGTGTCTAAGTAGTTTCTGACCGTTTCTTCTCTTAAGTGGTCTATGCGTTCTGTGATTATCTCTGGGAAAGAGCGTTGGGAACTCAGTGCTTTATCTTCGTCTTCAGAAGACAATCCGTCAACTGTGAAGTCTGGACGGATACTTGTTTCAAATTCTTTTTGGGTTTCTAGTGTGTGGGTGTACTCAGAAGTTTCTAAGTAAGGCATGATTTCCTCTTTCCTGAGTTCGTTCTTTTTAAGCTGCTCTAAGTAGGCTTTGATGCTTAGTTTGATGCCTTCAACTTTATGGTTTAAATAGTTTTCACCAGAAACTTGCTGGGTCTGTTCAGAGTTAATGAAGCGTTTAAGAGTGGAGCTGTTGCAGCCAGGGATGAATTCTTTGTTTACTTCAGTAATTTGTTCAAAGTCTTCGTTTTCGCTTTCAACGCTCATAGTGCTGATTTGTATGTTATCTTCTTGGGGTTTTTTTTGGCTTAAAGAATCCAGCAAAGAATAAACTTCAGACAGCACTCTAGCTTTTTGGAACTGGTCTTTAGCAGTACCAGTCGCGAATGACTGAACTGAGTTGTAGAGTTGTCTGATGTCAAGTGCCCACTGTTTTCTGCTTTCTTCCAAAAAGCTGCTGAGTTCCTGCAATTGCTTTTTGAGTTTCAACGACTTAAGGACGTAAGCAGCTTTTTTGTTGTCTTCTTTTCTTTTTAACTCAAGTTCGAAGGAACTGGCTTTTCTTTTTTCGTGTTTAAGTTCTTTTTTGGTTTCTTCTATTTGTCTTTTAAGTGAGTCTAGCAGTTGCTCTTGGGAAGCTTCTTCCATTTTAGTTTTTGAAAACATTAAAGAATTACACTTAAGTTCCTGGCCTTCTTTCGTTCACTGAGTCAGCTTCTTTGGCTTTAGTAAAGGTGCTGATACTTCCTAGAATAGCTTCGCGTCCTAACTGCAGTAAGCCTCTAGGTATTTTGTTGTCTGGACAAAGTCCTTTTAACTCTAGGATTAGTTCTTTGTCCTCACGCAGAGTTTTAAACATCCTCATCATTCTAGAAACTGCTTTTACCTTGTTTCTAAGGATTTCAGTTCTGGTGCCTTTTGCTTCTTCTTTGAGTTTTTTAATACGCTCCTCGTAGATCTGGTCTTTTTCAACTCTGTCTGAGTCTTTCAAAAGACAGTAGAGGATCTCTAGTGTTTTCTCAATTACAAAGGGAGTACTCCAGGTAAATATATCCATGAAGTTAGGCAGTATGTAGGGGTGCTGAGTGTAGTTAAACTGCTGGATGTTGAGTGTGTTGTTTTCAAACTTGATAATCGCCCCTTTGTTTCCGTACACGTCACAGTAATTAGGGGCTGAAAATATAGTTATCACCACAGGAAATTCTGAACTCCCATTCCACCTGTGCATCTTGTAACCGTCAAGTTGTGCTTCGTGGGCTCTGAATACTGAAATGAGTTTGTTCCTTTTCAAGAACTCGTTAGTGGCATTGACTCCGTAGTAGTAACTGCACCCTCTTACCTGGTTAAGTTTGAACTTTTCTGGAGATTGCCCAGTTTCGCTGTCCACTGGGTCTGACCAAAGTAAGTCGCACACCAACCCTGACCGAGGGGGTTCCTGGAACCTGTTGAAATTTGTAAGGTCTTGGATAGAAACTAGTTCAGGAGAGATTCCTCCATGGACTGCCAAAAACTTCTTGTTAAGTATGCAGACCATGGGCATAGCGTCGAAGCTTTCCATGATCAAGTCGTAGGATTCAATGTCTAGCTTGTGCAGAACTTCGTTTCTGAAGTTGAAGAAGCTTGTGAGTTGTCTGCTCTCGTGGTTGCCTCTGAGTAAAAAAACAGTTTCTGGAAAGTTGATTTTTATAGAGTAAAGAAGCAAAACGACTTCTAAAGAAAAAGAGCCCCTGTCAACGTAGTCTCCCAAAAACAAGTACTTTGTATTGGCAACATCGCCGCCTACTTCCAAAAGTCTTAACAAGTCGTAAAACTGACCGTGGACATCCCCTACAATAGTTACAGGGTCCTGGATTTCTATTAAGTTCCTTTCGTTCCTGAAAACCTGGAGTGCTTGTCTTACAATGACTAAGCACTCTGGCTTAGCTACTCTTCCTTCGTCTTTAAGGTGATTTTTAAGTGCTTTCCAGTCAGGGGGGAAAGAGTGCCCTCTTGGAAAAAGGAACTCTGGACTTAAAGGTTGGTGTGGAGGAGGACTCATTCCTTTTACTACTCTGTCATTCAAAGGATCGTTCAAAAGTTCCATTTTTAAAACAAATGACCACAGAAATTATTATTATGTGATTTACCTGCCCATAAAATAATCAATAACTAAACAAAAAAGTCCAGTAGAAAACCCCGAAAACAAAGTTCCTCGGACTCCAGCTTGAGCCATAAGTCCAAGCACAGACCCTGTGAACGTACCTGCTATCATTGCATTCCAAAGGTCATGCTTAGCTCGGTACTTTTCTAAAGGACACTCAAACGACAGAAACAAAGCTCCGAAAGCTCCAAAGGTTCTTCCTTGGGTCTTCATTCTCGTCCAGGTGCCTTTGTAAGCTTGTCTGAACTGCGAAGTAACTTTTAAAGTGGTGTCCATTTGATTCTGCTCCATAGCGCTGAAAATAAACCCAAACCCAAGACCTAACAAGTAACCTGCGCCTCCTGATAAAATAACTGTGGAAACACAAGAACTCGTAATGGGGCCCCAAACATCTGGCTTGGGAGGAGGGATGTTCAGTGGACTCCTTCTAAGTACACCTACTGTCCACTCTTGCTTTGTGTCTAGAGGCCGAGCTGCTCTGAAGTGCAAGTATTTTTGCAAAGACTCCTCGTCCATTTATACTCACACATAGTGAAGAATAGTTACGGTTATAGTCTTCTACCCCTTCTACCAGCCTTGCGTCTGGTGCTGTCAGTCGGAATAGGAGTGACATCCTCAATCCTTCCAATTTTCATGCCGTTTCTTGCAAGTGCTCTAAGGGCAGACTGGGCTCCAGGTCCGGGAGTTTTAGATCCAGTGCCTCCTCTTCCTCTGATCTTTATGTGTAGAGCATTGATTCCTAGAGACTTGAGGGCGTTGCAGACCTCTACAGCAGCAAGCATAGCAGCGTAGGGGGAGGACTCTTCTCTGTCAGCCTTAACCATCATTCCTCCTGTCACGCGGGACAAAGTCTCTCTGCCTGACAAATCTGTCACGTGAATGAATGTGTCGTTGAAGCTCGCGTAGATGTGACACACTGCAAAAATCATTTCTCCTGTGGGGTTGGGTCCCATTAGTCTTTGTTGGGGTTCTTCTTGCTGCTTCTCGACCTTCTTTCCCTTTGCCTTTGACATATTAGCCACAAATTACAAATAAGATGGGCTGGCTATTTTGGCTTGCTGGTTATTTGCTAACTTAAGTTTTTGTAGTTGGCCACGGGTCTTTAACTATTTAATCAGTGTTTAAAGCTGTGTAATTTTTTTTGGTTGAACAAGGTCTGGACAGGCTGTTTGAATTTTAAAGTGTAATTAGGTGAAATATTAAAAACATGAAAGTTAGAGTGCAGTACTCCGGTGCAAGGTTTATAAGAGCAGAAATCACAATAGAGATGCACAAACACGAACTGGTTGGGGAGTTTAAGAAAAGACTTCGCGAAATGATAGGCCCTATGACTCCTAACTTTCGGCTTTATGCTACAATATGCAATGTCCCTGTTTTACTAAGTGAATCCTGGCCAGCAAGTTTTTATAAGATCCAAAACAACTCTTTAATAAAAGCAGAACTTTTAGAAGCTCCCAGACGAAGAACCATGCGCAGAATGACCTCTACTTATCTTGATAGGCATGGGTTCATCAACAACACCCCCAGCAAGGACTACGGGCTAACCCACCAAGCCTGCATTGCCAGCAAAGAAGGAGACATTTCCAAACTCAGCTACGTTGCAAAGCTTTACGAAGAAGATAACTTAGATGACGAAGACTTACTTAACCAAGAACTAGCATGCAGGTGGACGCCCCTGCACTTTGCAACGTATTACGGAAACACCCACATCGTCGAGTACCTTGTGAAACGGAGAGTCAACCCCAACAAAGTGTCTATTGACGAGTGGACTCCTTTGCAGCTAGCTTGTTACGAAGGACATCTTGAAATCGTTCAAGAACTCCTGAAACACCCTAACCTGCAGCTGAACAAAATCACAGCTGTAAGGGGCACAGGTCTCCATTTGGCTTGTGAAGCAGGACACTTAGAGATCGTAAAAGTAATGCTTGAGTCAAATGCCTGTATGACTATTGAGGACTCTAAGGGCAAAACTCCTATTCTGTACGCAGCTGACGAAGAAATTCTGCAAATGCTGCCTATTTACTTAGGAAAGCAAGAGTTGGAAAAGTACAAGCAAGTTGAAGTGGAGTGTCCTACTCCTTTTTGTGGAGAAGTTTGGATCACTGGGTCTCTGTTCATCCACGACAGAAATGTGTTTTTATTCATGGATGCAAACGAAGGGTACTTAAGCAGGTACTCTACAAAAGAAGACTACTTAGACAGGAAACTCCCTGAAACCTCGATTAAACTCTCAGACATACAAAACATTTGTGAGTCTTCAGGGGGACTTTTACGCAACAAAAACCAGTTTTACTTCCAAGTTGAAACTAATAAAAACACCTACAAGTTCTACACTAAGTTTGAAGATTTAACTCTTGAGTGGATAGTTAGACTGCACCAAGCAGTCAATTACTGCTTGATACACAAACAGTCCGTGAACCTAGTGCCTGCAGCCCAAGAAAATAACTTACTAGACATCGAAGAAAATGAAGCTGTAAGCACAGAAGCCACTCCTGACTCCTCTGTAGAAGAAAAAGAAGTAGTCAACCTTAAAAACTTCACTGTACTTGATGACTTGGGAGAAGGTGCTTTCGGAGAGGTTTACAAAGTCAAAAAAAACGAAAGCGAACAAGTCTTTGCTATGAAGCGCTTAAGCAGAGAAAAACTTATCAAAGAACGCAAAATCAAGTACGCTGTGGCCGAGTGTAAAATCATGAAGCAACTAGAACACCCCTACATTGTGAAGCTGTTTTACGCTTTCCAGACAAGAGAGTTTCTGTACCTCATCATGGAGTACTGCCCCCAAGGAGACTTGCTAGGACTCATTGAGACTTATGCGCGCTTAGAAGAAAGCGTGGCTAAGTTTTACATTGCTGAAGTTATGCTGGCACTTGAGTACCTGCACAGCATGGACATTTTGTACAGGGACTTGAAACCCGCCAATGTACTTATAGACGAACAAGGCCATGCTAAACTTGCAGACTTTGGTTTGGCCAAAGAAAATGTAACCCAAAACAACCCTGCTATGTCTTACGCAGGCACGCCTATGTACCTTCCTCCTGAAACAATAGCTAGCAAAGGAGCTTCTAAAGCCTCAGACGTTTACGGACTAGGCCCAATGCTTTACGAATTAATTACAGGGAGTCCTTTGTACTACTCCAACGACATCTCTACTATCCACCAAAGAATCAGTCAGGCCAAAATCACCTTTCCTCCTTACGTGTCTGACATTGCTAAGGACTTTATAGTTAGTGTCACTAACAAGAACCCTGAAAAAAGACCACTGATTCACCAGTTAAAAAGACACGCTTTGTTTAGGAAACTTGACTGGGAAGCACTTTATGCAAGAAGAATCAGACCTCCTAGAATCAACTCGATGGACTCAGCTTCTTTTGTGTTTGACTCTCCTTCTTCTTCGTCTTATTCGCCTTCTAGGCCTCATTTTAGCTTTGACGCCTCACCTAATTTATAAATGTTCTAAGTTATTTAGGGTATACTGGGAACTCAGCAAGTGTAGACAGAATGTTAGTATGCAAAGAATTCACACATTCGTTTAGTTTGAGTTCTTCTCTTCTGCAGAAAAAACTAGTTTTGTGGTGCTCAGGAACTGACTTGGAGGAAATGTACTTCACGCACTCGCTGAAGTCTTCGAAGTCAGCTTGGCAAGGAGAGGCTTTAAGTACCTCCATTACACATTTGACATTGTGGGAAGCATGAGGGTTGTTTTTGCACTCGGTGAGTTTGGTGAAGTAGTTTAAGTAGTGGGGGTCTGCTTCTTTTAAGAGTCTTTTTTGTTTAGGAGTGAGTTCGTAGTTTTCCAAAGCAATAGCATTAGCTAGACTTCTAGACAAATAAGGAAATGCTGTTTCCATTTTGTATCAGAATTAAGAGTATATATTAAAGATAGAAGTCTTGGAGTTGTATGCCAGTAGTTGATTGAGTAACTTCTTTTTTCTTGCCTTCGTAGTCCTTGGCGCTAGCTTGAATGTTAATTAAATCACTTAAATCTAAGTTGTCAATGGTCTTTTGCAGGGGTTCCAACATGTAAGGGAGTTTAAAGTCGTATTCCTTGTAAAAAGTTATTGCTACTGGTAAAAATTTGTTTTGGTATACTCTAAACAAAGGGGAGTCCTCTTTTAGCAAGTAGTTTTCGTGGATGTCCAAAGCAATCTTAAACAAGCTCAAACCCTCAGGGTCTTTGTCCAGTTCAAACACGAACTCAGTCATTTCATCCAGGTTAGGCAGGGTTTGTAGCACCAGTTCCAGAATTTCAGGGTTTTCGAAAGAGGCCTCTGCAAAGAGTTCCAGCAAAAGCCGACTTAAGTCCTCAGGCGGCTGGAAGATATTGGAGTGCGCCATGAACCTTTCCCAAAGAAAAGCTGCAAACGACCCTTCTGAATAAGGCAGTTCAGTGTTGAAAGCTGGAGTGGAGTCTTCTTCCCAGTCTTCGTATTCGGCTTCGCTATATTCGCTATCAGACACGCCTATTCCTGGCGAAGGAGCTGTGAAGTAACCTGGAAAACTGTGCCGTCGGGTATGTTGTGTGCAGATAGGGCAAGTGCAGTTGCATATTGTTTCGTCATCTGAATCTTGCATTCTATACAGTATAATATGGAACTATAATTATATATTCTGGTTTTAAACACTTAAGTTAATTGCTTGTGCATGGACTTTATAAAAATGAGTGAATTAGCATCGCAGTTGGAAGCTTTGAAGCCTTTAAGTCTGCCTCACGGGACTCAACCTTCGTTTCTCTTCGACATAAAAGAAGCTAGCAAAATCGACAAAGAAACAATTTACACAATAGGTTTTAATGGCTTAGAAGAACTCAGAAGAGTGGACCTTAACTTTTTGACCTTTTACTCAGACCTCTTCCAAGAGTCCTATGCCAACTCCCACTCTTGCCGAGACGCTTTGCACAAGTCACAAATACAACACCTAGACGAAGAGCTCAGTTCGCTTTTGAAACTCCTTGCTCCCCACTTCCTGCATACTGGTTGTCACAAAGTGCTTGAGTTCTTGCTTAGGTTCTACAGCATTCACGTTTACAAAAGAGAAGAGATGCTGCTTTACTTCTTGCCCTACCACGACACTAAGTACTACATACGCTTGCTTCAGCTCTGCAAACTTGAAAACTCCCAGTGGGAGTTCTTGAAGAACCACCGAGAACAAGGGTACATAATCACTCGCTCTCAGGTTATTAAAAGAGCCTGCCAGGACTTGTCTTTGTTATCTGGAATCATGAAGACCTCTTCGTTGGGTTTGACGCACATGCGCTTTGCAGGGGTTGTTTGTCTTGAAGTTATTCACAGCATAGGCCAACTAAGTTCTTCTTTTTTGTACTTGCTTTTGCCTTTCGTGACACAGCTGCTCCAAGAACCAGAGGAACAAAAGCACCTAGCTTATTCTTTAGTTGTCAGACTGAGTTTAAGACAAGGGTTTTCTCCTCAGTACTTGCACGCCTTCATAAAAGACATCCTAGTTTACGCCGAAGAAACCTTAAAGGACGGACTAGCTACAGTCACTTTGCTTATGCACGTACACAACACACACAAACTGCCTAAAGATATCATTGAGTTCTTCCAAGAAAAAGCCATTGAGTCTCTGGGTAGAGTCAGTCAGCAATTTGATGTAACTCCAGTAGTTTTAAGTCTGTCAAAAAAGTTGGTTGGTGACTTCTTGAAGTCAGACCAGCAACTTTTAAAAGCACTTATTCAAAAAGTG
>PR_CR_10_Liq_1_inCRDRAFT_1000493_pt1 | contig 24615 bp, 21 predicted proteins | sample PRCRCaboRojoPR_3_FD_10241 | JGI IMG/M metagenome (IMG submission 10241)
AAAAGGACCCCCGCCAGTGGCTTGTTGAGGACTTTAATGTTCATTGATTCTCAGAGGCTTGAGGCGGTGGATTCTGATCGGTTTGAGGGGTTGCGGGTGTCATGGTGACCACCGGCCAGTAAGTCCCGATACCCGCACCACGAGCGGCCTGTTGGTGCTGCAACAACAGCCGTTCCAGACGCTTTCGGTCTTGCGTGATGGTTGTTGGTTCAAGGCCAACAGGCGTCGCGGGCTGGTTAAAGACCCGATCCATGGGGGTGCTTTGACTGACAAAGCCTGGGTTGTTGTCCATTCCGCCGCCTGTTGACTGAAAGCCAGCTTGGTTGAGACTGAGCACCGCCGCCACCGCCACACTTGCCGCAATCACCCCACCAGCGATGGGCTTGACCAAGGCAGGCATCTTTTTAGGCGCTTCGGGCACAGGCAAGTCTCGAGTGGCTTGCTTGACCCGGTCACTGACATCGCAATTGATCAGCGCGTCTCGCTGCAGCACCGCTCTTGCCACGTGATATCGAGACCACCGATTCGCCACCTCATCATCATCGCAAAGCCGTTTCACCACAAAGCGTTGAGCATGACGCTCCACATCGCCATCCATGCACGCAGACAGCGCCTCATTGAGCGCGTCATCATCAGGGCTTTGGGTGGATGTTGTGTTGGGGTGTTCTTCCATCGCTGCTGGCCTTCATCAATCTAAGGGTTTAAGAGGGGTTTCAGGCGATCATCAATGGCCTCTCGGGCCCGAAAAATTCTTGACCGAACGGTGCCAATCGGACATTCCATCGCGCTGGCAATCTCCTCATAGCTCATGCCTTCCAACTCTCTGAGGGTAATCGCCGTTTTGAGGTCATCCGGCAGTTGGTCGATGGCATCATAGACGGTTTGTTCGATTTCGTTGGTGAGCAGCTCATGTTCCGGTGAGCTGGTCTCCTTGAGGCGGGAATCAACGACATATTGCTCGGCATCACTGGCATCCACATCCGATGCAGGAGGCCGTCGCGATTGAGCGACCAGATGATTTTTTGCCGTATTGATGGCAATTCGGTACATCCATGTGTAAAACGCACTCTCACCACGGAATCGTCCCAACGCGTTGTAGGCTTTGATGAAAGCTTCCTGAGCCACATCCATGGCCTCCGCCCGATCTGACACATAGCGTGAGATCAGGCTAATAATTTTGTGCTGGTACTTTTTCACGAGCACGTCGAAGGCGCTTTTATCACCTTGCTGCACCCGTTCTACCAGCAGTTGGTCGATGTCCCGCTCGCCCATCAGGGCTTCCTTGCTCCTTGATCGACGCCCGGTTACAGTCCTAGACTGCCCCACCGCCAAATAGTTTCACGAAAATGCCAATTGAGCAGCCAAAATGATTCGCCGGGAGGGTCATCTCCAATGCCACCGGCACTTTGGGGCCCGGCCGCCCAGGCAATAAAACCAGGATAGCACGGCCACTCGGACCCGCTGCAGGCTCGTGCGATAATATGGGTCTGATAGACACCCGCTTGAGATAACAAGGACCATTCAAATGAAAGACTCCGCTTCCATGGACACCCAGGCCGTGCTGGCCGCTCTCGGCCTGAAATCCCAAAACCCCGGCGCTTGTTTTGGGCCTGGGCAGTGGTCTGACATTCGTTCGGACGCCATGATGGACGCCGTGTGTCCGGCCAACGGTGAGGTGATCGCTCAGGTCTCTTCGGCCACGGAGCAAGACTATGCCAAAGTCATCGATACCGCCCAGCAAGCGGCTCAAGCGTGGCGTCAGATTCCCGCGCCTGAGCGAGGTCATGCCGTGCGTTTGGTCACCAACGCACTCCGGGAGAACAAAGACGCCTTGGGGTCATTGGTGGCTTTGGAGATGGGCAAAATCAAGGCAGAGGGCGACGGTGAAGTTCAGGAGATGATCGACATTGGAGACCTCGCGCTGGGCCAGTCTCGGATGATGTATGGCAAGACCATGCACTCGGAGCGCCCCGGGCATCGAATGTATGAGCAGTGGCACCCGCTGGGCGTGGTGGGCGTTATCACTGCATTTAACTTTCCAGTCGCGGTGTGGGCCTGGAATGCACTGCTGTCGGCCATTTGCGGCAATGCCACCGTGTGGAAACCAAGCCCCAAAGGCGCCTTGTGCTGTCTGGCCGTTCAAAACATTGTCAACCAGGCGCTCAAGGATGAAAATTTGCCGCCGATTTTTACCTCCTTTATCGAGTCGGGCCATGATCTGGCGCAGCGCTTTGTCGACGATGAGCGGGTGGCTTTAATGTCTTTCACCGGCTCCACTGAAGTCGGGCGGCAGGTGGGCCAACGCGTCGCCCAACGCATGGGCAAGAGCCTTTTGGAACTGGGCGGAAACAACGCCATTATTGTGGACGAGACAGCCGATCTGGATTTGGCCATTCCAGCGGTGGTTTTTGGGGCCGTCGGAACCGCAGGTCAACGCTGCACCACGACGCGCCGACTGTTCGTACACGAATCAATGTTGGGCTCGGTGTGTGAAAAGTTGGTCCATGCCTATGCGCAGGTCCGCATAGGTCACCCCCTCGATGCGGATACCCTAATGGGCCCCCTCACCGATCAGGCTGCGGTGGACAAATTTTTAGCGGCCGTGGACCGTGCAAAGGCCCTGGGCGGCCAGGTTTTATGTGGTGGAGAAGCGATTGACGGCGCTGGTTTCTACGTTCAACCCACCATCATCCAAGCTCAAAACCACTGGGACATTGTCCAGCAGGAGACCTTCGCGCCGATTTTATATGTCATGCCTTACGACACGCTCGAACACGCCATGGCCATGCACAACGATGTCAAACAGGGCCTGTCTTCGGCGATCTTCACCACGGATGTCAGAAACGCGGAGTTTTTCTTGTCGCATTTGGGTTCAGACTGTGGCATTGCCAATGTCAATATTGGCACCAGCGGTGCCGAAATTGGCGGGGCCTTTGGTGGCGAGAAAGAAACCGGCGGGGGTCGTGAGTCAGGCTCCGATGCCTGGCAGGCCTACATGCGTCGCCAAACGAACACCATCAACTACTCCACGGAGCTGCCCTTGGCACAGGGCATCAAGTTCGAGTTTTAATGTATCGCTGGCTTCGCCAAGGCCTATTCCTCCTAGAGCCAGAAAAAGCGCATGACGTGGCCTTGGCTGGCATGGATGTCAGTGCCAAATTGGGGCTTTTAAAAACGCTGTTCCCACCCCCAAGTGACAAGCCCATCGACCTGATGGGCTTGCGCTTCAAAAATCCCATCGGATTGGCGGCAGGATTAGATAAAAATGGTGACCACATCGAAGCCATGGGCGCGCTGGGGTTTGGCTTCATTGAAGTGGGCACGGTGACGCCTCGGCCACAGCCTGGCAATGAGCGGCCGAGATTGTTTCGCCTGCCCAAGCATCACGCGCTGATTAACCGAATGGGTTTCAACAACAAAGGCGTCGACCATCTTGTGGCTCAGCTACAGAACGCCCAATTTGATGGCATTATTGGTGCCAACGTGGGCAAACAAAAGACCACGCCCCTCGCACAAGCGGCACAAGACTATTGTCATTGCATCGACAAAGTTTATCCCCACTGCGACTACATTGCGGTCAACATTTCCTCGCCCAACACCCCTGATTTACGTGATCTACAGCATCGTGATCACCTTGAGGATCTGTTGCGAACTCTCACACAGCGACGTTATGAATTAACTCAAACCCATGGCGTTTACCGACCCATGGTGGTCAAGATTGCGCCGGATTGGGACGGCAACGCATTGGAGGAAACGCTGGCGATCATCCAAAACGCTGGCATCGATGGCCTCATCGCAACGAACACCACCATTGATCGGTCAACAGTGACCAATCATCCCCAGGCCCACCAAGCCGGTGGGCTGAGTGGTCCCCCGTTGAGTTCACTGTCGAACGCGACCTTGGCTGCCGCCCGTCGAGTGGTGGGCAATGAATGGCCCATTATTGGGGTCGGCGGCATCGACAGCGCCCAGGCAGCCGTGATGAAGAAAGAAAACGGTGCTGACCTGATCCAGATTTACACCGGCTTGATCTATCAAGGCCCTGGCTTAATCCGTCAATGTGTTCATGCATGGCCGCAATAAGTCGACACGCTGATCTCACCTCTTACAGCAGCTTTAAGCTGCCCGCCCATGCAACGCGATTGCTTAAGCTGACCACGCTCGATCAACTCCAATCCGAATGGGTCAGTCGGGCGGATACGCTGATACTTGGCGAAGGCAGCAACACGGTTTTCTTATCAGACTGGCCTGGTACCGTGGTGATCAATCAACTTAAAGGGGTATGGCATGAGCCGCTCGGCGACGGCGTGCTCGTCCGCGTGGCGGCCGGCGAGTCATGGCATCCGTTTGTGAAATACTGTCTTGATCGAGGTTGGTATGGGCTCGAAAACCTCATCATGATTCCTGGCTCAGTGGGTGCTGCACCCATGCAAAACATTGGTGCCTATGGCGTTGAGCTGGATACATGTGTCCACACAGTCACCGCTTGGGACCGATACGAACAAACGTGGTGCGAATTTGATCGAGCCGCCTGCGCATTTGGCTACCGAGACAGCTTTTTTAAACGAGGTGGCAAAGACCGTTACATCATCACCGAAGTGGCATTTCATTTGCGCACCACCTTCCATCCCCAAACCCACTATCCAAGCCTAAACAACGCCTTGACTGAGCGCTTAGGGCATACCGACTGCGACCCAAAACCTTGGCAGCCACCATCATGCGCCTGCGGCGCCATCGCCTGCCTGACCCTGGTCGCTTAGCCAACGCGGGCAGCTTTTTTCAAAATCCGATTGTCTCATCCGACACGCATCACGCGCTGAAAGCGCAGTGGCCAGAATTGCCCAGCTGGCGGCTGGATCACGCCATGGGTGATAACGCCATCGGTGCGCCCCAGTTTAAGCTGAGCGCGGCTTGGATGATTGAGACGGCGGGGTTAAAAGGTGCCCGGGTCGGCGATGCAGGCGTCTACCGTCACCACGCTTTGGTGTTGGTCAATTTTGGGCATGCCACCGCCGAAGACTTGCGCCAGTTGATCGCTGAGATCAAACGCGCTGTCAAGGATTGCTTCGGTTTAACACTGGCCCCTGAACCAAGGCTTGTTGACGGCAACACCGCATCGGCTTTCGATGCGCCGGCCTCCGCCGCCGAGCCAAGGTCAGGGTCGTCTTAGACGACCAATTCCGCCTGGAGTTTTTTCAAAGCCTGGCTCTCCAGCTGACGGACACGCTCTGCTGAGACCGCATACTTATCTGCCAGCTCTTGCAAAGTCGCCTTGGGCTCGAGCAACCAACGGCTTTGAATGATGTCTCGAGCACGGTCGTCCAAGCTGTCCAAACCTTGAAACAGCATTTGGTGATGATGCTCCTCCCAGTCCTGGGCCTCGGCGGCCTCCGCCGGCGTCACCGTCAGAGACTCCAAATAAGCCGCTGGTGCGACATAAGAGGCGTCTTCATCGTCTTGAGTCAAATCAAAACCCACGTCTTGGCCGGCCAACCGCGACTCCATTTCAGTCACCACTTCAGGCTTAACCCCAAGGTCCTCAGCCACCCGGTTCACCTCATCTTGATTTAACCAGCCCAGNCGTTTTTTCTGTCGACGAAGATTAAAGAAGAGTTTACGCTGCGCTTTGGTGGTGGCCACTTTGACGATCCGCCAATTTTTCAAGATGAACTCATGAATTTCAGCTCGGATCCAATGAACAGCAAACGACACCAAACGAACACCTTGGTCGGGATCAAAACGCTTGACCGCTTTCATCAATCCAATGTTGCCCTCCTGGATGAGATCACCCAAGGCCAGACCATAGCCCGAGTAACCACGGGCCACGTGAACAACAAATCGCAGGTGAGACATCACCATCAGACGTGCAGCTTCCAAGTCATCCTCATCATGGAAACGCCGCGCCAGAGACTGCTCTTCCTCGCAGCTGAGAACAGGAATTCGGTTCACTTCTTGAATGTAGGCATCCAGCGAGCCCGTACCGGCTGGCGCCAGAAGATGACTTGGTACCAATTCTGTGGCCATCAGCCATGCCTCCTCATCAAAAAACCACTGTCAACAAAATCTGGGGGCGTCATTTAAACCACCCGACTTCCCATTTTAAAGCGCTTTAGATGCCGAATCCAGCCACATCCCAAGCGGTGTGTTGCTTTGCCCCCACACCCTCACAGGCTCTCAATGGGGCTTTTTGGCGCAAATTCAAGCCTTTACGCGCTTAAATTCCACCTTTAATCTACACCATCAGACATCAACTCAGCGTCAAAAGTTCCCCACTGGCTTAGTCATCCAGTGCCCCGCCATCGGCCAGACGGTCATGCAGGTAGGCATAAATCAACGCGTTGAGATAGGCGCTTTGTTTAAGATTCGCAGCACCCCCGTGTCCGCCCTCGATGTTTTCGTAATAAAGCACATCGTGCCCCTGCGCTGTCATTTTCGCGACCATTTTCCGGGCATGGGCCGGGTGAACACGGTCATCTCGAGTGGACGTGGTGAAAAAAGCCTTGGGGTACTCAGCATCGGCCGAGACGTTTTGATAAGGCGAGTATTGAGAGATGTAGGCCCAATCATCGGGGTCATCTGGATTGCCATACTCGGCCATCCAGCTGGCACCGGCCAACAGCTTATGGAATCGTTTCATATCCAAAAGAGGGACCTGACAAACCACCGCATTGTAAAGATCTGGACGTTGAACCATCACCGCACCGACCAACAGTCCGCCGTTCGACCCGCCTTGAATGCCAAGCTTCGACGGTTGAGTGATTCCTCGTGCCACCAGATCCTCAGACACCGCGATTAAGTCATCAAAAGCACGCTGGCGGTTGTCCTTAAGCGCAGCCTGGTGCCATTTCGGCCCAAATTCACCACCGCCTCGAATGTTGGCCAACACATANACACCGCCGCGAGCCAACCAGCTGGACCCTAAAATCCCCGAGTAGAAAGGNGTCCGNGAAATTTCAAANCCGCCGTAGGCCGAAAGCAACGTGGGGTATGTGACGTTGTCATCAAAGCCTTTGGGCTTAACCACGAAATAGGGGATACGTTCACCATCGGCCGAGGTCGCCTCGTATTGACTCACCGACATCCCATCGCTGTCAAACCAGCTTGGCTCCGCTCGAACCTGGGTGTGGCGATTGGTCATGGCNTCGGCTTCATANAAAGACGACGGGGTCAAAAANCCGGTGTAGTTGAAGAAATACCGATCGGTCTGGTCATCGGATGTCACAATGCGCAGTGCACCCATCGATGGCGCATCCAGCGCTTGGGCTTGCCATTGACCGTCGGCATAAACAAAACGAATCAAACGAGCGACAACGTTATCCAAAACGTTCACAATGACCGCTTGGTCGGTGGTCACCACCTGTGAGATCGAACTGCGCTCAGCGGGCGCAAACACCACGTCTGGCTCCACCCCCTCTGAGAGAAACTCATCCATGCTCGCGGCAATCAGAGCGCCTTGCGGGAACGTTTGCCCCGCTTGGACCCAATCGGATTTCAGTTCAACCAAAAGTTGACCCTTGAGCAAACCCACCACCTCAGCATCCTCTGGAATCTGGAGGCGATGCGTTTGTCCATCGCGATAGAGATAAACCTGTCGGGTGAAAAACGATGGCGAGCGAAAGATCAAATCATAAAAGACATCCCCATCCCACAGACGAACGCCTGTCACCGCCACGTCGGTCTTTTCTCCCTCAAAGATGGTGGTGGCCGACGACCTCGGCGTGCCTCGCTCCCAAATCTGGACAGTGCGCGGGTAGCCTGAGTCAGTCATTTGGTCTTCACTGAAGGCGGGGCCCAGGAAGACCGTATTCAAGTCGCGCCAACCCAACTGAGATTTTGACTCCGGCAGCTCGAACCCGCCTTCAACAAAGCGCCGGGTTTCCATGTCAAACTCGCGGCGCACGGCCGCATCGGCGCCTCCGATCGATAAACTGACAATACAGCGGTCATAGTCTGGATAGCGACAGCCCGCCCCTGCCCACACCCAGTTTTCATTCTCGCGCTCTGCCAACGCGTCCACATCCAGCAACACATCCCAATCGGGGTCGTCTTTGCGATAAGCGTCTAAATTGGTTTTACGCCAGATCCCTCGGACGTGCTCGGCGTCCCGCCAGAAGTTGTAGACCTCCCCGCCGCGAAGACCGGGATAGGCGATGCGCTCATCCGAGGTCAAAATTTCCAAATGGCGCGCTTGAAACTCGTCAAAATTTGGATGCGCTTGCAACTCGCCCTCAGAGCGTTGATTTTGCTCTCGCGCCCACGACAGTGCCCTGTCGCCCTCCACGTCCTCAAGCCACAGATACGGGTCAGTGGGCATGGCAGCCTCGTCTGCGGTCTGTGCTGCCAACGAAAGCGCCGGTGAAGACACTAAACTCACAACAAGCGCTAAAAAACCCATGCCATGGTTGATCCCGTTGCCCATCTCGATGCGCCATTTGATTGTCATTCATTGAGGTCCTTTGCTAATTCATTCCAGAGGCCGAAACGTTCGACATTTGCGGTCTAAAAACGCTATGATGCTACCACTTTTGCCCAGCGTGAGCACTGATCGGCTGTCCAATGAGCAACCCCCACCCCACCGCCCCCCAGTCATATGCCACGCGCTGGCCCGGCCTGGTGTTTGTGACCGTCATTGCGTTGGCGGCCGCGGGCGTCGCTGCATTGCTCGGCAACCTGCCTCCACCCCTTGGCCCCATTCCTGTCAGCGCGATGCTGGTCGCCATCATCATGGGTCTGGTGCTGGGCCGCTACGCGCGCGCGCAGCCGGCACTGGAAAAAGGTCTGGCGCTGGCCAAAGGCCCTATTTTAAAAATTGCCGTGGCTTTGGTCGGCCTTCGGCTGAGCCTGAGCGAACTTGTCGATACGGGTGGCCAGGCCTTGCCGCTGGTCATTGTCATGATTGCCACNGGCCTGGTGGTGGTGCTTGGGCTNGGCAAGCTGATGAAAGTCTCACCGCGCCTGCTGATTTTGTTGGCAGCCGGCACGTCCATTTGTGGGGCATCGGCCATTGCCGCCGCATCGCCTGCGCTGAAAGCCAAACACGAAGAAACGTGCTACGCGATTGCCTGCATNGGGATATTGGGTTTGCTGGCGATCTTNATGTATCCAGTGGTCCTCCAACATGCGCTGGTGGATCCGAACCTCGTGGGCCTTGCACTGGGGACGGTCATCCACGATACCGCNCAAGTGACGGCGGCCGCCGTCTATCATCAACAGCTGTGGCCGAANGAGCAAACACTGGATGCTGCCACGGTGGCCAAGCTGATGCGCAACAGCACCATGCTTGTGGTCATTCCNGCGTTGGTGTTGTTGTACTATCGACGCGAGCGNGGCGCCTCGGGGGNGCGCTCAAAGGTCCCATTTCCAATGTTTATCGTGGCGTTCATCGCCCTCAGCATGGTCAGAACACTGGTTGATCGTTGGGCAGGCGCGACCCAAGATGCCAACATCGAAGCTGTATGGAGCGGTGCATTGGCTCTGGCGCATCAGTTTAGTTTGCTCGCTTTTGCCATGGCCATGTCCGCATTGGCGATGAGTGTCGCCCCCAGCGAGGTCAAGTCACTCGGGATTCGAGGTTTTCTCGTGGCCTTCATCGCCACCGTGAGCATGTTGGTTGTGGCATTGGCGTGGCTGGCGTAAGCGCATCTGCCTACGCGCCCGCCGTGGTGGGCAATGTCGCCTCAGGCTTTGATTTGGTGGGGCACTGTGTCGACGGCATGGGCGATGTGGTCACGGCCACTCGCGTGGCCTCCAACCACCCCCGCCCCCGAGCCCGAATTCAGTCGGTCACCGGTCGGGTCACCGACTTGCCCACTGCACCCGAGGCCAACACCGCCTCCCGAGCAGCCATCGCACTGCTCGAGGCCGCGGGGGCTGACTTTGATGTTGAGTTAACGCTCAATAAAGGCATCCCGTTAAGTTCAGGTTTGGGCGGCTCTGCGGCAAGTGCGACCGCTGCTGTGGTCGCGACCAATGCCTTGCTGGATGCGCCTCGATCAACCACAGATTTGTATCCCTTCGCCGTGGTTGGCGAAACGGTGGCCACCGGTCAACCGGTCGGCGACAACGTGGGTCCTCAGCTGATGGGCGGCCTGGTATTGGCCACCGAGCAACGACTCATTCAATTGCCCACCCCGTCGGGCCTCACCGCGTTGGTCATCCACCCCAGCTTGTTGATCGAGACCAGCCAAGCGCGCGCCTGCTTGGCCGCCCCCTTTGGCTTAGACGACATCACCCGCCAACAGGCAAGCTTGGCTCAACTCATCATTGGGTTATACACCGATGATGCCAGCGCCATTGCCAGCGGACTCGTCGACCACCTGGTCGAGCCCAGACGACGCCATCTCATTCCAGGATTTGAGGCGTTCAAGACGGCGGCCAAAGCCCATGGGGCCTTAGGCGCATCCATTTCTGGCGCCGGTCCCAGCGTGTTTGCATGGTTTGCCTCATCGGCGCAGGCCAAACATGCTCAGCTCGCATTAAGCCAACCGTTTCACGAGGCTGGCTTGACGACTGAGGCCCTTTTGACCCCCGTCAATGCCGCTGGAGCCCGTTTGATCGAAACTCCAGCGCAGTGAACGGACACCGATCAAGCTTGATCTAAGTCTGTCGCGAACAGCATGTTGATGTCCCGAAAGGCCTTGAATTCAAGGTAATTCTGGCTGGGGTCTTTGACAAACATGGTGGCCTGCTCACCCCGTTTTCCCTCAAAGCGCACATAAGGCTCAATCACAAACGCCACTTGATGTGACCGAAACCGATCGGCCAGCGACTGAAACTGATCCCACTCCAAAATCGGCCCGAAGTGACCGGCGGGCACAGCGTGGGCGTCGACTTCGTTGGTGGCCATGGTCGGATGATCGTCAGGTTCAACCATGTGGAGGACCAGCTGATGACCAAAAAAATCAAGATCAACCCAACGAGTATCTGACCGACCCATCGGGCAGGCCATGACATCACGGTAAAAAGCCAGGGTGTCATCGAGATCGGTCACCGGCAAAGCCAAGTGAAAACGTGGGAAAGGGGTCGTTGGTGTGGTCATATCCTTCATCCAAATAGTTTGAGAAGTCGGGTCTTGAGTGCGCTGTAAGGCGCAAAGCGAATCCAGGTTTCAGGGAACCGGCCCCGTGTCATCACGGCTTTTAGATGACTGAGCTCATTGAAGCCCGCCCGACCGTGGTACTGCCCCATGCCGCTGCCACCCACTCCCCCAAAGGGCAATTCGGGCACCGACATGAACATCAAAACGTCATTGATGCACATATTGCCTGCTGAGACCTGATCCGTAAAGCGGGTCTGATGATGCGGATCGGTTGAGAATAAGTAGGCCGCCAAGGGTTTTTCGCCTGACCGAATCTGGCTGATGCCATGATCAATGCTGTCGATGCTCATGACCGGCAACAATGGCCCAAATATCTCTTCTTTGAGGATCGGGGCATTGTCGGGCACATCAGTCAAGATGGTCGGCTCAATCTTCAATCGTTCACGATCGCTGCGACCGCCAATCGCAATCTCGCCCTCATTGAGGTAGCCGAGCAACCGATCGAAGTGCCGCTCATTGATGATCTTGCAGTAGTCTGCGCTAGTTAACCGATCATCCCCATACATCCGCTCAAGTTCTTTGCCCATGGCACTGATAAGTGGCGCGCGCGCATGGCGGGTCACCAGCACATAATCGGGTGCAATACAGGTTTGACCAGCATTCAAACACTTGCCCCAAATAATCCGACGCGCCGCCGATGGGATATCGGCCGTGTCGTCGACCAGGCAAGGTGATTTGCCGCCCAGCTCAAGCGTGACGGGCGTCAGATGCTTGGCCGCCGCGGCCATCACAACCTTGCCGACCTCGCCCCCGCCCGTGTAGAAGATATGATCGAACCGCTGCGCCAGCAACGCGGTGGTCTCTTCAACCGCGCCCGTCACCACCGCAAACGCCCGCTCATCCAAATAGGCTGGGATCAGTGCGGCGACCAACTTGGCTGTTTCAGTCGCCACCTCCGAGGGCTTCAAAACAGCGGCGTTGCCAGCAGCAATGGCCGGAATCAGGGGGCCGACGATCAACTGAATGGGGTAATTCCAAGCCCCAATAATCAAAACCACACCTCGAGGCTCCGGGACAACAGCGCTCTTGCCCGGCTGGCCCACCAAAGGTGTTCGGACGCGGCGCGGCTTGGCCCATGACTTCAGATGCCGCCGCGCGTATTTGATCTCGCTGTACAGCAAGGCCAGCTCACCAAGAAAAACCTCTTGCTCGGGTTTATCCAAATCATGCGCCAGCGCCGAAGCGATCTGCGCCTCATGGTCTTTGAGCATGGCCTCCAATTGGCCCAGTTGCTGATCCCGCCAGCTCAAATCACGGGTCAGCCCTGACTCGAAATGCGCCCGAAGACCCGCCAACGGGGGAGTGTCAGACTCAGGCATGGCGTTGTGTTCGGTGTTCATCTCAGTGTCTTGTGTCCAACATCAACGAATCAAAGGGTCGCGGCAACGCGGGTGCCTTGTTCGATCGCGCGCTTGGCATCCAGCTCGGCGGCCACGTCCGCACCGCCGACCACGTGCACTGATGCCCCTCGCGCACGCAGAGGCTCAACAAGGCTCTGTTCAGAGAGCTGGCCGGCACAAATCACCACGTGGTCAACGTCAAGCACCATGGAACGGCCGTCTTTGGTGATGTGGAGGCCGGCGGCATCAATTTTGTCATACACCACCCCAGACCACATATGCACACCGTGGCCTTTGAGGCTGGTTCGGTGAATCCAACCGGTGGTCTTGCCCAATGACTTACCGGGCTTTGAAGTTTTTCTTTGCAAAAGCCAGATTTCTCTCGGCGCCACGCCAAAATCGGGGCGCAGGCCCTCGACGCCACCGCGTCGATTGATCTCCATATCCACACCCCAGGTCTTAAAAAAGGCCTCCGCGCTGGGCGTGTCGGGATCGGGCGTTTTTGGAACGTTTTCGTGCAGCAGAAACTCAGAGACATCGAATCCGATTCCACCTGCACCAATCACTGCCACCTTGCGTCCGATGGCCACGCGTCCTTCGATGACATCGGCATAACCCACCACTTTCTCGCTGTCTTGGCCTTCAATCCTGGGATCTCTTGGCACCACACCGGTGGCCACGATTACCTCATCAAAGGCATCAACATCGAAATGGTCTATGTCAACGGCCTGGCCCAATCGGGTCACCACGCCTTTTAATTCGAGTTGCTTTTGAAAATAGCGAAGGGTCTCAACAAATTCCTCTTTACCGGGAATGCGTTTGGCTAAATTAAACTGCCCCCCAATGGTGGTCGATTGATCAAAAAGGGTGACTTGATGGCCTCGTGTGGCTGCCGTGGTTGCAGCTGCAAGACCGGCAGGACCTGCACCAATGACCGCCACTTTTTTGGTGACCGTGGTCGGCTCAATGAGCAGCTCTGTTTCGTGACCGGCGCGGGGGTTGACCAGGCACGATGCAACCTTGCCTTGAAAAACATGATCCAAGCACGCTTGGTTGCAACCGATGCAGGTGTTGATTTCTTCAGCGCGGTGTTCCTTGGCCTTTCGAGCCCAATCGGGGTCTGCTAGAAAAGGTCGCGCCATGGAGATCATATCGGCGTCACCCCGCTCGAGGACCGCCTCGGCAGTGTCAGGCATATTGATCCGATTGGTCGTGACCAACGGCACATCCACTGCCCCACGGAGTTTTTTGGTCACCCATGTGAAGGCCCCGCGCGGCACCGAAGTCGCAATGGTCGGAATGCGAGTCTCATGCCAACCAATGCCAGTATTGATGATGGTGGCACCGGCCTGCTCAATCGCCTGACCCAGTGAGACCACTTCGTCCCACGTGTTGCCATCGGCCAACATATCCAGCATGGACAATCGATAGATGATGATGAACCGCTCACCCACCGCTTGACGAATGCGCGAAACAATTTCGACCGGCAAGCGCATTCGGTTTTCCCAAGATCCACCCCAATGGTCTGAGCGCTTGTTGGTGCGAGGCACCAAAAACTGGTTAATAAAGTAACCCTCAGAACCCATCACCTCCACACCATCATAGCCAGCGGCTTGCGCCAGCCGCGCGCAGCGAATAAAGTCAGCGATTTGTGCCTTGACACCACGATCAGACAACGCTTTGGGTTTGAACGGTGTGATGGGTGATTGAATGGCCGACGGCGCCACTGACATTGGATGATAGGCGTAGCGACCGGCGTGGAGGATTTGCATGCAAATCCGTCCGCCGGCGGAATGAACCGCTTGGGTCATTTGCCGGTGGCGGCGAACCTCCCACCGGTTCGTCAGTTTCGATGCCAATGGCGCGAGCGAACCGCGTCGATTCGGTGCAATGCCGCCTGTGACCATAAGCCCCACCCCACCGCGCGCCCGCTCGACGAAATACGCAGTTAACCTCGGCCAATTCCACACCCGATCTTCAAGGCCCGTGTGCATTGACCCCATCAACAGCCGATTGGGCAAGGTGGTGAAGCCAAGATCCAAAGGCTCGAACAGACGGGGGTATGTCGAAGTGGCGTCAGTCAATGCAAAGCTCCCTTCCCAAAGTGGGCACAGAAGCCATTATGCAAGTTTTTTAGTGGCGCTGTGAGACCAGGCCCTCGCGGGGATCAAAATCCGAGGCGTCTTGTAACGCCTCAAAGAGTCGGCGCTGCTCAGCATTCAGGGCATTGGGCAACTTGATCTTCAAGACCACGTAAGCATCGCCCTGAGGCTGTTGACCATGCGCGGGCAAACCTCGGCCTTTCAGACGAAATCGCTGATGACTCGATGATCCGGGTGGAATTTTCATGGTGACGGGACCCAAGGGCGTGGGGATCTCGAGCTGCGCGCCCAAAGCCGCTTCCCAAGGCGCGATTGGCCATTCAATGATCACGTCGCGACCCTCAAGTTGGTAGCGATTGTCGGGTTTAATGGCAATATCGAGATACAGATGGCCCGATGGTCCGCCCCCTGCACCTGGCTCGCCTTGGCCCGAGAGCCGAATTCGCTGCCCATCCCCCACACCCGCTGGGATTTTGACATTGAGGGTGCGCCCGCCCACACCGATGCGCTCAGTGCCGCCTCGAATGGCGGTTTCGATATCAATGCTCACTTTGGCTTGGAGATCGCGCCCCGGCTCGGCAAAAGGCGATCCTTGGCCCGGCGCCTGGCCAAAGCCTTGAGCACGCCGAGCGCCGCTCTGGCCACCCAAGCCACCAAACAGCATGTCGAAAAAATCACTGAACCCTGAGACACCGGCCTGATCGAAGCCCGCCCCCATGCCGCCTGACCAGCCCGGGGGCGGCCGAAACTGATCACCTTGCTGCCACCCATGGTGACGCAGCTCGTCGTATTGGCGTCGACGCTCCGGGTCTTTAAGGACTTCGTAGGCTTCGCCGAGCTCTTTGAAACGGGCTTCGGCATCGCTTTGCTGGCTGACATCGGGGTGGTATTTGCGCGCCAAACGTCGATAGGATTTTTTGATCTCATCTTGGCTGGCGTTCTCAGCCACATTTAAAATCTTGTAGTAGTCTTTGAACTCAGTCACGCGCAACTCTCCCACTCAGCCCATGCTTTGGCTGATTCATCTCCATGTCTATATGGTGCCGCCACCGATGAAACTCAAGGACTGGGCGGATTGACCGCTTATATTGCTTGAGCACCATTAACTATATATAATTACAGTATGTCTGGGCGGGCCTATGCTGAACTCCATGCGCTAAGCGCGTTCACATTCCACAGGTCCGTGGCCAGTCCAGCAGCGCTGGTCACCCAAGCTCACACATTGGGATATGAAGCGATTGCCATCACCGATGAGGTCAGCTTGGCAGGGGTGGTTCGTGCATATGAGCAGGCCCGCCAACTCGATATCAACCTCATTGTCGGAAGCGAGTGCCATTGGCAAGACCCCCAATTGCCAGGCCCCATCCATGTGGTCATATTGGTCACCAACCATTTGGGGTATGGCCACCTGTGCAAGCTCATCAGTCGGGCTCGCGGACGCGCAATAAAAGGGCAATATCAGCTGCTCGCACAAGATCTCAAAACAGACCTGTCTGGGCTACTGGCCATCTGGAAACCCAACATGCGCTTACCCAGACCCACCTTAGAAGCCACCGCTGAGTGGCTGCAAGCGCATTGGCATGACAACCTTTGGCTGGGCGCGACCCGACTGTTGACCTCGAATGATCGCTACCAACTGGATGCACTGGCCAACCTGGGCCAAACTTATGGCCTGCCCGTGGTGGCATGTGGCGATGTTCGGATGATCCAACGCACCGACCAGCCTTTATTGGATGTGGCTTGGGCGCTCGATCAGCATTGCACGGTTCAAGATCTCGGCCTGAAGGCTTCAAGCAATGCCGAGCAGCATCTACGCCCCATCCCCCATCTTGAGAAGCTTTACCCAAAAGCCTGGCTGGATGAAACCATCAACATCGCAAACCGGTGCCAATTTTCTTTGTCTGAGCTGAGCTACCAATACCCTAAGGAATTGGTGCCCAGTTCGCTTACTGCCAGTGAACATCTTCGCCAGCTGACTGAACGTGGTTTGGTTGAACGCTATGGCGCTGACGTGCCAACGTCGGTCAAGCAACTTGTTGAGCATGAGCTCATGCTCATTGAGCAAATGCAAGTCGAAGCCTTCTTTCTCACTGTGCATGACTTGGTGTGTTTTGCCAAAGCCCGAGGCATCCTATGCCAAGGCCGCGGCTCAGCAGCCAACTCGGCGGTGTGTTATTGCCTCCAGATCACAGAAGTGGATCCTGCTCAACAATCGTTATTGTTTGAGCGATTTTTGTCCAAAGAGCGTGACGAACCGCCAGATATTGATGTTGATTTTGAACACGAACGTCGAGAAGAGGTCTTGCAATACATTTATGAAAAATATGGCAGGCACCGTGCTGCTTTAGCAGCCACAGTGATCACATATCGACCCAAAAGCGCGCTTAAGGATGTTGGGCGCGCTTTGGGTTTTGATAACCAAGTCATCCAACAGCTGACTCGCTCCCTGACCTGGTGGGATCAACCTGATGATTGGCCCGAGCGCCTGAGTGCGTGCGGCCTAGATCCCACTGACCCACTGTGCAAAATGTTGCTGCACTTAGCACGGGCGCTCGTTGGATTGCCTCGACACTTATCGCAACACGTGGGTGGAATGGTGATCTCTGATCAACCCCTACACCAACTGGTGCCCATCGAAAATGCAGCAATGCATGACCGAACCATCATCCAGTGGGACAAAGATGACTTAGAAACACTTGGCTTGTTGAAGGTGGATTGTTTGGCGCTGGGCATGCTGACGGTGTTACGAAAAACACTTCAATCCATCCACCCCGCCATGACACTGGCTGATATCCCCAAAGAAGATCCTGCCACCTACCAAATGCTTGGCAAGGCCGATGCAATCGGCGTCTTTCAAGTCGAGTCGCGCGCGCAAATGGCGATGCTGCCCCGTCTTAAACCACAAAGTTTTTATGACCTGGTCATCGAAATTGCCATTGTTCGCCCAGGCCCAATCCAAGGTGATATGGTGCACCCTTATCTGCAACGCCGCCAAAACCCCGCAAGCATCACCTACCCCAACCCTCAACTTGAAAAGGTATTAAAGCGCACTTTGGGAGTGCCTATTTTTCAAGAGCAGGTCATGCAAATTGCGATGGTGGCCGCAGGGTTCACGGCCGGACAAGCCGATCAACTGCGTCGCGCCATGGCGGCATGGAAAAGACGGGGTGGCTTGGGCGCTTTCCGTGACAAATTGATCGAAGGCATGCTTCGAAATGGTCACTCCATGGCGTTTGCGGATAAGCTCTATTCACAAATTGAAGGGTTTGGAGACTATGGCTTCCCAGAGTCGCATGCCGCCAGCTTTGCACTCTTAACCTATTTTTCTGCCTGGCTCAAATGCCACCACCCCGCGGCGTTTGTGTGCGCGCTTTTAAACTCTCAACCCATGGGGTTTTATGCGCCCGCACAGCTGATCGCTGACGCCAAGCGCCATGGTGTTGAATTCAAACCCATCAGCATTCACCAAAGCCTCTGGGACTGCAAAGTCATTCGGCCACCCGGCCAAACCAGTCACATTCGTTTGGGTTTTAATCAAGCCAAAGGCCTATCGGAGCCGGTGGTTGAACGACTGATCGAACAACGCCAGCATCAATCCTTTTGCTCCATTGCGGATTTGGTTCAGCGTGTGGGCCTCAATCAACGCCAATGCCAGGCATTGACTGAATCAGGTGCACTTGATGAGCTTGCATCAGATCGACGACAAGCCCATTGGCAAGCACTGGCGAGCCGGCAGCAACATGACCTTCTTGGGCGTGCGCCCATTAAAGAGGCGCCACCTGACCTCAGCCACACACCCAACGCACAGCTGATGTTAGAAGACTACAGCGCATTGGGCTATAGCCTCAATCAGCACCCCGTTGCCTGGCTTCGGCCAGTGCTGCCTAAAGCAGGCTTGCGCGCGAACCAACTCAACGATGTCAAACAAAATGGTCGCAATGTCGAAGTGGTCGGCTTGGTCACTCACCGGCAACGACCCGGAACCGCTTCAGGCGTGGTCTTTTTATCTCTCGAAGATGAAACCGGATTGATCAACGCCATCGTGTGGCCAAAAATAGCGACTCAATACCATGCCGTGCTACTGCAAAGCCAACTCATCAGAATTCGCGGTCAGCTGCAGCAAAAACAGGGCAGCGTACATGTCATTGCTCACGCTCTGTATTCAGAGGATATCCGTTTGGCCGAGTTGGTGAACAATGAGCGTTGTGCTCAAGATGAATTGGGACGCTCACGCCAAGGCCGCATCACACCCTCTTGAGCCACCGATGCCACCAGCACCCCCTCTTGATTGAAGATTTGCCCTCGACTGAATCCTCGGCCACCGGCGCTGGTGGGGCTATCACAAGCATACAAAAGCCATTCATCAACACGAAACGGCCGATGAAACCACAGGGCATGATCCAAGCTGGCCAGCTGTACCGTGCGCTGGATAAAATCAAGCTCATGAGGCAAGGTCGCAGTCCCCAAGAGCTCGTAGTCGGACACATACGCCAGCAAACTTTGATGAAGCTGGGGATCATCCGCTAGCGTGTCCCACGCACGCATCCACAGGTGCTTTTGTGGGGTGCGAGCCGTGGGGTCCATGAACTTTGGCGTTTCAACAGGACGAAACTCGAACGGACGACGGTGCGCCAGCAACCGCTGCATTTTCTCTGGAACCTGGTCTTTGACTGATTGGTGAAGTTCAAAGGTATCCGTTAAGCCCTCGGGGCCAGGCACATTCGGCGCACTGGTTTGATGGCTTTGGCCCTCCTCTGGCAAATGAAAGGAAGCCGCGAGGTTCAGAATGGGTCGGCCGCGTTGCATGGCCACCACCCGCCGGTTGGCATAACTTCGTCCGTCGCGAGACGCCTCGACCTGATAAATCACCGGACGTTTCACATCACCCGGTCGAAGAAAGTACGCATGCAGTGAGTGGGCGGTCTGCGCTTCCGACACGGTCTGCTGCGCGGCAGCGAGGGCTTGGCCAACGATTTGTCCACCAAACACCCGAGTGGAACCAATATCGTGACTGGCTCCTCGAAAAATTGAGTCATCGAGCGTTTCTAACTTCAAAAGCTCGATGACGTCTTTCAATGCGCTGGACATACGATTACCTCAAACAACACCTTAAGTTTTTGCTTTCTTTCGTTTGGCTTGGCGGGCGCCGCGAAGCACCAGCTTGAAATAAAGCTCGGGGAAAAACCGCTTCAGCCGCCACAGCCAGCGGGTCTTGGGGTGCGTCAGCAGCATGAACTTTGGCTTCAGGGTGGCTTGGTAAACCACTTCAGCCACATCCTCTGCGCTCACGCCAGAACGCTCCATCCAACGATTAACGCGTTTTTCATAATGCGCATCGCGCGCCCGCATGGTCTCGGTTAAGCGGGTTTTGACAAAAGCCGGGCAAAGTGCAGAGACTTCAATGCCATCTTCATGGACTTCAGCGCGAAGCATTTCCGACATCGCAATCACAGCCGCCTTGGCTGTCCCATAAGCATTGATTTCTGGTGCCGATGCCAATCCCGCCACCGAAGCCACGTTGATGATGTGACCGCGACGTTGGGCGCGCATCAAACCCAATACAGACTGACAGCCCATCACCACCCCCATCAGGTCGATGTCAATCACCCACTGCCAATCTTCAATCGGTGTCTCATCCAGTTGCCCTGCTGCTGCGACACCCGCGTTGTTGATCAAAACATCCACATGACCGTGCCGATCCTTGAGGTCAGACACCACGCGCGCCCAATCGTCTTTTTGGGTGACGTCCATCGCATGAGGAGAGACTCTCGACCCCAGGGTCTGTGCCAACCCCTCGACGCGATCCCCGTGCAGGTCGCATGCAATAATGTGCGCGCCAGCCTGATGAAAACGGCGGGCCATGGACTCGCCCAAACCGGCACCTGCGCCGGTGATCAGCACCACTTGGCTGGACTTTGGTTGCCTCGCTCCCATATTCATGCTCTCCTCTACACCCGATAGATCAGTCTGCCACGACCAAGAAGCGTACGTATCAAAACGCTGCGTTCGACTCATCGGTGGCGGCACAGTCAATACACAGGGTCACGGCCAAATTGGCCTCCAGCCGCGCGTGACCGATGGGCTCACCACAGCGCAGACAACTTCCGAATTCGCCCTGATCAATCCGACCCAAAGCCTGCTGGAGCGCTTTGATCTGAGCTTGTCTTCGGCCCTCGCTGGCTTTGGCCATCGCTTGACCTTGCAATGCGTCCATCCGACTCAATCGTCCGACTCGCGTTTGATCAAGCTCAACTGGTTGTGCTGCTGCCTGGCTGCTGTCTGCAACAGCCTGCAACTGTTCAATGGCTTGCACAATGCGAAGTCTAAACCCGTTTTGTTTGTCATCCATACTTGTGCCGCTCGACTTCATCCAGCTATGCTGATATATCATTTAAGACGCTGTTAAAGGCCCTTGCATTGGTTCAAAGAAAGCGGGCACCTGCCAAAGAAATCGCAGGCTGGGCAATGTTCGACTTTGCCAACCAGGCCTATACTCTGCTGATCATTACGGTGATCTTTGGTGACCTCTTTACCCGGGTCATTGTAGGTCATCCCATCGACGAACCCAACAACTTTGCCTTGGGCAACTTATTGTGGTCTGTGGCCTTAGCCACCAGCTATGCGCTTGTGGTGGTATTCAACCCCATTTTGGGCGCCATCATGGACAGCTCGCGGTTACGGAAGTCCTTCCTTTGGATCAGCTGTGTTGTTTGTGTCATCGCCACCTCTGGGCTGTATTGGGTGGAACCTGGGTGGGTGATTCTGGCCATGGCGCTTATTATTGTCTCCAATAGCGCTTATGCCTTCGGCGAGTCATTTGTCGCGAGCTTTCTGCCGGGGCTGGGACCGCGTCATGACTTAGGCTGGATATCCGGGTTGGGCTGGGGCTTGGGCTACATTGGCGGTTTGGTGGCCACCGCTTTTGCTCTGGTGTTTTTGGGTGAACCCAGCATAGAGAATTACTCAAGAATCCGCTGGGTCGGTCCATTTGCAGCAGTCTTTTTCCTTCTTGCTGCGCTGCCGACGTTTTTGTTCTTAAAAGACCGCAACCGCATTCGCCCTCAACACAGCAGCGCCTCATACATCAAGCAAGGCTGGCGCCGCCTGGGCCAAACTCACCGACGTGTACGGTCCTTGGTGGACTTACGACGGCTTTTGATGTCGATCTTTTTCATGATGGCGGGGCTGTATATTGTGATCAGCTTTGCCTTCATTTACGGCGCTCAGGTCATTGGCTGGAGCGAGCAAGCGCGGGTGACCATGTTTGTCACTGTTCAAATCAGTGCCGCCTTCGGCGCACTGGGTTTTGGGTGGATACACCAGCCGATTGGACCCAAACGAACTTATCAAATCACTTTGCTTCTGTGGATCATGGCGATTGCCGCCATTTGGCAAACCCCAACCATCACCCAGGCACTCAACCGAGCAACTGGGCTGGCGCTGCATCCAGAAAGCGTCTTCTTGGTCGCCGGACTGCTGTCAGGCTTGAGTCTGGGCGCCTCTCAATCCGCCGGTCGAGCCTTGGTCGGTGTCCTCGCACCGTATGGCAAGGCCGCTGAATTTTTTGGGTATTGGGGCACGGTCTCAAAACTCGCCGCGCTGTTTGGTATTTTTGGACTGGGCATCCTGCAGATGGTGTTTGGCTTGGCCAACGCGGTGGTGTTTTGTTTGGTGCTCTTGGTCGCAGCGTCGGTCATTGCACACTCAATCAACGTTGACCGTGGCATTCAGGCGGCCCGATCGTGGCAAAGGACAAGGTCATGAGAATCGTTACTCACACATGCTCCAATACCGAGATTGTGGCAGCTTTGGGGGCGGCTGAATCGATTGTGGGGGTGGATGACCACTCTGATTATCCACCCGATGTGGTTCAGACCAAAGCGCGCATCGGTGCTGATCTTGATATCAATATTGAGAAGATAGAAGCACTTCAACCCGATCTGGTCATTACCTCAATGACTGTGCCCGGCCATGAGCGCTGCGTTGAAAAAATCAAAGCGGCTGGATTGGCACACTTGGTGACACAGCCCACATGCCTGCATGACGTCATCGAAGACATCCGGCGGATTGGTGAGGCCATCGGCCACCAAGCTCAAGCCAAAATTCTGGCTGAGACATTACAAGAGCGATTTGGGCGCGCTCCGCCCCCTCAGACGTCGGTGCCCATCATTGTGGAGTGGTGGCCCAAACCTGTGATTGTCCCAGGGCAAAAATCCTGGGTCAACGAGATGCTCAGGCTGGTTGGGGCGCATAACCCATTCGATTCATACCCCAGCGAAAGCGTGGAAATTACAGGTCAACAAGCCGTTGAGGCCAATGCGGCAGCCGTGATCATGAGCTGGTGCGGCGTTGCAGAGGACAAATACCGGCCCCACGTCGTCAAGAGACGATCCGACTGGGCCGATACGCCTGCACTGAAGAACGGTCATATCTATCCCATCTCAGAGGCCTGGCTGGGACGGCCTGGACCACGCCTCATCGAAGGCATCGATCGACTGGCACAGGTGGTTCAAGCCGTTCGCCAATCGGCCGGCTAGTCGGTTAGATTTCTGGGCCCGGCAGCGGAACTTCTGACGGCTGTTGGCACTCCAAGCCAGCGATTGGCGCTGATCGCCTATACTTTGGTGTTTCTATTGTCGGAGAATGTGAGCTAAAAATGAATAAAATCAGCATGTTATTAACTATTTGTCTGGTGTCTGCCCTGCTCGTGCTCGCCGGATGTTCAGGCGATGAGCCGGATTCAACGGGTGCTCAATCCGAGTCGCAAGAGACCGCCCCCACCCGAGAGCGGACCATTCGACGTGAAGAACCGGTGGCAGAATTGCCCCCACCCAACGCCAATGAGGACCCAGCAAAGAAGATTCCGCGGCGCACAGGCCAGACCCAAGAAGAGGGCTTTGGTTTAACTTTGATGGTTGATGGCTCCAGCCCAGAAGCTTTTTCCGAAAGTCTCGAGCTGATCGCCAGCGACAGCAGCCCAGAGCAATATCGACAGTTGGACTCGGCGCTTCGCTATCTCCAGGTTTACTCCTCAGATGGATGGTCGGGTCTGCCGGGTTTTTATGAACGGCTCAATGGCATGACCGGCGAGGAAATCATTCGTCGCGCGCAGCGTTTGCAACAAGAGCGCCGCGGGAACTGAACCTTCGAAGGATGATTTTTTTACGGAATCGCATGAGACCGTGACCAAGCGACGGTTGTAGAACAAGTCATCCGGGAAGACCAGCTCATTAGCACTGCCGATGGGGGCTCGCCCTCCATCGGCTGAAGCCCTCACCGGGCCCTTTAAGCGGCTGTCCGTCAACTGGACATGAACTGTTCGTTGATAATGCGCTCTTCCAGGGAGTGCTCGGGGTCAAACAGCAATCGGTGGGCGGTGGAGGTGTCTTGTCTCACAGCGACGCGCTGGATGTCACGAAACTCATCGTAATCGGCCGTCACGCTCACCGGGCGACGCGCAGGGTTCAAGACCTCAAATTCGATGTTCGCATGCGCAGGTAAGACCGCACCCTGCCACCGCCTTGGGCGGAATGGGCTGATGGGTGTCAACACAACCGCCTCTGTTCCCAACGGTAGGATGGGGCCATGGGCAGAAAGGTTGTAGGCCGTCGATCCAGCGGCCGTTGAGACCAAAATCCCATCGGCCACCAATTTTTCGAGGCGCGCTTGATCATTGACCATCACTTTTATGTGCGCGGCTTGATTGGTTTGGCGCAATAAAGCCACTTCATTGATGGCTTGTGCTTGATGACTCTGCCCATTGGCGCTCGTGGCATGCATGATAAGGGGATTTAAAGTGACCTCACGCGCATTCTCAATACGCTCAACCAACCCTTTTGATTGATACCGATTCATCAAAAACCCGACATCGCCCATGCGCATACCAAACACGGGCAATCGGGAGGCCACATGTTCATGCAGCGTATGCAGCATAAACCCATCTCCCCCTAGAACCACCAAGACATCTGCCTCATCAGGCGCATGGGGCGGGTAGGTTTGAATCAAATCTTGAAGCGCTTTTTGAGAGCCCTCATGCCGGCTGGCTAAAAATGCAAGCTTAAGCGGTGAACTCACG
>PR_CR_10_Liq_1_inCRDRAFT_1000495_pt1 | contig 24603 bp, 20 predicted proteins | sample PRCRCaboRojoPR_3_FD_10241 | JGI IMG/M metagenome (IMG submission 10241)
CCAGCCGGTCGGCCTCGTCGCGGTAGGCCGCGCCGCGCCGGACCGCCCAGACCCGGTCACGCGCGTCGCGCACCGCCGCCGCCACGTCGACCACCGGCGCGGGATAGGCCCGGCCCAGCACGCGGCCCGCCCCGTCCCAGCGCCAGGGCTCCTGCAGCCAGGCATCCGGCACATCTGCCAGTTCCGGCAGCCAGTACCGGGTAAAGACGCCGTCAGGGTCCTGGTCGCGGCCCTGTTTCACGGGGTTGTAGATACGGATCGTGTTGGTGCCCGTCGTGCCGGACTGCATCTGGCATTGCGGCCAATGGATCCCCGGCTCGTAATCGGTGAACATCCGCGCGAGATGCGGGCCGCTGTCGCGCCAGTCGAGCCAGAGATGGTAGCTCGCCACCGCCATCAGCATCGCGCGCATGCGGAAATTCAGCCATCCCGTGGCAACGAGGCTGCGCATACAGGCATCGACGAAGGGAATGCCGGTCTCGCCCGTCTGCCAGGCCGCCAGCAGCGCAGCGTCGCCGGGGCGCGGGCGCAGATCCTCGTAGGCGGAGTGCAGGCAGCGGGTCTCGAGCCCAGGCGCGTCCTCGAGTTTCTGGGTGAAGTGATCCCGCCAGGCAAGCCGGCTCGAAAAGCTCCGAAGGCTGCCCACCCAGCCCGCGCGGGTGCCCTGAACCTGCCGCTGCCGTTCCGCGCCGGCCTGCGCGGCCTCGCGCACGGACAGCGCCCCCGTGGCCAGGTGCACGGAGATCCGCGAACAGGCTCGCGCCCCGGCGCCGGGCGACGCCATCGCCCGGCGATAGTCGCGCCCGCGATCCGACAGGAAACTCTCGAGCGTCTCCAGCGCCGCGCGCCGGCCACCCCGCTGCCGACCGGGGCAGAGATCCGGCGAGAGGCCGAGCGCGCGCGCCGCGGGGATCGCGCCCGGATCGATACCGGGCACCGGGCGCAGCCGCAGAGGGGGTGCGACCGGAACCGCGCGCACGAAGCGCGTGCGCCGCGCGGCCCATCCGTCACGCCCGCCGAGCCGGCGGATCACCGCGCATTGCGGATATTCCGCCCATTCGACGCCCTGCCCCCGCGCCCAGGCGGCGACGCGCCGGTCGCGGGCATAGGTCCAGCCATTGCCGGTCTCCTCGTGGCTGACCAGCCGCGTCACGCCGTGCCTGGCGCGCATGTCTTCCAGCACCGACACCGCGTCGCCCCGGCGAACGACCAGGGCGGCGCCCAGCGCGGCCAGCTCGGCGCGCAGCTCGGCCAGGCTTTCCGCGAAAACCGCCCACTGCCGTGCCGAGGTGTCCGGCAGCGCCCAGTAGTCCGGTTCCGCGATGTAGAGGGGTATGACCGGCCCGTCCCCGGCCGCCGCCGCCGCGAGGGCCGCGTGATCGGCCACCCGCAGGTCACGCTTGAACCAGAGGATCGTGACGGGCTGTTTCATGGCCCGGAGATAGAGGGGCCACGGGCGCGGTAAAGGTGGGAAAGGGCGTCAGTCCTCGGCCGCGTCGATCTGGCCGCCGCCTGGCGCGACCTCGATCTGGCGCTCGGCGCCGGCCGGATCCTGCCCTTCGGTGAAGCCGTAGCTGACATAGAACAGCATCGCCAGCGCGGCAGCGGCGAGGCAGAGCCCCAGCACGATCAGCGGGGCGCGGTGGCGGGCCTTCTGCTTTTCAAGTCTCGTGTCGGAAGCCGACATGGATTGCTCCTTTTCGGTTTTCGTCACTGGTCAAACGCCGGGGCGCGGCCCCGGTTCCCCCTTGCACCTAGCCGCCGGATGATGATTGTCAGGGGCGAAACACGCCCGCCGCTTTCACGTCGGCGCGAGATGAGAGGTTTCCCAGATGCGCGATCCCGCCCCGACCGCCGTTCACCTGTCCGACTACCGCCCGCCAGCCTGGCTGGTGGACGCGGTGCACCTGACCTTCCGGCTGGATCCCGGCGCGACGCGGGTGCTCTCGCGGATCGCGTTCCGCCCGAACCCGGCCGTGCCGCGCGGCGATCTGCGGCTCGACGGCGAACAGATCCGGCTGATCTCCGCCGCGATCGACGACACGCCGCTGGGGGACGCGGCCTTGGCCCCGGACGAGACCGGGCTGACCCTGCCGGCCGACCAGCTGCCCGACGGGCCGTTCACCTGGACCGCCGAGGTCGAGATCGATCCCGCGGGCAATACCGCGCTCGAGGGGCTTTACATGTCGCGGGGGATGTACTGCACCCAATGCGAAGCGCAGGGCTTTCGCCGCATCACCTATTATCCCGACCGCCCGGACGTCATGGCCCCCTTCACCGTGCGCATCGAGGCCGCGTTGCCGGTCCTTCTGTCCAACGGCAACCCGGTGGACAGCGGCGACGGCTGGGCCGAGTGGCACGACCCGTGGCCGAAGCCGAGCTACCTCTTCGCGCTGGTGGCCGGCGACCTGGCGGCGGTGTCCGATCGGTTCACCACCGCCTCGGGGCGCGGGGTGGCGCTGAATATATGGGTGCGCCCGGGCGACGAGGACCGCTGCGCCTATGCCCTCGACGCGCTGAAACGCTCGATGCGCTGGGACGAGAAGGTCTACGGCCGCGAATACGATCTCGACGTCTTCAACATCGTCGCGGTCGACGATTTCAACATGGGCGCGATGGAGAACAAGGGGCTCAACGTCTTCAACTCCAAGTTCGTGCTCGCCAGTCCCGAGACCGCGACCGACCAGGATTTCGAGCGGATCGAGGGCATCATCGCCCATGAATACTTTCACAACTGGACCGGCAACCGCATCACCTGCCGCGACTGGTTCCAGCTCTGCCTGAAGGAAGGCCTGACCGTCTTCCGCGACCAGGAGTTCACCGGCGACATGCGCTCGGCCGCGGTGAAACGGATCGACGACGTGCTGATGCTGCGCGCGCGCCAGTTCCGCGAGGATAACGGCCCGCTCGCCCACCCGGTGCGTCCCGAGAGCTACGTGGAGATCAACAACTTCTACACCGCCACCGTCTACGAAAAGGGCGCCGAGGTGATCGGCATGCTGAAGCGGCTGGTCGGTGAGGACGGCTACCGCGCCGCGCTCGATCTCTATTTCGACCGCCACGACGGCGACGCGGCGACCATCGAGGACTGGCTTCGTGTCTTCGAGGACGCGACCGGCCGCGACCTGTCGCAGTTCAAGCGCTGGTACAGCCAGGCCGGCACGCCCCGTCTGCATGTCACCGAGGCCTGGGAAAGCGGCACCTACACGCTGACCTTCCGCCAGGAGACGCCCCCCACCCCCGGCCAGCCCGCGAAGGCGCCGCAGGTCATCCCGATCGCGGTCGGCCTGCTCAACCCCAATGGCCACGAGGTGGTGCCGACCACGCTGCTGGAGATGACCGAGGCCGAGCAGAGCTTCCGCTTCGACGGCCTGGCGGCGCGGCCGATCCCGTCGATCCTGCGCGGCTTCTCGGCGCCGGTGATCCTGACCCGGCAGCCGGACAACGCCGAGCGCGCCTTCCTGCTGGCCCATGACACCGACCCCTTCAACCGCTGGGAGGCGGGCCGCGCCCTGGCCAAGGACGCGCTGATGCGCATGGTCACCGACGGGGCCGCGCCGGACACGGCCTTCATGGAGGCGCTCGGCCGGGTTATGGCCGACACGGATCTCGACCCAGCCTTCACCGCGCTGGCGCTGCGGCTGCCCGGCCCCGACGACCTGGCGCAGGGCCTCTACGAGGCGGGCGTCACGCCGGACCCGCTGGCGATCCACGCCGCCCGCGAGGCCCTGTCCACCGCCATCGCCGGGGCGCATGCGGGCCGGCTGGAGGAGCTTTACCGCGGCATGGACGTGCCCGGACCCTACAGCCCCGACGCGGCCGCCGCCGGCCGGCGCGCGCTCAGGCAGGCGGCGCTGTCCTACCTGACCCGTCTCGACGGCGGCAGGCTGGCCGGGGCGCAGTTCGCGGCGGCGCGCAACATGACCGAGGAACTCGCCGCCTTCGACTGCCTGCTGCGCGCCGGCGCCGGCGCCGCGGCGGCGGCGCGGTTCTACGACCGCTGGCAGGCGGACCGGCTGGTGCTCGACAAGTGGTTCACCCTGCAGGCCGCGAACGCCACCCCCGCGGAGGCCGTCGCCGTCACACGCCGGCTCACCGAGCATCCGGATTTCGACTGGACCAATCCGAACCGGTTCCGCGCCGTCATCGGGGCCTTCGCGATGATGAACCCGGCCGGGTTCCACGACCCGTCCGGCGCGGGCTACGAGCTGGTGGCGGACTGGCTGATCCGGCTCGACGGGCGCAATCCGCAGGCGGCGGCGCGCATGGCAAGCGCCTTCGAGACCTGGCATCGCTACGACGCCGACCGCCAGGCGCAGATGCGGGCCGCGCTGCAGCGGATCCGCGACCGCGCCGAGCTGTCGCGCGACATGGACGAGATGACCGGGCGAATCCTCGAGGGCTGAGGGAACCGGGACAAGGGGATGCGCGTTGGCGGGGTCGAACCTTTCCCTAGCGCAGTCAAGGAGACCCCGATGCCCGCGATCAACGACGCCCGCATCCTGATCATGGCCACCCACGGTTTCGAGCAGTCGGAACTGGAGGCCCCGCGTCAAAAGCTCCGATCAACCGGCGCGACGGTGGATCTCGCGACACCGGACGGCGAGGACATCCGGGGCTGGAAGACCGATCACTGGGGCGACCAGGCTCATGCGGACCGTGCGATCGCCGACACGGAGGCCGGGGATTACGACGCGCTGGTGCTGCCCGGCGGTCAGATCAATCCCGATCTTCTGCGCCTCGACGCCGACGCCGTGCAGCTCGTCCGGGACTTCGCGGACAGCGGCAAGGTCGTGGCCGCGATCTGCCACGGGCCCTGGATGCTGGTCGAGGCCGGCGTGGCCGAGGGCCGCAGGATGACCTCGTACCCGTCCATCCGGACCGATCTGAAAAATGCCGGCGCCGAGGTCGTGGACGCGCCCGTCGTGGCCGATGGCGGCGTCGTGACCAGCCGAAACCCCGGTGATCTGGAGGATTTCGTCCAGAAAATCATCGACGAGGTGCAAAGCGGCGACCGCGCGGGCGCCGCGTCGTGACGGCGTGCCAAACGGCGTCGCCGGTCTCGCGGATCCGCGCCGATGCGCCGGATCGCGCGGGATCGGCTTGCGCCCGGATACCGGCAGGTGTCACATTGGTGTAACGCCGCTTTGGTGGAACGACGCCATGAAGGACAGAATCGACCCGCTGATTGCCGAGCGCGCGCCGTGGCTCTACCGAGAGCACTGGGCCGTGCCGCCCGTGCGCCGGGTTCTGAACCGGATGCTCGGCTACGACCGGACGCTGGAGATCGGCACCGCGATCGAGGACGCCGCCCCGCCCGAGATCATGTCCCGCATGGCCGCGCTCATCGCGCGCGACGTGGAATTCTCGGGCCTCGAGAACATTCCGCGCAACGGCGCGGCGCTGATCGTGTCCAATCATCCGACCGGGATCGCGGACGGGATCATCCTGCACCACGTGCTGCGCCAGGTCCGGCCGGACGCCTATTACTACGCCAATTCCGACATCCTGCGTGTGCTGCCGCAGATGCAGGACATGATCGCGCCGGTCGAATGGCGCAAGGAAAAGCGCAGCCACGCCAAGACCCGCGAGACCATGGCCTATACCCGCAAGGCGGTCGATGCCGGTCGTCTCGGCGTCCTGTTCCCGTCGGGACGCCTGGCCAAGCGGCGCGGGCTCCGGCTGTTCGAGCGGCCCTGGATGCCCTCGGCGGCGATGATCGCGCGCAAGTTCGAGCTGCCCGTGATCCCGGTCAACATCCGGGCGCGCAATTCCGCGCTGTTCTACATCTTCGACCTCATCCACCCGACCCTGCGCGACATCACGCTGTTCCACGAGACGCTCAACAAGGATCGCCAGCCTTACCGCATCACCATCGGCAAGCCGATCGCGCCCGAACGGATCTCGTCCAATTCCCAGGACGGGATAGAGATGCTGATGAACGAGACGCTGGCGCTTGGCGGACGCCACGCGCCGACGGTTTCGCTGGTGCAGACCACCCGCATGCCGAGCTGGGCGCGCGAGACGGCGGGCGGATACTGAGGCCCCCTAGCCGTCGCGGCAGTAGCTCTGCGCGCGGGTCCAGGCGCGCATGTCGCCGCGCTTGCGCGCGCTGTGGAACGGTCCCCAGTCGGCCGCGACCCCGCGCCCGCCCGCGGCGATCACCCCGTCGCGCGGCACCGTCTCGGCCATGATCCGCACCGCGCAGGACAGGTTCTTCGCCCCGTCCTTCAGCGCCGCCGCGTCCCCGGCGGCGCAGCCATAGCCCCGCGCCGTGGCCGGGGCGATCTGCACCAGGCCGAACCAGCGCCCGCCACCGCCGGCGGCCCCCGGGTTCCAGGTGCTTTCGTGCTTGGCCAGGGTAGAGATGAGACCGGCCCAGAAGGCCTTGCGCGTTTCCGCGTCCGCCTCGGGATAGGCCGGGCACCAGTCGCCGACATCGGCGGGCTCCAGCGCGACGAGGGCGCGGCCGTGCCCGTCCAGCGCCGCCATCGTCGCCGCGGTCCAGCGATCGGCCTCGGGGCGATGATCCCAACGCATCGGCGGTGGCGTGTCCGGCGACTTGGTCGAGGCCACCGGCTCCGCGCAGCCGGCGGCCAGAAGGACCGCGACGAGCGCGACGGCGGAACGATATGACAGGCGCATCGGGTTTTCCCGGCAGTGCCGGCAGGCCGGCGGATCGGGCGCAGAATGCCCCCGACGCGCCGGCCACGCAATCCCTGGCGCCGCCGTCGAACCCGGATCGGCGAAACCCTGCGCGTCCGCCCTTGCCCGCCCGCCCCGGCTGGCCTAGAAGGCGGATCGACGACGGAGGACGCTGATGCTCGACCTGACCTATACCGAACCGGAGCCGAAGATCATCGCCGGCGCCAAGCAGGACTGGGAGCTCGTGATCGGGCTCGAGGTGCATGCGCAGGTGGCGTCCCGGGCCAAGCTGTTCTCCGGCGCCTCGACCGAATTCGGCGCCGAGCCCAACTCCAACGTCGCCTTCGTGGACGCGGCGATGCCGGGCATGCTGCCGGTGATCAACGAATTCTGCGTGGCCCAGGCGGTGCGCACCGGGCTCGGGCTCAAGGCGGAGATCAACCTCGTCTCGGCCTTCGACCGCAAGAACTACTTCTATCCCGACCTGCCGCAGGGCTACCAGATCAGCCAGCTCTACCACCCGCTCGTGGGCGAGGGCGAGGTGCTGGTGGACATGGGGCCGGGCGTTGCGCGCAAGGTCCGGATCGAGCGCATCCACATGGAGCAGGATGCCGGCAAGTCGATCCACGACATGGACCCGACGATGTCCTTCGTGGACCTCAACCGCACCGGCATCGCGCTGATGGAGATCGTCAGCCGCCCCGACATCCGCGGCCCCGAGGAAGCCGCCGCCTATGTCGCCAAGCTGCGCCAGATCATGCGCTATCTCGGCACCTGCGACGGCAACATGCAGTCGGGCAACCTGCGCGCCGACGTGAACGTGTCGGTCTGCCGTCCGGGCGATTACGAGAAGTACCAGGAAACGCAGGATTTCAGCCATCTCGGAACGCGCTGCGAGATCAAGAACATGAACTCGATGCGCTTCATCCAGCAGGCGATCGAATACGAGGCGCGCCGCCAGATCGCGATCATCGAGGATGGCGGCGCGGTTGTGCAGGAAACCCGCCTCTACGATCCCGACAAGGGCGAGACACGCTCGATGCGGTCCAAGGAAGAGGCGCATGACTACCGCTACTTCCCCTGCCCCGACCTGTTGCCGCTCGAGATCGAGCAGGCCTGGGTGGACGACATCGCCGCCAGCCTGCCGGAACTGCCGGACGAGAAGAAGGCCCGCTTCGTCACGGACTTCGGCATCACCGAGTACGACGCCGGCGTGCTGACGGCGGAACCGGCCAACGCCGCCTTCTTCGAGGCCGTGGCCGGGGGCCGCGACGGCAAGCAGGCGGCCAACTGGGTCATCAACGAGCTGTTCGGCCGGCTGAACAAGGAAGATCTCGGCATCGAGGAGAGCCCCGTCTCGGCCGCGCAGCTGGGCGGCATCCTCGACCTGATCGCCAAGGGCGACATCTCGGGCAAGATCGCCAAGGAACTGTTCGAGATCGTCTGGGCCGAGGGCGGCGACCCCGCCGAGATCGTCGAGGCCCGCGGCATGAAACAGGTCACCGACACCGGCGCCATCGAGGCCGCGGTCGACAAGATCATCGCCGAGAACCCCGCCCAGGTGGAAAAGGCCCAGACCAACCCAAAGCTCGCGGGCTGGTTCGTCGGCCAGGTGATGAAGGCCACCGGCGGCAAGGCCAACCCAAAGGCAGTCAACCAGATCGTGGCGTCGAAGCTCGGACTCTGAGCCCGGCCGGGCCGGCGGCGCGCCGCCACGCGGCCCCGCGGCAATGGACAGCCGCGGCAAACGGCTGCTAGGCTCTACCCTGACGCGACCAGATCCGGAGTCAGGCCATGCCGTCCCGCTATGAATACCGTGTCGTCCCCGCGCCCCGCCGCGGGGCCAAGGGCAGGAAACTCGGAGCCCCCGAGGACCGCTTCGCCCATGCGCTCGGCACGGTGATGAACGAGCTCGGCGCCGAGGGCTGGGAATACCTCCGCACCGACAGCCTGCCCGTCGAGGAACGCACCGGTCTCGCGGCGCGGCGCACGGTCTATCGCAGCATGCTGGTCTTTCGCCGCCCGCTGGCCGAAGGGGCCCCGGCCGCCGACGTCGCGGCGCGCGCCGCGCCCCCTGTTACCGCCGGCCGCCCGCCGCGGCAGCGTCCCGGCGCCTCGGCTCTCGAACGGCTGCAGGCAAGCCTTGCCGTGCCCGATCCCGGCCCGCGGCCGGCCCGGCGCGAGGAACCTCGGCTCGGCCGGATGGTCCCGAACCGGAACGCGGATGCGGGGCGCGACTGAGCGGCCCCGCCGCGCGCTCAGCGCAAATCCATCGACAAGGCGTGAATCCGGCCCATGATATCGGGGCCGAGCGCCGCATGCACCGCCCGGTGGCGCGCGATGCGGCTCTTTCCTTCGAACCGCGGGCTCGCGATCACCAGGTGCCAGTGGCTCTCGCCCGAACCGTCGTCGCCGGCATGGCCGGCATGCCGATGGCTTTCGTTGATGACCTCGAGTTCGGTGGGCGCAAGCGCCTCTTCGAGCCGGTTGCGGATCTGGTCTTCAAGCCCCATGTGAAATTCCATCTTCCTTAGAGATTGCCCTTGGTTCGCGCGCACAAAACACTAAACTAATGCGCCCGAGTCGAGAACAAACGCGTGACACATGACGGACCGTTCCCCTTTCGATTTCGATATCCGCGCCTCGGTTGACAAGAAGAAGCGCAACCGGGGTCGTCGCGGCATGTCCGGCGCTTTCGAGACCTCGCAGCGCGTCTGCGAGCAGCCCGGCTGCGACAAGCCCGGCCAGTACCGCGCGCCGAAATCGCCCGATCACCTGGACGAATATTTCTGGTTCTGCCTCGACCATGTGCGGGAATACAACCTGAAGTGGAACTTCTTTTCCTCGCAGAACGAGGAAGAGGTCGAGGAACAGATGCAGAAGGATCGGGTCTGGGGGCGCGGTACGCGTCCGCTCAACGATCGCGAGCAGCGGGCCTGGGAACGGCTCGGCATCGACGACCCGATGCAGATCCTGGGCGAGAAGGCGACCCAGAACCCAGGCAAGGGCCGGGCCGGCGCCGCGACCCGACGCCTGCCGCCGACCGAGCGCCGTGCGCTCGAGATCCTGGACGCGCAGGATCACTGGACCCGCACCGAGATCCGCAAGCAGTACAAGTCGCTGGTCAAGGATCTTCACCCGGACATGAACGGCGGCACGCGCGCCGACGAGGAGCGCCTGCAAGAGGTCGTCTGGGCCTGGGACCAGATCAAGGAAAGCCGCAGCTTCAAGGACTGAACCGGCTGCGCTGCGACGGGACCGCCGGCCGCGCCGGGGCGACGTCCTTCCCCTTGCCTCTCGTCGCGATATGTTCCACTACACGCGGGTTGCGAAACGCGCCGTCCGGCCGGGGACCGGGCGCACGGAAACGGGATGACAGCATGGCAGACGGCAGGATGGAAATGGCACAGGAGCCGACGAAGCGGCATTCGGTCCGCGAGGTTTTCGGCATCGACACCGACATGGAGGTGTACGGCTTCGCCGAGTCCAACGACCGTGTGCCGGAACTCGATTCGACCTACAAGTTCGACCCCGACACGACGCTCGCGATCCTGGCCGGCTTTTCCCATAACCGCCGGGTGATGATCCAGGGCTATCACGGCACCGGCAAATCGACCCATATCGAGCAGGTGGCCGCGCGGTTGAACTGGCCCACGGTGCGGGTCAATCTCGACAGCCATATCAGCCGGATCGACCTGATCGGCAAGGATGCCATCAAGCTGCGCGACGGCAAGCAGGTCACCGAGTTCCAGGAGGGCATCCTGCCCTGGGCGCTGCGCAACCCCGCGGCCATCGTCTTCGACGAATACGATGCCGGCCGGGCCGACGTGATGTTCGTGATCCAGCGTGTGCTGGAGGTGGACGGCAAGCTGACGCTCTTGGACCAGAACGAGGTGATCACGCCGCATCCCTATTTCCGGCTTTTCGCGACGGCCAACACCGTCGGGCTCGGCGACACGACGGGACTCTATCACGGCACCCAGCAGATCAACCAGGGCCAGATGGACCGCTGGTCGATGGTCGCCACGCTGAACTATCTCAGCCACGACGCCGAGACGCAGATCGTGCTGTCGAAGAACCCGCATTACAACACCGAGAAGGGCCGCCGGACCATCGGCCAGATGGTGACCGTCGCGGATCTCTCGCGCACCGCCTTCATGAATGGCGACCTGTCCACCGTGATGAGCCCGCGAACGGTCATCAACTGGGCCCAGAACGCCGAGATCTTCCGCGACGTGGGCTATGCCTTCCGCGTGACCTTCCTCAACAAGTGCGACGAGCTGGAACGCCAGACCGTGGCCGAGTTCTACCAGCGCTGCTTCGACGAGGAGCTGCCCGAGAGCGCGGCGAGCGTCAGCCTCGGCTGACGGCCCGCGACGGCGAGGATCATGACCAGGCAGACCGACAACCCCGCCGACCCGTTCAAGAAGGCACTGGCGGAAGCGACCAAGACGATGGCCGACGACCCGGAGATGTCGGTCAGCTATTCCGTCGATCCGCCGGGCATGACGTCGGACTCGATGCGCCTGCCCCAGATCAGCCGGCGGATGACCCGCGACGAGGTGCTGCTGGCGCGCGGCACCGCGGACGCCTTCGCGCTGCGCCGCAAGTACCACGACGACAAGACGGCGGCGAAATACCAGCCGCAGGGCGAGATCGCCCGCGCGCTCTACGACGCGATGGAGACCGCGCGCTGCGAGGCGATGGGTGCGCGCGACATGCCCGGCACCGCCAAGAACATCGACGCGCGCATCGCCGACGAGGCCGCGCGCCGGGGCTACGGCGATATCACCGACCCGGGCGACGCGCCGCTGGCCCAGGCCGCCGGCTACCTGGTGCGCCATCTCGCGACCGGCCGCGACCTGCCCGCGGGCGCCGACAACGTGATGGATCTCTGGCGCGGCTTCATCGAGGGCCAGGCCGGCGACACGCTCGGCCGGCTCGACCGGGTTCTGGCCGACCAGACGGAATTCGCCCGCTTCACCCGCAAGGTGATCGAGGATCTCGGCTACGGCGACCAGCTTGGCGAGGATCCCGACGCCGAGAACGACGAGCAGGACGAGACCGCCGAGGAGGACCAGAGCGAGGAAGAGACCCCCGACAGCGAGGGGCGCGACAACGAGGAGTCGACCGACGACCAGGAGGCGCCGCCCGACGAATCCGAGAGCCAGGAGACCGACCAGTCCGAGGCGCAGGTCTCGATGGAAGAGGCCGACGACCAGGACATGGCCGACGAGGCGGAGCTGCCCCAGGGCGAGCCGCCGCACGAGCCGCCGCCGCCCCAGCCCCATTCCGAGGCCGACCCGGACTACAGCGTCTTCACCACCGGCTTCGACGAGGAAATCCGCGCCGAGGACCTGGCCGAACCGGCAGAGCTCGAACGGCTGCGCGCCTATCTCGACCAGCAGCTTGAGCCGCTGAAGGGCGCCGTCAGCCGGCTGGCCAACAAGCTCCAGCGCCGCCTGCAGGCGCAGCAGAACCGCAGCTGGGAGTTCGACCGCGAGGAGGGCATCCTCGATGCCGGGCGGCTCGCCCGCGTCGTGGCGAACCCGACGACGCCGCTCTCCTTCAAGGTCGAGAAGGACACCGAGTTCCGCGACACCGTCGTGACGCTGCTGCTGGACAATTCCGGCTCGATGCGCGGGCGGCCGATCTCCATCGCGGCGATCTGCGCCGACATCCTCGCGCGCACGCTGGAACGCTGCCAGGTCAAGGTCGAGATCCTCGGCTTCACCACCCGCGCCTGGAAAGGCGGGCAAAGCCGCGAGGCGTGGCTGGCCGACGGCCGCCCGCAACAGCCCGGCCGCCTGAACGACCTGCGCCACATCGTCTACAAGGGGGCCGACGCACCCTGGCGCCGCGCCCGGCCCAACCTCGGACTGATGATGAAAGAGGGCCTGCTGAAGGAGAATATCGACGGCGAGGCGCTGGAATGGGCCCATCGCCGCGTGACCGCGCGCAACGAGGCGCGGAAGATCCTGATGGTGATCTCGGACGGCGCGCCGGTGGACGACTCCACCCTGTCCGTGAACCCGGCCAACTATCTCGAAAAGCACCTGCGGGACGTGATCGCCATGGTCGAGCGCAAGAAGCAAGTGGAACTCCTGGCCATCGGCATCGGCCATGACGTGACCCGCTACTACGACCGGGCCGTGACCATCACCGACGTCGAACAGCTGGCCGGTGCCATGACCGAGCAGCTGGCCGCGCTCTTCGACATCGACCCGCGGGCCTCGGAACGGGCCATGCGCGTCGCGCTGACGCGGGCAAGCTGATGCTGCAGTCCTTCGCCGTCACCTCCCGCCCCGAACAGGGTCCGCCGCGGCTCGCCCGGCTGCGCGAGGCCATGCGCGCCGCGGGGCTCGACGGCTTTCTCGTGCCGCGGGCGGACGCCCACCAGGGCGAATACGTCGCGCCCCGCGACGAGCGGCTGGCCTGGCTCACGGGCTTCACCGGCTCGGCCGGTTTCGCGGTCGTGCTGCGGGATGTCGCCGGCATTTTCGTTGACGGCCGCTACCGGGTGCAGGTGAAGGCCCAGGTCGATACCGCCCATTTCACCCCCGTCGACTGGCCCGAGACCAAGCCCGGCCCATGGCTCAGGGAGCACTTGCCCACCGGCGGCAGGGTCGGCTTCGATCCCTGGCTGCACACCCCCGCCCAGATCGAAGAGATCGCGACGGCGCTGGCGGGCAGCGGCGTGGTGCTGGCGCCGGTCGAGAACCCGCTCGACCGGGTCTGGGACGACCGNCCCGCNCGCCCGGCAGAGCCGGTGCGNANCTATCCCAAGGCGTATGCCGGGAAAGGCGACGAGACGAAGCGCGCGGAGATCGCCGAGGCGCTGCGCGCGGCCGGNCACAAGGCNGCCGTNNTGACCCTGCCCGACTCGATCTGCTGGCTACTGAACATCCGCGGCGCGGACATCCCCCGGAACCCGGTCGTCCACGCCTTCGCGATCCTGCATGACGACGGGCATCTGCACCTGTTCTCCGACCCCGAGAAGTTCGACGGTCTCGGCCCCGATCCGGGCATCGACCTGGCCCATTGGGACGCCTTCGAGGATGCGCTCGCCGCGCTGACAGGCCCGGTGCGCGTCGACAAGGCCAGCGCGCCCTGCGCGGTGTCCGCCGCGCTCGAGGCCGCGGGCGTGGCCATCGCCTGGGCCGACGATCCCTGCATCCTGCCCAAGGCCTGCAAGACCGAAACCGAGATCGCCGGCGCCGTCGAGGCACATCTGCGCGACGGCGCCGCGATGGTCGAGTTCCTGGCCTGGCTCGACGCGCAGAACCCGGCCGCGCTGACGGAAATCGACGTGGCGACCGCGCTCGAGGGGTTCCGCGAGGCCACGGGCGCGCTGCAGGACATCAGCTTCGAGACCATCGCCGGCGCGGGACCGCACGCCGCCCTGCCCCATTACCGGGTGACCGAGGACTCGAACCGCCGCCTTGCCGCGGGCGAGCTGCTGCTGGTCGATTCGGGCGGGCAGTACCTGGACGGCACGACCGACATCACCCGCACCATGGCGATCGGCGCCGCCGGCGCCGAAGAACGCGCCTGTTTCACCCGCGTGCTCAAGGGCATGATCGCGATCTCCATGACCCGCTGGCCGCGTGGCTTGGCCGGGCGCGACCTGGACGCGCTGGCGCGCTGGCCGCTCTGGCAGGCGGGTCTGGACTATGATCACGGGACGGGGCATGGTGTCGGTGCCTATCTCAGCGTGCACGAGGGACCGCAACGCCTGTCGCGCATCTCGCACGTGCCGCTGGAACCGGGCATGATCCTGTCGAACGAGCCCGGCTATTACCGCGAGGGGGCCTTCGGCATCCGGATCGAGAACCTGATCGTGGTGGAAGAGGCACCGGCGCTGCCCGGGGCCGACGCGCGGGAGATGCTGGCCTTCCGTACGCTCACCTACGTACCGATCGATCGGCGTCTGATCGACGCCGCGCTGCTGACCGGGGCCGAACGCGACTGGCTCAACGCCTACCACGCCGAGGTCCTGGACAGGATCGGCCCCCGCTGCGGCGACGCGGCGCGCGCCTGGCTCGAAGCCGCCTGCGCGCCGATCTGACACGCCCGCGTTACAAGCGCCCCGGTATAGGATGCCGGGAAGACAAAAAGGGAGGGACGGATGACCGACCATATTCAGATACGGCCGGCCGAGGGGCTCTGGGTCGTGCGCGCCGGCGGCGCGGTTTTGGGCGAGAGCCGCGATGCGCTGGAATTCCACGAGGGTGACCGGCCGGCGGTGATCTATTTCCCGCGATCCGATATCGGCATGGCGTTCCTCGACGAATCCGAGACCCGCACCCGCTCCCCCGACATGGGCGAGGCCACCTATTACAGCATCCAGACCAAGAGCACGGTCATCAAGGATGCCGGCTGGTCCTACGAGGATCCGGTGGCCGGCGCGGAACAGATCAGGGGCTACCTCGCCTTCCATCCCGAAAAGGTCACGGTGGAGCAGCTCTGATCGGGGTGCCGCGCGCCGTCAGGAATGTTCCTCGGCCGCCGTGGCCGAGAGCGCCCGGTTGAACGCCTTGAGCGCGTCCACCTGGTAGACCGCCCCCCAGAGCACCGTGGGCGCGTCCTTCTCCGCCCGCGAGACCACCGGCAGGAATTCGGGGTTGTTGGCCTCGAAGACCGGCATCGCAGCCTCGAGCGTGGCCTCGCGGTCGATATAGACGCCCTGCTCGATCAGTTCCCAGCAGCGGTCCTCCGGCGCGGCGCGCTGGCTGTCCTTGGGCCGCATCACGAGGCTGACCGGCACGGTGGCCAGCAGGTAGGCCTGCGGACCGGCCGCGAGGTGCAGGTCGCGTCTCTCGAGCTGGGTGAGGAAGAAGGAGCGGTCGACCATGCGGCTGGCCAGCGCCGTCGAGGTCGAGACCGCGACCATCACCGCGAGCCCCGTCTGCCAGTCGCCGGTCAGTTCGAAGACGATCATCGTCGTCGAGATCGGCGCGCCCAGCACCGCCGCGGCGACCGCCCCCATCCCCGCCAGCGCGTAGAGCGTCTCGGATCCCGAGACCTCCGGAAAGATCGCCGTGGCGACCAGGCCGAAGGCCAGCCCGGTCAGAGCGCCCACCATCAGCGACGGCGAGAACACCCCGCCGCCCATGCGCCCGGCCATGGTCACGGCCACGGCGAAGACCTTGACCGCCGCGAAGACCATCGCGTTCCAGAGCAGCAATTCTCCCGTCAGCGCCGCCGATGTCGTCTCGTAGCCGACCCCGATGATATGCGGGAACCAGATCGCCACGGCGCCCAGCACCAGCCCCGCCACCGCCGGGCGCAGCCAGCCCGGCATCCGGGTGGCGCGCTGGATCACCGTGCCCAGATCCTCGGCCAGGAAGATCGCGCGCATCAGGATCACCGCGACGAGCCCGCAGACCAGCCCAAGGATCAGGAAGGCCGGAAGCTCGACATAGAAGGCGAGCACGCTTTCCTCGGTCAGGCTGAACTCGGTGATGTTGCCGAATTCGAGCCGGTTCACCACCGTTCCCGCGACCGCGGCGATGGCGATGGGCGCGAAGGCATGCACGGCGAAATGGCGCAGCACCACCTCGAGCGCGAAGAGCGTGCCGGCGATCGGCGCGTTGAACGAGGCCGACACGGCCGCGGCCACCGCGCAGCCCAGCAGGTCGCGGCCGGTCATGCCGCTGGCGTTGATGCGCTGGCAGACCCAGGTCGAGATCACGCCCGCCATGTGCACGACCGGCCCCTCGCGTCCCGTTGAGCCGCCGGTCGAGAGCGTCACCAGCGACGCCAGCGCCGAGGCGATGCCGGCGCGGATCTCGACCCGCCCGTCGCGGAGCGCCGCACCGTTTATGACGTCGGCGACACCGCGCGATATCCCGTCGGGCGTCATGGCGTTCAGGATGATGCCCACGACAAGCCCGCCGATCACGGGGACGATCAGCACGACCCACCAGGGCAGGGTTTGCAGGTGACTGGCCAGCATCACGTCGTCGGTGCCGTAGATCAGGGTCTGCAGCGCCGAGATCCCCTTGCGGAAGAACAGCGCCGCGAAGCCGGCGGCGATCCCGATCAGAAGCGCGATCAGCCAGAACTGGATCTGGCTCGGTCCCTTTTCGCGCATGGTGCGCCAGGCATGCCAGAGGTTCCTGACCCCGCCGGTCAGCTCCCGTTCGAGAAACTCTCGGATCTGCCTGAGCACCGTTCCCTACCGCATGGCGAACCGGCTTTTCCCTGCCGCCGCACTGGCCTAGTGTCGGTCCGACCCGGAACAGGAGGCTCAGATGTCGATCCAGCAGGCAATTACCGAACTGCAGGCAGTCTTAGGCGATCGCATCACCACCTCCAAGTCCGATCTCGACCTGCACGGTCAAAACGAGACCCATTTCCCGCACCTGCCGCCCGACGCGGTGGCCTATCCCGAGACCACCGACGAGGTTGCCCGGATCGTGCGAATCTGTGCGGCGAACGACTGCCCGATCATTCCCTGGGGCGTCGGCACCTCGCTCGAGGGCCACGCGCTGGCGCTCAAGGGGGGCGTGACGATCGACTTCGTGGGGATGGATCGCCTGCTGGAAGTCAACGACGCCGACATGGACTGCACCGTGCAGCCCGGCATCACGCGCGAAGCGCTGAACACCGAACTGCGCGCCACGGGCCTGTTCTTTCCCGTCGATCCCGGCGCCAACGCCACCATCGGCGGCATGGCCGCGACGCGGGCCTCGGGCACCACGGCCGTGCGCTACGGCACGATGCGCGACAATGTCCTGGCGCTCGAGGTGGTGACGGCCGACGGGCGGATCATCCGCACCGGCAGCCGGGCGCGCAAGACCTCGGCCGGCTACGACCTGACCGGGCTTTTCCTGGGCTCTGAGGGCACGCTCGGCGTCATCACGGCGCTGACGCTGCGCCTGCAGGGCCAGCCCGAGGCGATTTCCGCCGGCATCTGCGCCTTCGACGAGATCGGCGACGCGGTCAGCGCGGTGATCACGACGATCCAGATGGGCATTCCCATGGCCCGGATCGAGTTCGTGGACGAGGCCACCGCCGCCGCCTTCAACGCGCAATCCGGCGCAGGCATGCCGGAAAAGCCGCACCTGATGGTGGAATTCCACGGCTCCGACGCCGGCGTGGCCGAGCAGTCGGAACGCTTCGGCGAGATCGTGGCCGAGTTCGGCGGCTCCGAGTTCCAGTGGTCCAAGCAGACCGAGGAACGCAACCGGCTCTGGAAGATGCGCCACAACGCCTACTATTCCTGCCTGCAACTGCGCCCCGGCGCGACCGCGGTGGTCACGGATCTCTGCGTGCCGATCTCGCGGCTCGCCGAGGCGGTGGCGGAGACCCGCGCCGATATCGACGCAAGCCCGATCCCGGGTCCGATCCTCGGCCATGTGGGTGACGGGAATTTCCACGCGATCCTGCTGGTCGAACCCGGCAACCACGCGGAAATGACGGCGGCCAAGGCGCTGTCGCACCGGATGGTCGAACGCGCGCTCAGGCTCGGCGGCACGGTCACCGGCGAGCACGGGGTCGGCATGGGCAAGCTCGACTACATGGAAGCCGAACACGGCGCCGGCTGGGACGTCATGGGCCAGATCAAGCGGGCGCTCGATCCGCAGGGCATCCTGAACCCCGGCAAGATGATCCGCGGAGCGTGAGGCGCGATGCTGCCCGCCACGCCCGGTGATTTCCCGCGCGCCTTCGCAGAGGCCTGGATGAACCGCGACGCGGGCGCGCTGGCCGCGCTCTTCGCCGAGGACGCGGATTTCGTGAACGTCGTCGGCATCTGGTGGGAAGATCGCGCCGCCATCCGCCGCGCCCACCATTACGGGCTGACCACCTTCTTCGCCGAGAGCCGGCTCGCCCTGGGCCGCGTCAAGACACGTGCTCTCGGCGCCGGCATGGCCGTGGTTCATGCGCGGTTCCGGCTCTCGGGACAGCTGCGGCCGGAGGGCGGCACCGCGCCCGACCGGCAGACGATCCTGGTCACCGTGCTCCGCGACACCGGCGCGGGCTGGCAGGCCGTTGCGGCACAGAATACCGATATCATGCCGGGGGCGGAAACCCACTTGGCGGGCGAGGACGGGCTGCGTGCCGCGGATTACCGGGCCTAACCCCCGAGCAGCGCCTCGGCCGCGGCCCGTGCCTCGTCGGTGACGCGGTCCCCGGCCAGCATCCGGGCGATCTCGTCCACGCGCGCGGCCCCGGACAAGGGCACCACGGCCGAGGTCGTCTGATCGCCCTCGACCCGCTTTTCCACCCGCCAGTGGTGGGCACCCTTCGCCGCGACCTGCGGCGAATGGGTCACCACCAGCACCTGCGCCCCGTCCGCCAGCCGCGCGAGCCGCCGGCCCACCGCGTCGGCGGTCGCGCCGCCCACGCCGCGGTCGATCTCGTCGAAGATCATCGTCAGGCCCGCCTGGCGGCCCGTCAGGCACACCTTGAGCGCCAGCAGGAAACGCGACAGCTCGCCGCCGGACGCGATCTTGTCGAGCGGCCCGGCCGGGGCGCCGGGGTTCGTCGCGACGCGGAAGGTCACAGCGTCGCGCCCCTCGGGGCCGGGCTCCGCCGGGGCGATCCCGGTCGTGAACACGGCCCGCTCCATCTTGAGCGGCGCCAGCTCGTCGGCCATCGCCGCATCGAGCCGCGCGGCCGCCTCGTGGCGGATCTCGGACAGGGCGCCCGCGGCGGCGTCATAGCCACCCTCGGCCTCGGCCAGGGCGGATTTCAGGCCCGCGATTTCCTCGGCGCCGCGATCGATCGCGTCGAGCCGGGCGCGCAGGTCGCCGGCAAAGCCGCCCAGCTCGTCGGGCAGAACGTCATGCTTGCGCGCCAGCGCGCGGATCGCGAAGAGCCGTTCCTCGATCCGCTCCAGCTCGTGCGGGTCGAAATCGAGCGCCTCAAGGCAATGCTCGACGCCCTGCGCGGCCTCGCCCAGTTCGGTCAGCGCGCGGCCAAGCGCCGCGAGCGGCGCCTCGAGCTGCTCGCCGGCCTGGTCGCGCGCATCTTCGAGCCAGCGCAGCGCGTCGCCCATCAGCCCCTCGGCCCCCTCGGGGCCCAGCGCCGCATGCGCCCGCGCGATGTCCTCGCGGATTCGCTCGGCGCCCTGCATCAGGCGCCGCCGGCGGTCGAGGTCGGCCTCTTCGCCGGGCCGCGGGTCCAGCGCGTCCAACTCGCCCACGGCATGACGCAGGAACTCTTCCTCCCGCTCGGCCTCGGCCAGCTGCGCCTCGGCCGCGTCGAGCGCCTTGCGCGCCGCCGCCCGCGCGCGCCAGGCCGCGCGGGTGTCGGCCAGCTGCGCATCCAGACCCGCATAGGCATCCAGCAGCGCCCTGTGCCCGCGCGGGTTCAGCAGGCCACGGTCGTCCTGTTGGCCGTGAAGCTCCACCAGCATGTCCGAAAGCGCGCGCAAGACCTCGCCGGAACAGCGCCGGTCGTTGACCCAGGCCTGCTTACGCCCGTCGGGGCGGTTGACACGGCGCAGGATCAGCTCGTCGCCGGCGGGCAGGCCGGCCTCGTCGAGCACGGCGCGCGCCGGATGCGTCCCCGGCAGGTCGAAGACCGCGACGACCTCGCCCTCCGCCGCCCCGGCGCGCACCAGCTCCGCCCGCCCCCGCCAGCCCAGCACGAAGCCGAGCGCGTCCAGCAGGATCGACTTGCCCGCGCCGGTCTCGCCGGTCAGCACATTGAGCCCCGGCCGGAGATCCATCTCCAGCCGGTCGATGATCAGCATGTCCCGGATGTCGAGGCTTCGCAGCATGCGAGGTGGCTCCCGTCAGAGCCACTCGCCGCGGATCGTGCGCCGGTAGACCGCGCGAAGCCAGCTGTCGCCGCGCGCCTCGGGCGCGAGGCCACGACCGGTCAGCAGCCTGTAGCTGTCGTCGTAGAACGGGCTGCCTCGGTAGTTGTGGCCGAGGATCGCGGCGGCGGTCTGCGCCTCGGCGGCGAGGCCGAGCGACAGGTAGGATTCCACCAGCCGGTGCAGCGCCTCGGGCGTGTGCGTGGTGGTCTGGAAATCCTCCACGACAGCCCGGAAACGGTTGATCGCCGCGGTGTAATGCCCCCGCTTCAGGTAGTAACGCCCGATCTCCATTTCCTTGGCCGCCAGGTGGTCGAAAGCGAGATCGAATTTCAGCATCGCGGACTGCGTGTATTCGCTGTCGGGATAGTTTTCGATCACCCGCCGGAATGCCTGCAGGGCCTGGTAGGTCAGCCCCTGGTCGCGACCGATCTTGTCGATCTGGTCGTAATAGCTCAGCGCCAGCAGGTACTGCGCGTAGGCCGCGTCCTCGTCGGCGGGGTAGAAATCGATGTAGCGCTGCGCGGCGGCGCGGCTCTGCTCGTATTCGCCGGCCTGGTGCCAGGAATAGGCCGTCATGATCAGCGCCCGCTTGGCCCATTCGGAATAGGGATAGAGCCGCTCGACCTCGACGAAATATTCGGCCGCGCCATCGGGATTGCCGGAGTCCAGCCGCGCCTCGGCGCGCTGGTAGATTTCCTCGGCCGAGTAGCTGTCCAGAGGGGCTTCGCGCGATCCGCCACCACAGGCCCCGAGCACCGCAAGAACCGCAAACGCGCCCAGGGTTCCCGCCAGTCTCCTGCCTCGTGCCATGAACACCAAACCCCGTCTTGTCCTGTCCGCGGCATGGCTGCCGCGCCGGTTTCTCCTAGCACATAAAAACCGGAGGAAAAACGGTTTCCGCGCCTCAGGCGACCCGGGAGAGATCGCCGTGTTCGATGCCCACCCCGGGCAGCATGGCCGCGGTCTCGGCGTCGCATTCCATGACCTCCACCGCGCCGGGCGTGGCGAAGAGCTTGTGCAAAAGCGCGTTCGTGACCGCGTGACCGGCGCGCAGCCCGGTATAACGGCCGAGAATCGGCGCCCCGGCAAGCGCGAGATCGCCCAGCGCGTCGAGCATCTTGTGGCGGACGAACTCGTCGGCGTGGCGCAGCCCGCCGGGCGAGAGCACCTCGGCATCCTGCACGACGACGGCATTCTCGTAGCTGCCCCCCCTGGCGAGACCCGCGGCGCGCATCGCCTCGACGTCGCGCTGCCGGCAGAAGGTCCGGCTGTCGCACAGCTCGCGCACGAAGGCCCCGTTGGACAGGTCGAGCCGAAGTTCCTGGGTGCCGATGGCCGGTTCGTCGAACTCGATCCGGTAGTCCATCTCGAACCGGTCGGCCGGCTCCAGGCGCGCCATCGCGTCGCCGTCGCGGACCTCGATCGCCTCGCGCACCCGGAACACGAAGAGCGGCGCATCCTGCGAGCGCAGCCCGCGCCGCAGGATCTCGCGCACGATCCGGGCCGAGCTTCCATCGAGGATCGGCACCTCGGGCGCGTCAATTTCGACCAGGGCGTTGTGGACCCCGCACCCGGCCAGCGCGGCCATGACATGCTCGACCGTCGAGACCTCGACACCCTCGGCGTTGACCAGCGGCGTGCAGAGCTGCGGCGCCGTGACCGCGTCGTAGCGCGCCGGGATCATGTTGTCGCGATCGGTGACGTCGGTGCGCCGGAACCAGATGCCGTGATTTGCCGGCGCCGGACGCAGCGTCATGCGCACCGGCTTGCCGGAATGCAGGCCTGTTCCCGGAATCGCGATGTCTGCCCTGAGCGTCGTCTGTACCATGCGGTCCATCTTGGAATCTGTCGCCCCGGGCATGAGTCATACCCCGGGCCGGGTTACCGCAGAGGGGTAGAGCCGCAAGGGTTACACCTCAACTCAATCTTTATTTCTCTCTGAAACATAGGGAATCCGGGGGCGCGGAAATCCGCTCATCCCGGGAAATCCAAACTCCAGGTGCTTGAAAAGCAACAAGAAAAAGGCCGGCAACGCCGGCCTTTTCCCTGGGATTGTGACGGCTTCAGTTCGCCTGGCGTCGCAGGAAGGCCGGGATCTCGATCCGTTCCTGTTCCGGATCGGTCTCCTCCTCTTCCTCGATATGGGTCTGGGCCGGCGTCGCGCGGCGCGTCGGCGGCTCCTGCACGGCGCGCGGTTGCGCGGGGGCTTCCTCGCCGTGATGGCCCGTCATGCGGTTGATGAGCGAGTTGATCCCGAAGAGCTTCCGGTCTCCGTGCGCGACGCGGTCCTCCTCGGTCGCGCGCGGCTGCTGCTGTGCGCCCTGCGGCGTCTTGTTGACCGCGGCGCGCAGCCGCTGCATCGCCTCGGGCGAGGCGGTGCCGGGCGCGGGCGGCTTCGGCGCCACATAGGCATCGGCTTCGGCCGCGGGCGGATCCTGCCGGGCGGCCGGCTCGTGCTGCGGCTCCGGCTGGTAGGCCGGCGGCGGCAGGTCGTCCGCGGCGGCCCCGGGCGCCCCCCGGTTGTCGGCGGCAAAGCCGGTGCCGGTGGCGGCGGCGGGCTGTTCCTCGCCCTGGAAATCCCCGAAGAGCGACGGCTCGCCCCGCGGCTCCGCCGGCTGGTCGTGCTCGGCATGGGGGTGCTGCTGGGTCTCGAACAGCGCTGCCGCGGCGGCGGCATGTTCTTCCTCGGCGACGGTGGCCGCCGGCTTCAGCGGCTCGGAAATCCGGCGGCGCGGCACCGGCATGTCAGCATGGACGTTGGAGGCGTCGATCCCGGTGGCCACCACCGACACCCGCATGGTGCCTTCCATGTCCGGGTCGAGCGTCGAGCCGACGATGATGTTGGCGTCCGGATCGACTTCTTCGCGGATCCGGTTCGCCGCCTCGTCCAGTTCGAAGAGCGTCAGATCATGCGCGCCCGTGATGTTGATGAGCACGCCCTTCGCGCCCTTGAGGCTGATCTCGTCCAGAAGCGGGTTCGCGATGGCTTTCTCGGCGGCCTGGATGGCGCGATCTTCGCCGTCGGCCTCGCCGGTGCCCATCATCGCCTTGCCCATCTCGTCCATCACCGCGCGGACATCGGCGAAGTCGAGATTGATCAGGCCCGGCCGGACCATCAGGTCGGTGACGCCCTTCACGCCCTGATAGAGCACGTCGTCGGCCATCGAGAAGGCCTCGGTGAAGGTGGTCTTCTCGTTGGCAAGACGGAACAGGTTCTGGTTCGGAATGATGATCAGGGTGTCGACGACCTTTTGCAGCGCCTCGACGCCTTCCTCGGCCTGGCGCATGCGCTTGGCGCCTTCGAACTGGAAGGGCTTGGTCACGACGCCGACGGTCAGGACCCCCAGCTCGCGCGCGGCATGGGCGATGATCGGCGCCGAGCCCGTGCCGGTGCCCCCACCCATCCCCGCGGTGATGAAGCACATATGCGCCCCGGCGAGATGGTCGACGATTTCCTCGATGGTCTCCTCGGCGGCGGCGGCACCGACCGACGGGCGGGCCCCCGCGCCGAGGCCTTCCGTGACCTTCACGCCCATCTGGATCTTCGACTGGGCCCGGGCCTGCGACAGCGCCTGCGCGTCGGTGTTGGCCACCACGAACTCGACGCCGTCGAGTTGTTTCTCGATCATGTTGTTCACGGCGTTCCCGCCGGCTCCGCCGACACCGAACACGGTGATCCGCGGCTTGAGGTCCTGATGATCGGGGATTGTGAGGTTCAAGGTCATCGGTTCCGTCCGCCTGTTTTCATTTCCGGCCGGGGCCGGAGTCCGCCTGTTTGATTCCACAGCGTAACCAACGCGTTCCGCGAGGTCACCAAAAAAACGCCAATTTGACACAATATATGGGCGCTTTCCCCGCCAATTCGGCGGGATTTTGCTGAGTTCCCCAGATATTGCGGTTTACCAGTTGTCCCTGAACCACTTCACCGCCCTTTTCAGCGATCTGGCCGGGTAGCGTTCGACCGGAATCTCGAAGTCCCACCATTCGTCCTGCGGGTGCGCCGCGAACAGGCAGAGCCCCACCGCCGAGGAAAAGGCCGGCCCGGTCGCGGCCTGGGGCAGCCCCTGCACGCGCAGCGGGCGGCCGAGCCGCACATGCTGGCCCAGGATCTTGCCCGCCAAACCGTCGAGCCCCGGGATCTGGCTGGCCCCGCCGGTCAGCACGATCCGCTGGCTCGGCAGATG
>PR_CR_10_Liq_1_inCRDRAFT_1000496_pt1 | contig 24567 bp, 21 predicted proteins | sample PRCRCaboRojoPR_3_FD_10241 | JGI IMG/M metagenome (IMG submission 10241)
AATGCAAACCATGCTCTTTCTGGAGTCAACAACTATCTGTCTGAAGCTAGTCCCAATTCCACAAAAAGAGCACTCAAAGGATTTGTCCATGTAGCAGATTTCACAGAACTTCTCGTCAAAGTAGACAAATTCTTCACCTAATAGGTTTCTTTGGCAGTCTTTGCATTCTCCAGACCGATCTTGAGGCCTGCATGTTCTGCATCTAAAGTTAAGGTCAGAGCAATAGTAAAGGTGCCTCCTCTTTTGAACAGTTTTGCACTGGAAGCATTCAGATTCTTCTCCTAAATAATACTGGAGCTTGTAACAAGCCAAACAAAGAACTTGTCCAAGGATGACTACGTAGTTGTTAGTTTGTGGCACTTCGCAGCTTTTGCAATCCATTTGATTATCAATTACTTGACTAATTTTACGCATAGCGGTAATGTGACGCAAGGTGAAGGCTCAAGAGCTGTGTGGGGTATCCATGAGACATAAGTTGGAGGTCCACGAGACATCCAATAAATAAAATTACTTGACTAATTTTCCTAAACGCCACTGAAACAACAACAGAGCAAGAAGTGAAGATGAAATCCTACATCAAACACAACAGCAACAGGAGAAATTCGATAGCGACAATACACGGTTGGAGAGCAGGGTACAACGACACAGCGTATATTCACACCTAAGACATCAGCAAAACAACAACACATGCGAAACATGCAGGAAAATAGAGACATTAGACACATAACAAATGAATGCCCAGCTTACCAGTACGAAAGGCAGATCCTAGTCGAAGAACTAATAGCACACGAAGTCGAAGAAAACATAGATCTATACGACATCGTCCTCTGCACTAAAAAATTCGAAGAAAATGCCAAATGGCCAAACCAAAAAGCACAACAAGTAGAAGAGCCATCAAAAACTTTGTTGACTGGGTTTACAGAAGAAGAAACTGTAAAAAACTCAAAAGGCCCGCAACAAAGTCACTGTATTCTTAAAAAGGCCCAAGGCTAGATAACGTAATAAATAGATAAATTACTTGACTAATTTAGTCAGACTTTGATTTCCATAAACCTAAAGTTATTCTTTTTATGTTTCTGGAGTGAATTCTAGACCTAATTTCACTGAAAAAACTTAATAAAATGGGATGCTGCGAGTTTAGAGACGTAAGAAATATTTAGAAAAAACCCGAGCACAAAGCCCACGAAGAGGAGTTTCCAGAGGGATTAGAGGAGCTGGACTACATCAAACAAGGTGAAGCTATGGGACTGAAGAAGCTAGAAGATCTTAAAGATCCAAAGCTAGACGAACTAGTTGGGTACATCGAAGAGATCGAAAGCGAAAATAAGTGGGAAGAAGTAGTGCTCCAGGACTGGTTTTCAGTGAAGAAGCTAGACGGGAGCAAGTACAACTCAACTTACCCCTTCACGAAGGTCCAGATGGAACTAGAAAAGGATATTCCTTTGCATGTTCTTTTAGAACAATTCAATAATCCTGACTTGAGGCGGAGTTGGGACGGAGGCATCAAGAAAATAGAAATTATTGAAGGGAACTACCCAAATGACTATATAGTTTACAACACTTTGGAAGTGCTTTTTTTCAAAGGAGACTACGTTGAGCGCAAAGCTACAGTGATTTACAAAGACAGTGTGATGGTCTTGTGTTACTCAGTGGGTGACGAGAAGAAACCGCCTCAGAAAGGTTACAACAGAGGGTGTACAATTCTTAGTGTTTCAATTTACAAGAACGAAGGCCAAAAAACTAAAATTACTATTTTCAACCAAACTGACCCTAACTCCAAACTAGCCAAAGCAGCAAAAGACCTTGGACCCAAGCAACTGAAGAGTTGGTGCAGCAAGTGCAAGAACGCCTTGATAAAAGCTGCACCAAGTAAGGGAAGTAATTAATCTGTTCTTTGATTAAGTAACTAATTTAAATGTCAGAAGAGTCGTCGACTATGAACGTCTCAATCAGGGTCCGGCCTTTGTCGGCACGTGAAGTGGCAAACGGAGACCGAGACATCATTAGAGCCGAAGACAACTTGTTGATAGTGCTGGACATGAACGACTTCGAAGATAAGAAAAACGTTCTGCACAGATCTCGGGAACAACGTTATGTGTTCAACAAGGTGTTTATTGGAGTGAACAACGAAGAAGTTTATTCCCACACAGTGCACGACTTGATCAAACCCGCACTTTCGGGGATAAACGCGTGCGTATTTGCTTACGGGTGCACAGGGTCGGGGAAGACCTACACTATGTTGGGGACTCCTGAAGACACTGGAATTGGAATTTTGACCATTAGGGACATGTTCCAGCAGATCCAAGAAGACTCTGAAAAGATCTACGACATCAAAATTTCTTATGTCGAGATTTACAACGAAGCAATTCGGGACTTGTTGACTCCTAGCTCGGGGTACCTGGACTTAAGGGACGACCCCCAAAAAGGAGTGCTGATTGCTGGAGTTTCTGAGTACAGTGCTGAAAGTACAGAACAAGTCATGAACCTGCTGACTAGTGGCAACAAAAGAAGAACTACTGAAGCTACGAACGCAAACCAAACTTCTTCTAGGTCACACGCTATTTTCCAGATCATGGTTTCTCAAAGAGACCGGACTAAAAACACCCAGTTGGACGTTTTCCAGGGAAAACTGAGTTTGATTGACTTAGCAGGTTCTGAAAGAGGAACAGTGACTGAGAACAGAGGAATTAGACTTTGGGAAGGAGCTAAGATCAACAGGTCTTTACTTGCGCTGGCCAACTGCATCAATGCTTTGGGAGACAAGTCCAAAAAGGGTTTTTTTGTTCCTTATCGGGACTCCAAACTGACAAGGTTGCTTAAGGACTCTTTGGGAGGGAACTGCAAGACAGTGATGATTTCCAACATATCTCCGGCTTCTTCTCAGTTCGAAGAAACTATCAACACACTCAAGTACTCAAGTCGCGCCAAAAACATCAAGTACAAAGTGCAGCCCAACAAGAAGATGGTTTCAATCCACATTGCAGAGTACAAAAGCATCATTGCTGATTTGAGGAACGAAATTGACGTTTTGAAGAACCAACTCCACAGAGGCAGTGGGCAGGCAGTGGTGGCAAACAACACTTCAGAGAACGAGTGTGTTTGCACTTGTGGAAGGGCACAAGACGACTTGGAGATGAAAAGACTGCAAACGGAAATTTTTGAAAACTTCCAAGAAAGGATCCAGCTGCGGAGGGGACTGCTGGAACTGGAGGAACAAAACGCTTTGAACTCTTTGGAAATCAAGAAACGCCAAGCAGAGGTGATGATATGGAAGAAACAAGAAGAACTCAAAGAAGAACCTAAGTCTTCTGGAGAAAGACCCCTTTCAGCTGTGCCTCCTAACGTGAGAAAACAGTTCAAAGAAATCCAACAACTGAAAACCAGCACTGACTCCAACATAAAGAGGAAGGAAAGGATGATTGTGCAGCTCCAGGAAAACATGGGCAGGGGGAAAAACATCAGGTCTTCAATTGAAAGCAGAATTAAGTTCCAGGACAAAAGAGACTTTTTGGAGTTGCAGATCAAAAACCACATTTTGGAGCAAACCAACGTAGAACTGGAACTGCAACTGCAAATCCAAGAAAAGACTATATCTGACTTGCAGAACTTAGTGTTGGCCCAAAAGAAACTACTTGAAGAAAACGGGATTGATGACGGGTCTAATTTGTGGGATTTGAGTAACTTGAGGAACCAACAAGAGGACTCCAACCTCACAGAAGAAGAACTTGAAATGGAAGGCTACGACATCACTGAACCTCTTGACGAAGAAGAAGAAATTCCGTTTGACGGTGACGAAGACTTCGAAAGGTCAGAGATGCTGTTGGCCACTGGGAAGATTTACGCAGACATCGAACAAGAAGAAAAAGAAGACTTCATGCTCCAAGGAAAGTCACTAATTAAAAAGCCCCAACACGAAGAAGTCAAACTCAAGCCCTCGAACTCCAAAGCAGACCCCACGCCTTCTCCCAGCGAAAGCATTGGGTTGATGATTAACGGGAAAATCATGCAGGACGGACTCCAAAAGAAAACAGCAGCTAAGCCCTCCATTGCCAAACCAGCTAAGAAGAAAAACCCCCTGGACGTGTACCGTAAGAAAAAATAAATGTATTTAGGTAATCCGTTAGATATGAAGGAATACACTGAAGTGCTAGGTTGGGGTGCAAACCATTTCGGACAGTTGGGAATTAAGCAGCAAGGCAAACACCCCGTTCCCAAGTGTTACAGCTTCAATGTTAAGATTTCGAAAGTGAGCTGTGGTGAGGAGCATGCTTTATTTCTCAGCGCAGAAGGAAACGTCTACGGAATGGGCAGCAACAACGAAAAACAACTTGGAATAAACCAAGACCAGGGAATTTTGGCAAGTCCTGCAGTCATTGAAGACTTAATTTCACACAAAGTAGTTGAAATTTCGTCTGGAATGGCCCATAATATTGCATTAACCAGTAAAGGCAAAGTGTTTTGTTGGGGAAGAGGAGACTTCGGCAACTTAGGCAACGGAACCAACCAAAGCCTAGCTACTCCTACTTTGGTCAAACTAGACGAAAAAATAATTTTTGTAAATGCAGGGGGAAACCACACAGCTGCAGTCACAAGGGAAGGAAAGGCCTTTGTGTGGGGTCAGGGAGAAAGTGGGCAGTTAGGCCTGGGACTCCGTAGTGAAGAGTACTTTCCTGTAAAGCTCTGCATTGACCAGAAAGTTGCAGAAGTGGTTTGTGGAGTTTCCCACAGTTTGATACTAACTCAAGACTCAAAGGTCTTTGCTACAGGAGCTAACTCTAACGGACAGCTAGGAATTGGGAACCGAAAACATTGCTTGTACCCTGCAAGGGTGCCTTTGCACACCAAAGTTGTTAACCTGAGTTGTTACGAGTACTCTGGGTGCATTGATGCAGAAGGAAACTTGTACATTTGGGGTGTAGAAGGCAAACTAGTGCCGACTGTTGTTAGTTTTGGGTTAGAAGTTAAAGAACTGAGTTTAGGGAAGAGTTATGTTTGCTGCATTGACTCTAATGGAAGGGCTTGGACCTGGGGGCTGAATTCAAGTGGGGAACTGGGACTTTCTGACTTTGAAAGGCGAGAAAGTCCCTGTTTGGTTGAACCTCTGAAAAGAAAACCCCTCAAAAAGGTTGTTTGTGGAAAGAACTTCACCCTTGCTTTGGGCCAAAACGTCAAAGAACCCCACAACTTTGCAAGAACTAACTTTGAAAAGGCGTTGAAGTCAGAAAGGAACCAAAAGCCCACTAAATTGTTTTTTGAGTCGGAGGTTTCAAGAGTGCAACCTAACTCAGAAAGGCACCCTAGAAAGCCCAAAAAAGTGGTTCCGATTCAAACTGACTTGGTAGTGCCCAGTCCTCCCAAGAAAATGTGCCACACAACAAGGAACAGAAGCACAAGAACTGGACACAGCAAAGAAGACCAGTTAGAGAACCTCAAGAAGCAAGTCAGACACTACAAAAAAAAGCTTAAAATAAAGGACAACCAAGTGAAAATAGAACAAATGAAAAACAACGAACTTTCTGAAAGACTGAAAAGTGCCAACGAAGAAATTAGTTGCCTCAAACAGCGCTTAGAACAAGTAAAAGGCCTTAGAGAGAACCACTTCGACCAAGAAAACATAAAAGTTTATGAAAAGAAGTTTTGTTCTAAGTCGGACAACAGCAACCCTTTTTTCAGAAGCAGCATACTCTCGTGTGAGTTCCTAGACCAGGAACCTGAGGAGTCCAAACCAAACTTAATGGACGCTTTGCACCAACAAGACACAACCATCAGGCACTTAACCTCTTTGCTGCACTCCTGCGAACAAAGAATATCTTGTCTCGAACAAAATTCTCACATACAAGACTCTCCCGAACGCGCAAAGTTAGGACTAGACTCCGCTGTGAGGTTGTCTGCACACGACACTATGAATATGGAGTCACCTGTTTCAGGAATAAGGTCATTGTCGCCTATTTTGCCAGGAAACCCAGAACAGACCTCAATGCACGTTGAAATGGTGCAGGACGAATACGCTCCTCCTACTTTCAGAGCTGGAGTCACTGACTCAGCAACCCTGAGGAACAGCTTGGCTGAGATAAAAGCTAAACTCATAGACTTGCAAGACAACAAAACTTTTTTGCAGAATAAGATGGAAACTACTTAACTTGCAAGATGTAACCATTAAAATAATTGTGGCTAAAAAAATGATGCGTGCAAGTAAACTCCTAAGGTCTTTTTCGTGTTCGAGGATGTTGCTGTCTGAGGAGCAAGTGCAACTCCAAGAAGTAGTTTATAAGTTCTGCGAAAAAGAAATAGCCCCTTACGCACAGGAGATTGACTCCAAGGACTACTGTGACTTCAAAACATTGTGGCCTAAGCTAGGCGAACTCGGACTTTTGGGGATCACTGCTCCTTCAGACTTCGGAGGTTCGGACCTAGGCTACTTAGATCACGCCATTGTGGCTGAAGAAATCAGCAGGGCTTCAGGAGGAGTAGGTTTGAGTTACATTGCCCACTCCAACCTTTGCGTTAACCAAATTGTGCTTCACGGAAACCAAGAACAGAAAAGCAAGTACTTGCCCAAACTCTGCTCTGGGGAACACATAGGGGCTCTTGCGATGAGTGAACCTGGTTCTGGAAGCGATGTGACAAGCATGACTACTCGTGCTGAAAAGGTTGACGGGGGCTGGCTTTTAACTGGAAACAAGTTCTGGATTACCAACGGTCCCTACGCAGACGTGTACGTGGTGTACGCCAAAACAGACCCAAGTGCAGGGAAGAAAGGAATCACAGCTTTTATAGTTGAAAGAGACAGTGAAGGGTTTTCGAGAGGACAAAAACTTGACAAGATGGGAATGAGGGGCTCAGGAACTTGCGAGTTGATTTTTGAAAAGTGTTTTGTGCCTGAAGAAAACGTACTTGGAGAACTCAACAGAGGAGTTTACGTACTAATGAGTGGTTTGAACTCAGAAAGGGTGCTGTTGGCTGCTGGGCCAGTTGGCCTAATGCAGAGTGCTGTAGACATGGTTTTTCCTTACGTAGCACAAAGACACCAGTTCGGACAACCTATTGGGAACTTCCAACTGATCCAGGGCAAAGTTGCAGACATCTACACCCACCTCAACGCTTCAAGGGCTTACGTGTACACGGTTGCTAAAATGTGCGACGAAGGCATTGAGACCAACAAAGACTGTGCTTCAGTGGTTCTTTACACCTCTGAACTGGCAACTAAGGTGGCCCTTGACGCTATTCAGTGTTTGGGAGGGAACGGCTACATCAACGACTACCCTGTTTCTCGAATCATGAGGGACGCCAAGTTGTACGAAATAGGCGGAGGAACAAGTGAGATCCGAAGACTTATAATTGGAAGAGAAATTTTAAATGAAAACCGAGATTAATTTAATTTAATCACTAATCAGGACTGGTCTGCTAACAAGGCAGAAAGTTGTTCAGGTGCTAGCAAAAGAGCAGCTTCTTTTAAGTGGGACTTGACGTAGTTGAGACACTTAACACGCACAGCAGGTATGTCGCCTAGGAGTTCAAGAACTAGTCTGAGGTTTGCTGCGGAAATGACTAAAGTCAAGTCGCACCGGTTTTCAAGTTCTTCTATGCCTAGCCAGTGAGAAGCACGGTAGAGTTGGAGAAGCAAAGACATTTCTCTGGGGAGTTCTCCAGAACAGTCTAAATACAGCTGTTCCACTAGAGTCTGGATAACTACAGCGGGGAACTCTGAAATGGAAATAGTTTTGATTCCAGGAGTCAACTGTTTCTTCAAAAGACCTGAAAACTTGCAAAGGAGTTTCCTGTGAGAGTGGATTTTAGTGTCTGCAACTTTGATTAATATATCAGAGGAAGGACTGTGGTTGTAGAAGTTCTAAGTAAAACTTACTGAGTAGTCTCCTGTGTTGTCCCCTGGCAGCCACAACCAAGCTTTTTCTAAGTTTAGTCTGAAGAGTTGTGTTCCTTCTTCGTTGCTTCCAAACAAGTACAAATAGTTGTCTAGCAGTTGCATGGTGCACTGGCCCCTCATTTTAGGAGCTTTTAAGCTTTTCTTCAAACGGTGCCACACTTGGTTGTTGATGTCATAGCGGTAGACTTTGTCTTCGTAAAGAACATACATGAACTGGTTGTTGGCAGCAGCAGTGTGTTGACTCATGGGTGGAATCATGCAAGACACTGCTTTGTAGTTGATCTTGGTCCACTTGCTTTGCAAAATGTCAAATTCCTGCAAGTCGTTTGTATTGCTGTTTAGAACCTACAAGCTGTCGAAAACTGAACTCGTCAAGCAGTCAGCACTCAGCAGAGAGTCCTCCACCATAGTCCCTCCGAAAATCAGTATTTTGTGACCAACTTTAACTGAAGAGTGTCCTGAACGACATCCTGTAATCGGAGCGTGTGGCACTGTTGCTGGGAAAGTCCCAGAGTATTCAAGGTTGCTCCATTCCTTTGCCTCCAAATCTAGTCTATACACAAAGCTTCCAGTGGCGTCTCCTCTGAAGAGTTGCATTCCTCCAAAGAAGTACAAACACCCCTGGAAATGCAAGCAAGTGAGGGGCGGTCTTCTTTTTTTGGGCGCAATTCCAGTAGAGTCCAAAATGTTGGAGGTAAGGGAGTCTGGGTTGTACTCTACAACCTGGTACCTGAAGTCTGAGTTTTCAGGAATAGTAAGTAAGTAAATAATTGAGTTGTCTGTAGTGGGGTGGAGTCCCTGGACAGGGTGGCTTTCCCAAGTGTCAGACTCTATTTAGAGGTTACCTATGTTGTACTCAATAAGGTCAATGGGGTCCTCTTGGGGCGTTGTGGCTGTTATGAATATTCTATTTCCTAGGATGACGGACTCTGGTTCAAGGATTTCGCCAGTGCTGTAGAGGGAACGAGAAGACTCTATTCTTTTCCAGAAGCTAAACTCGACTTTTTCTTCTTCCATGTGTTATAAATGGAAGAACTTAAGCACTTGCTGGACGAAGACCCCAACACTGACTCAGTCAACTTAGAATTTTACGAAGTAGAAGACTTGTGCCCAATGGTTCCACTGCTGGCCAAGTTTCCAAAACTTAAAGAGTTGATTTTGTTTGGTAACCGACTTAAGTCTTTGCCTGAAGACCTTTCGAGTTTGAATAAGCTAGAAATACTTGACATTTCAAGTAACTTGTTTGGAGGTCTCGAAGAAGTACTTCCTGGGCTGGAGTCGCTGCCTGCCCTAAAGGACCTTAGCATCACCCTTCAAAACGAAGAACAGGAACAAATCCTACTTGAAGCACTTCCCCACTTGGGGATTTTGAACGGCACTGAAATTGAAGTGCGTGAAGAACCCCAAACTGAACAAAGTGACTCAGACAACGAACAAGTCAACCTCAAACAAGAAGACCTAGAAAGTGTAGCTACGGTGTATGACCAAATAAGGGAGATCTGGAGACAAACTGACAAGTCAAAGGACAAACTACTTGCCAACGACTTCGACGAGCACGTAAGACAAGTAATGGGGGAACTCTCTGAAGTGCTTAAGCAAAAACACGCTTCACACATTGTGCACACCCACATGCTCAGGGCTAAGTTTGAACTTTACAGAATCTGCCAACAAAAACTAAACGACTTCTTTGCAACTAAAAACAAAACAGCAGGCAAACTCCTCAAAGAAACGAATTCCTTGATGGACAGTTTTTTTAAGGACTTGGTTTCTCTAGTGTTTGCAGTGCACCCCAAGTACGAAGACAAACTCAAGTCAATGAAAGAAGACATGGACAAAGCCATGAAAGAAACCAACGACCTTCTGGAGGCTGCTGAACAAATAGAAAAGGAGTCCCACTCCCACAAGGACCAAAAAGAAAAGTTCAAAGCAAAGTACCAACAAGAAATAGAAGAACTCAAACAAGAAGTAGAAACTCTCCAAGAAGAAAACAAAAAGTACCTAGAACTCATCATCAAACAGTCAAAAAACAATGCAGATAGTGCTTTGGGAGGCAAAGTCCAAGAAGATAGAATCCGCCCTGCGCAAAAACCCCCGGCTGCCTTGAACACTAGCACCTTCAGTGTTTCGCAAGCCATTAGTTCACGCACACTCACTTTGCGTCAGCTCAAAGAAGTCATTGAAGAGATCTACACTTCCAAAGCCAAGTTCGACCAAAAGTGCGCTGATGGCAAGATGCCCAGAGAAACTATGGAGAAGCACATGTACACCTTTTTGAACCAAAAATATGGACTCAAAGGATTAATTATTGAGTGGGCTTCAGCCATCATTGCAGGCATAAAGAAGTACTCAGCTGAGGACAACGACGTTGCAGTCTTTGGCAAGATTTTGAGGAACGAGTGCGACGAAGAGTTTAGGTTTGTGCAGGTGCAAGTTAAAGAAACTGCAGCAGAACTACTCAAAATGCACCTGAGAGGGAAGTTTTCTTTGAAGTCAAACGCAGACATCACAGAAATGACCAAACAAAAGATGCAGTCTTTCCTAGAAGAAGACGAGTGGGTAGATATTGTGAAGTACATGTACAACGAAAGCGACTCAGAACTTATAATATCTTCTATCCAAGAAGCCATACACCAAAAAAAGTACTCTGAAACTAGTCCTCAAAAGGCCAAAACTACTCGTGAAGAAGAACAACTCCGCAAAGAAAAACAAAGAGCTTCCCAGGGAAGAATAGCCTACACAGACTTTTTAAAGATAATCCTGGACTTCCAGTTGAAAGGCCACGAAAAGTTCCTGTGCAAGTTCATCCAGTTGTTCAGAAAAGTCGACTCAGATAACAACGGAATAATCAACGAGTATGAGTTCCGGGAACTGGTGTCCTACATTAACCTCGGCTTTGACCAGGAAGAAGAAGTCTTCAGACTGCTGCAAATCGTCGACCCTTACAAAAACGAACAAATCACTTTTTCTGAGTGCGTAGCAGTTTTCTCTTCAGAAACAATTCCCCAAGACGAACAAATCTCAATTCTTCAGAAACTATCACAGGACTGAATTAATATTATTTAAATGGCAAACAAAGAAAAACTAGAAAAAACAAGCATGGAACAATTTATCGACGCTGAAGAATTCGTTTCCAACAGCGAAAGTAATTTGAGCACGGAGTTCACGAGTCTTTCCTTGTCTCTGAACAACCCTTCGTTTTCGCAAAGTTTGGGAGGATTGCCAGAACCTGCGTCTAAAAGTGAAACTCTAGATTTTGGCTTAGAACCTCCTGGCCAATTGACCGAAGGAGCTTCTTTGTATGAACTGTGCAAAACAAAGGTGGGCAGCAGCAAAGTCCAAAACAAAGTAACTCGCTCCACCCCCGAAGAACTTGACCAAATAGTTAGGGCTCTGGCTCCTAACATAGGTGACTTGATGGTTGACGTGTTCGGAAACTACATGTGCCAAGCTCTATTCCACACCTGTACTTCTCACCAGAGAATTTTGCTGCTGAACAGTATGCACTCACAACTGTGCTTGATTGCCAAGCACCCTATTGGAACTCACTCTCTGCAGGTTTTGGTGAGCCACTCCAACCTAGACTTGGAAGAAGACATTTACAAAAACAGCTTCAAAAACCACATCCTCGAAATGAGTGTGCACAACCACGCTTCTTACGTGATCCAAAAATTGTTGGTGGTCTTTAAGGACCAAGAGTTCATATTTAGGGAACTAAGAAGGAATGCTTGCAAGGTTGCCTGTCGCAAACTGGGAATTTGTGTTGTAAAGAAGTGCATAAGAGACCCCCAAATAAAAGACGAGTTGCTTGAAAGGTCAATAGAACTTATGCAGGACCCCTACGGTAACTACGCTATTCAACAAATCGTTGAAGTTTGGAGGGAAGCTGTGGAGTTTTCCATCTTCAACTCAATCACTGGGAAGATCCCTCAGTTGTGTATTCAGAAGTACAGTTCAAACGTAATGGAAACTTGCTTTAAACTAGAAAACTTAAGGCACCGAATTCTGGAAGAACTAGTTAACGAAGGAAAGATTTCAATGCTGCTCAACAACCCCTACGGATGCTACGTGCTAAGAACTGCAGTGATTGAAGCCAACGACTACCAAAAGTCCATGTTGATGACTATACTAATAAACGAAATGCCCAACCTCCACCAAAAGAAGTTGAAGCCGCGCTGGGAAGAGATAATGGAGCACCTCACCAGATCCATTAAGCTTTTTTAGTTCATAATACAGTTTATTAGAGGACATATTTCAGCCTTATAAATATGTCGAAACTGAGAGTAGGAGTCGTTCCTTTGCGACTTCCTAGTGAGTTTCGAAGAGCAAAAGGCAAGTTCTAGCGAATTTCCCTGACATATAACTAATAACTGAAAATGATTTTAAACCAAAACTCCCACAGACAAAAGCCAACTGGGGACAACTTAAGCAAGTACAGAATAAACCCCTACCACATTTCAACAGTGTGTCCCAAACCCAACCAAGTCGACCCTACTCGTCACGGCAACGAAAAGTACGTTCCGTCGGTGTACCGAGACCCAACGGAAGAAGCTTTTTCTAGCGAGTACATCAGAAGAGTTGTAAGTAGAGGGAGCATGACTCCCGGAGAGAAGTACCGCTTTCCACAAACTTCAAACCAAGAAGTAGGCTGGTACAACGCTCCAGTAGTGAAAAGACCCAAAACAAGGCTGCATTACAAACCTAAGGGTTCTTGTTACGAAACCTACTTTGCAGTTGAGTACTACAAGTCCACTGGGATGAGTCCGTTCAAAACTAAGGGGCAAAGATAACTTAATTAATTAGCAACAGCTAAGGCCAGTTAGTTAACTTGCAAGTTGGAGTGAAGAATTAAGGTCTTTTGTGCCAACGTCTAGGTCTGCCTCGTTTTTTCTTGGGTTTCTTTTTTTCTTCCTCGTGGATGCTAGTGACAAGTGCAGCTTCTTGGGGTGTTAGAGTTTGTTCAGAGAAGTCCTCAGAAGTTTGGTCTTCTTCCTGGAAACCCAGGTACTCCTCTGACTCGTAAAAGTCTCTGTTACACGAAACAGGGGGAGGCGGAACTCCCTGGAAGAGACAAAGCTCAGCCTCAGGGGTGAACTCTTTTCCTTTGGCGTCTAAAAGAGGACCATTGAACTTAGAGAGGAACTCCTGGGCGGTTTGGGGAGAGTCTAGCTGAATGAAGCACTTTCCGGGGGTTTTCTTTGAGGACTTGTGGAAGCGCATCCACAAAATGTGTTTGGAAAAGTTGGAGGCAAGCTGGGTGAACTCAGCTTCGTCAACATAGTTGGGGATTTTCCTGACTACAACTTTGTTATTTGACTGGGAGTGCCTGGGGAGTTCACTTCTTTCGATCATTTATGCTTTCCAACTTACTCAATTATTAATAAGTTATGGTGCACAGATGTTTGTGAAACCAGCAGGAGGTTCGAAGGTTTTGTCTTCGATCTGTTTCCAGTTAACGAACCGAAAGAACTGGTGTTTCTTCATTTCTTCGAAGTCTGTTCCGAGTCTCAAGTGGGGTTCTCGGTGCAGTAGTTTCTGGATTATGTCTTTTGCAAAGCTATCTACATTCCTCCCAAAAGTTATTTCGCCTCTTAGTGCAGCTCGGCACACTTGTGTGACACTTGCTCCCTTAAAAGGTGTGTTCCTGCTTAACTCCTACCCGCAATAAAGTTCGTAAATCAACACTCCTAGTCCCCACCAGTCCACACTTAAACTGTGGCCTTCTTTCCGAATAACTTCAGGCGCCATATACTCAGGGGACCCGCAGAAAGAGTAAGTTCTTTGCTTAGTTAGTTGCTTTGAAAGTCCGAAGTCAATTAGCTTGATGTAGCCAGTTCTTTCAACCATGATGTTCTCAGGCTTTATGTCTCGGAAAGCAATGTTTCTGGAGTGCAGGTACTGCAGAACCAACACGACTTGACTCACGACAAAATTTATCTCTGGAGGGCGTAGTCTTCGCTTCCTCATTAAGTGGAACAAGTCAGTTCCGTCTATTTTGTCCAGCACTATGTAGCTGTTTTCTTGATCTTCTAGTTTTTGGTGCCCTTTAACTATGAGTGGGTGGCTGACTTGGTGCAAGATTTCCCACTCCACCTGAGCGTACTTCTTAATCTCATGTGGAACTATTTTAACTGCGTATTCTTGGTAACCGATGGTAGCTGAAACTACTCTTCCTAGCTTTCCCCTCCCCAGACAAGGCCCGAAGTGGATGCTTTCAAGCGAAAATCCTTTTGAAGCTGAACCTTCATCAGTGCTAGCAAATCCAATAGTGGATTTATTTCTGTAGGACCCTAATTAGAAGTTACTACTTATTGACTTCATTGGAGAAACAGACTTTTTCCTAACGCACCTAACAGAAACGTCAGGCCTTTTTTGGTGTGTGAGTGGGGGCAAAAATCGGCCCCGGGACTTCTTGTTATGATACCTTAGTTCCATTTAATATTGGAGTTAGTTAGTGGATGTCTCCCCAGTGGTCAGTGTGAGGAGCATGCACGTCCATGTTGAGCACTATTTCTTGCTCCCACTTGCCGTTCCACTGCACAGGGCGCAACTTGTACTTGTTATGGTTGATAGCCAAGAACCTCATCCAAGAGTCCATTGAGTACTCGTGGGGCACGGGAACCCTGTAAGCAGGTTTGTTCATGTCGTACCAGTCTTCCCACTCGTTTTTGAAGTCAGGAAGTCTGACTCCGTACCTAGTAGTTAAACGGTGGTAAATCATGTCGAAGCAGCGGACTTCCTTCAAATTCATGTCGTCAATAAGACTGTACCACTTCATGCGCGACCTAAGTAAATCCAGTCCTAGTATCCAGAAGTACAAACGCACTAAGGGGTTGGTGAAAGGCATCTTCCTCAAAAATACGCCCCAGACTCCTAAGTAGAACCACCACCCTTGGTACTGAGGAAGTTCTCTGAAGTACCCAGACACGTGCACAGGTCTAGGAACCAAGTCATCCACACGCTTTGACTTGAGTTCTAAAAGTTTGGCAGAGAAGTCGTGCATGTTAGGTCCTAAGTCTCTAGAAAGTTCCCACCTGTCATCTTTTTGTTCTTCAACAAGGGGTTCTGCGGGCTGTTCTTGTTTCGACTGCTTTTGGCCCATTTATTTATGGCTTAAATTAAGTTTTTAGGGTTTGAACAAGTAAAATAGATGGAAATAACACGCAGCAACTTTAACAGGAGCCTCCAAGTTGTGCTGGAATCGATTGAAGACTGCGACTACGTAGCCATAGACACTGAGTTCACAGGTTTGAGAGGGGGGAGTCTAGAAAGCAAACCCCACAGGTTCGATTCTTTAGAAGACAGGTACCAAAAGATAAGGGCTAACTGCGAGAAACACTGGATGTGCCAGTTAGGTTTGTGCACGTTTAAGTACTTGCCAGAACAAAACAGGTACTTAGCTAGGCCTTTCAACATCTACGTGATTCCTTACAGCCGAATGAGGGAGTTAACTATTTCGCCTTCGTCCATGATGTTTTTAGTGGAGAACGGATTTGACATGAACAGGTTGTTTGCTGAAGGAGTTAAGTGTTGCAGACTCACTGAACTCCAAAGCAACTTAAACCACCCGGGTAGTTTCGAGTCAGGCTTTGCTGTGAGTCAAGAACACCAGAAACTCCTGCAGGAATACACAGACACTATTTTGGAGTTCTTGGAAACTTCTGAAAAAGCCATTAAGATCCCTATTAAAAATAACTACCTTAAAAAGCTCTTTTTTGGGAACTACGGAGTGCAGAAGTGCTTCCAAAACCTAGACTTCACTGTTGAAACTCAGTCTGGAGAAATACTTGTGAAGGTTTCTAAACTCAAGCGCAAAAAAGCAGTTTTCATTCCTCAAGAAAGCACCCAGCCGACGGAACTTGAACACAACTTAAAAAAGAGCGACATGCTAGGAGCTACTATGATTTTCTGTGCTGTTCTGCACCACAAAAAGCCCATAGTAGGACACAACTTAATTTACGACCTGGCTTTTTTGTACTCTCACTTTATAACTGACTTGCCTCCAACTGTTCGGGAGTTCAACGAAGCCCTGGCAAAGGTGTTTCCTCCTATTTTTGACACTAAGTACATTGCCAAGCAAATTGGAGAAAAGAAACTAATACTTAACACTGGCCTCTCGTCTTTGTTTAGGTCTTGTCAAAAAAGAATCCAACCAGTGAACCCAGTTACAGTGGAGTTTGACTCAGCTTTCAAAGAGTACTCTGGCGAAGAAAAAGAACACGAAGCAGGCTACGACGCCTACGTAACTGGGTACATTATGGCTGTGCTAACTAATTACTTAGCTAGTAAACAGGAAGTGCCTATTTCCCAAGTGAACGACTTGCTTTGCAACAAGGTGTCTTTGAGTGATCACTACTTGCCCTACATCGACATCAACTCTTCAGTTCAGGAACAAAGAGTGTTTGACCACAGAGTTTTGAAGTTAGTGAGTCTGAACAACGAGGAACTCAAAAAAGTCATTGAAGACGTTGCTAGGTTTGGAGACGCTTACGTGTTGCGAGTAGGAACCAACTGCTACTTTGCAGACTTCGAAATCTTTTCAGAGGGCTTTAACATAAAAAAAGTGGTGCAGGCTTTAAACGAGCAAGGAGAGTACCAAGCTTTTGAGTACGTGGACCGCGACAAGTTAAGTTAGTAAAGTTGAGGGAGTTTGGAAATTTTCCTATTTTCCTATTTAAAGATTTGGCGGCAGATATAATAAAATGGTGGAAGGACAACCTGCAGTTGAGTTCAAGCTAGTACTGATCGGAGACGGAGGAGTAGGGAAGACTACGTTCGTCAAAAGACACTTGACTGGTGAATACGAAAAGCAATACATAGCAACAGTAGGAGTAGACGTCCACCCCCTTAAGTTTTTCACAAGCAGAGGTGCAGTCGTGTTCAACGTGTGGGATACTGCAGGACAAGAAAAACTTTCAGGTTTGAGGGACGGCTACTACATTGGAGGTCAGTGCGGGATCATTATGTTCGACGTGACTTCCCGTATCACATACAAAAATGTGCCTAAATGGCACAGGGACTTAGTCCGTGTTTGCGAAAACATCCCTATCGTGCTTGTAGGAAACAAAGTTGACGTCAAAGACCGCAAAGTCAAGGCCAAGCAAATTACTTACCACAGACGCCACAACTTGCAGTACTTCGATGTCTCAGCCAAGTCCAACTACCAGTTCGAGAAGCCCTTTTTGTGGCTGGCAAGGCGCTTGTCGGGAGACCCCAACTTGACATTTGTGGAAGCACCTATGCTTGCCCCTGAAGAAGTCCAGATTGACTCTGAACAGCTAGCAGCCATACAAAGAGAGGAGCAGGAGCTCCAAGCTATGCAAAACGCCCCACTTCCTGACGAAGAAGACGAAAGCTTTCAATAATTAATACGTTTAGTTACTCCAAGTACTTTTTGAGGAACTCAGGAAAGACTCCTTTGTTCAGGTACATCCAGGTTTGTTTAAGTATGTGTTTTGCTGTTTTTGTGTCGAAGTTCTTTTTCATCCCCCATTTGTCGAGTTCGTTTTTTAACTGGACTGCGTTCATGTTGTCGTAGTCAGGAAGTTCCTCCGGGAACTCAGAGAGTGCTTGGTTGGAAATGCTCACTTGGGACAAAAGTGGTTCTAAAGTTTCGTCTAAACAAGCATTAATGTGGAGTATCCTGTTAAGTTCTGACAGTTCGTTCAGGTCTTTGTTGCAAATAATGCAAGTTTCAGTGTTCATTTGAATTATATCATCTTTATGAATTACTAACTAACACTTGCGGAAGGGAATAACTAGCTTAGTTACTTCCCTATACTAATAATGGCTGAGATTGATACCGATCTTTACTCCAGGCAAATCGGGACGTATGGAATGGAAACCATGGGCAAACTGATCCAGATGAAAGTCCTCATTTCAGGAATGAGGGGCGTGGGTGCTGAAACTGCGAAGAACCTAATCATGGCTGGTCCAGGCCACGTCACCATTCACGACAACAGCCTTGTCCAAACAGCTGACCTTGGGTCTAACTTTTACCTCACCAGCGAGGACGTGGGGTCACGCAGTCGTGCCCAGGCTTCTTTAGGGAAGCTCCGTGAGCTCAATCCTTACGTGAAGGTAGAAGTTCATGAAGGTTCTTTGGACGAAGCCTTTTTGGGGCAGTTCAACGTGGTTTGTCTGACAGAGTCGGACCAGGCAACTATTTCTAGAGTGAACAACTTCTGCCGCTCCCAAACTCCTCCCATTGGGTTCATTTCTTGCGAAAGTTGGGGCGTAGGCGGGTATGCTTTTGTGGACTTTGGGCCCGAGTTCACTTGCTTCGACAAAACTGGAGAAGAAACACGTTCTTTCATAGTGTCCAACATCACCCAGGAAAACCCCGGAGTGGTGACTGTGCATGACGAGAAAAGGCACACTTTCCAGGACGGTGACTTCGTGGTGTTTAAGGAAGTTCAGGGAATGGAAGAAATCAACGACACTCCTCCTAGACCCATTAAGTTCTTAGGGCCTTACTCCTTTTCGATTGAGGACACTTCTGGCTACTCAGCTTACTCTAGAGAAGGCATAGTCGAGCAAGTCAAGGTGCCTGAAAAGCTCAGTTTCAAGAGTTGGGAAGAAAGTTGTTTGGACCCTGTGGTTAACGAACCCCTTCCTGTGCCTGACCTCGGCAAGTTCGGAAGGTCAGAACAACTTCACATACTTTTCAGAGCCATCAGGGAGTTCCAAACCCAAAAGGGCGAACTTCCTGCACTGCGCTCTGATGAGCACGCAGAAGAAGTCCTTAGGATTGCTAACGAAATTAACGCTGACGCAAAGGCCAAAGGTGGACTATCTGTTGAGGAACTTGAAACTGATGTGCTCAGAGCAGTCACAAAGCACGCAAGAGCACAAATCACTCCTATAGCTTCTTTCTGGGGAGGAGTAGTTGCTCAAGAAATAGTGAAGTTCACTGGGAAGTACCACCCACTTTACCAGTGGCTCCACTTAGAGTTCACTGAGATAATTAACCCTGCAGGAGATCACTCTCCCCAAAACTCAAGGTACGACGAACAAATTGCAATCATCGGAAACGAACTCCAAAACAAGTTTCTGTCTATGAAGACCTTTTTGGTAGGAGCAGGAGCCCTTGGGTGTGAGTTTTTGAAGCTGTTTGCTTTGATGGGAGTTGCTTGTGGAGACGGACAAGTAGTGGTGACTGACGACGATTCAATTGAAGTGAGTAACTTGAACAGGCAGTTTTTGTTCAGAAAAGACATGGTTGGCAAAAGCAAGAGTCAGTGTGCTTCGGATGTAGCTAAAACCATGAACCCCAACCTGAACGTAGTTTCCAAGCAAGACAGAGTCAGTCAAGAAAACGAGCACATATTCAACGACGAGTTCTGGGAACAGCTAGACGTAGTCACCAACGCTGTGGATAACGTAAACGCCAGACTCTACGTTGACGGAAGGTGTGTTTGGTACGAAAGACCCCTGCTTGAAAGCGGAACTTTAGGAACTAAAGCAAACGTTCAGGTGTGCCTTCCACACAAAACCCAGAGTTACGGGGACACTCAAGACCCCCCTGAAGAAAGCATTCCTATGTGCACTCTTAAAAACTTTCCCCACGCTATTGAGCACTGCATTGAGTGGTCCCGTGACGAGTTCCAGGGACAGTTCACTGAGATTCCACAAGAAGTCAACAAGTACCTTGACGACCCAGTGAGGTACTTGGCAGCTCTTCCTAGCGTTGGAAACACCTCAGTCCAAAGGGACAAGTTAGAAAAAATCAAAGGCTACGTACAGCTGATGCACAACCCTAGTATGGAAGAGTGCGTGAAACTTGCTAGGGAGAAGTTCCAGGATTTGTTCCACAACATGATTGCCCAATTGCTTTACAACTTCCCAGTTGACTACAAAACTAAAGACGGGAACCTGTTTTGGTCGGGTCCGAAACGAGCACCTCATCCTTTAGAGTTTGACCCCAACGACGAAACCCACCTGAACTTTGTAGTGTCTTGTGCAAACTTGATAGCTTACAACTTAGGACTCGAAGCTAACCGGAACAAAGACCAAGTTAGGGAAATGGCTAAAAACATCCAGGTGAAGCCTTTCGAACCCAAGAAAGTGCACATCCAAACTGAAGACTCCGATGCTCCTCAAGCTGGCCAAGACGATGAACAGGTCCTTTCTTCACTGATGGAAGAAATGAAGATTGTTGACGACCAGGTTAAAAACAACAGACTCAGCCCTACTGAGTTCGAAAAAGACGATGACAGCAACTTCCACGTAGACTTTGTCCACAACGCAGCTAACTTAAGAGCCAGGAACTACAGAATCCAAGAAGCCGACCGACAAAAGGCCAAAATGATCGCAGGAAAAATTATTCCTGCCATAGCAACAACTACAGCAATGATTGCAGGCTTAGTTATGGTAGAGATGTACAAACTCTTCATTCATGAAGACGTAGAAAAGTTCAGGAACTCTTTCATCAACTTGGCTTTGCCTTTGTTCGTGCTGAGTGAACCTATGCCTCCTCTGAAGACCACTACCAAAGACTACGACCCTATTCTTTTAGGACCTGTCCGAGCTTATCCTGAAGGCTTCTCGACATGGCAGAAACTTGTGGTTGAAGGTCCTTTGACTCTCCAAGAATTCATGCAGAAACTCGAAGCTGAGCACAACCTTAAAGTGAACATTGTTTCTGCAGGAAAGACTTGCTTGTACAATGGGTACTTGCCCGGAAACAAGCACGCTGACCGACTTCCCAAACTCCTCCATGAACTCTATGTGGAAATTAGTGGACAGCAGTTCGTGCCAGGCAGAAGACACCTAGCAGTAGAGGTTTCTTGTGAAAGCAAGGAAGACATGGTGGACATGGCTATCCCAGTCATCAAGTACACCTTTTAGTAACTAATCTTTTATCAGTAAATGTGGCAGCCCACACCTGACTACTTACAAAACGTCACAAACTTAATAACAGAGGCCTTTTCAAGCCCTTCTAATGTGCGCCAAAAAGAAATTGCCCAGCAAATTGAAAAACTTCAGCAAGACTCCCAGTTCCCCTGTTACCTTTTGTGTGTACTGAGGAACTCCAACTTGCCCTTAAACATCAGACTTGCTTCAGGGTACACTTTGAAGTCTAGTTTAGAAAAAAACCTAGAACTGCCTTGGAACTGCTTGGAGTTCCTCCAAAAAGGAATTTTAGGCGCACTTGAAGATACGAGTTTAACTTCAGCAACTTCAAGTATCGCAGCAGCTTTTTACTTAAAAGTTGACGGCTGGCCTCAGCTTTTGGAACTGCTTGCACAGAAAACTGAGCAAGAGTACTCTATGAGTACATTCTTGAAGGTTTTGGAAGACATCAGTGTTTACCCCGCTATGATTGACTTACTAGAAACTAGTGAATACCAAGAGCCCCTTAAAGTGCTTGTTCCTAAGCTACTTGTCTGTGCTGAAAGTGGAGCAGTTTACGCTATTAAGTGCTTCAACTTGCTAGTGAACATAATGCCTAGTGTTTTGATTCCAGTGGTGCCTAGGTACTTAGAAGCTTTGCTCAGACTCAAAAACCTTGAGTACACTGAAATCAGGGAACAAGTTGCAGAGGGACTGTTTGCTTTAAGTTCAACTAGGAAAGACTTAGTTAGTTCTAGGTTCAGTGAGTGTGCAGAGTTCATGCTGCAAATGCTCCACACAAAGCCAGGGTGCAACTTCTTCAGTGAGTGGCTTGAAAGGAAAAACTTGGTCTTCCCCTACTTAGTTCCGCTTTTGAGTTATCTTTTGAACAACTTAAAAGTGACTCAAGAAGACCTTATGGAAATAATGCCTGAGCAAGAACAAGCTAGGTTCGAAAAGGAGTCTGAAGTTTCTAGGTGGACTCAGAGAAGGGAAAGTTCTGTTTTGCTAGACAGCTTAGCAAGGCACTTTGGAGACCAGTGCTTCCACATCCTGCAGCAACAAATTGAAACTCTAGTCATGGACTCTGACTGGGTCAACGTTGAAAGTGGGCTTTTGGCTGTAGGAGCACTGGCTCAGGGTGCCCACAATGCTATTGTTCCTTACTTGCCTAAGTTGTTTAACTTCTTTTTGCAGCAAATGCAGAACCCACAGAGACTAGTCAAAAGCATGGCTCTTTGGACAGCTTCTCGCTTTACAGATGACATCATTCAAACGGAAATGTTCAAGCCTTACTTACAAAGCGTCATGAGGTGCGTTATGGAGCCTGACCACCTTGTACAAGTAGCAGCTTGCACGGCGTTTTGTGTGTTGGTGTGCAGGAACCCTTTGGAGCTGTTTGAGTACTTAGATGAAGTTCTTAAAATCTTTTCTCAAGCCTTTGAACACTACACTGGAAAGGCTTTGCTGAACCTTCTAGACGCAATAGCTTCTATTGCAGACGTACTTGGAGAAGACTTGAACCAAGAAAACTACGTAAGTTCTATTTTGCCTCCTTTAATCAAACTGTGGAACAAAACCCAAGACAACGACAAGCTCATTTGGACTCTTAGTGAAACTCTGACTTCGTTAACACTGGCTTTGGGAAGTGTTATGGACAGGTACGCAAATCCTTTGATTTCAAGGTGCTGCAGACTCATTAATTTGTCTGTGAACGGAGCTGAAAAACAATTTGCAATGAAAGGCCTTGAACTAGCTGGAGCTGTAATAGAGTCAGTAAGTTGCCTTCCAGACTTAAGTGAACTTTGCAGTCTTGTGAACCAAAGCCTCCAAGACAAGGATGTAGGAGTTAGACAGTACGCTGCTGCTACTTCTGGGGACCTTTTCATCAAAGCCCAGTCATGCGTTTTAGCCTTGATAGACGACTTTGCAACAAAGTTGCTTAACTGCATAGTTCTGATTCAAGCCAGTGAAGACATTTCAGACTTGTACTTACTTGCAACTAACAATGCAGTGTGTTCGTTTGCAGAACTGACAGTCCAGTTCACCCAGACTGCAAGTCCAAGGATTCCAGAGTTCCTTGAAAGAGTTATTCCTATAGCCAAGCAGCACTTAAAAATACCACAAGTCAAACTCAACATAATGCAAAGTTTAGGTAAAGTTGGACTGTCCAACCCACACGCCTTAGCAGGAGCTCTAGATGAAGTTTTCGACCACTGGTGCGTCTCAATAAAAAACATGCCTCACTCTGATGACAAAGGAAACAGTTTCAGAGGAATGTGCAGGGCTTTAGCAGTGAACCCTTCAGTTCTGGACACTAAGTTCCAGTACTTCGCTGATGCAATTGTGGCTTACCCAGAGCCTGACGAAGACGTAAACCAGATGGCTGGGACTATTATTCACAGAGTTAGGGACTTAGCAGGAGACGCTTGGGAAAGGTACATAGCTCAACTTTCTTTCAGAGAAGCCATGAGGTCTAGGTTCGGTGTTTAAGTTTAATATAAATTTATGGAGTCAAGTCCTCTCTTTGTAGAGTGCAGGTTGCTGAAGCAGTTAGTTTACAAACTAAAGAACCAACTAGGAAGGACTCCTGGGTACAAAAAGCTCATGCAAGTTTACAAAAGCCTTAAAAAGCACCTTGACGGAGAAAGTGTTCCGGATTTCCCAGAGATTGTTGAAAAGGCTGCAGTGCCTGTGTTGGACTCACTCCAAAGAAGACTTTTGTTGCCTACCAACTTCTTAATAGTGTGTATTTACGCACGCATTCACTGGAACTTACGTTTTGTTCCCAAAAAGCAAAAAAGAACCCTTGTAAAGACCAAAAAGTTACGGAAGCATGTTAAGATGTCTAAGAAAACTACTTTTTCTCAAAGTGACATTGACGAGATCCAGCAGTTTTTGGCTTCACTTAAAAAATAATGTGTTACTTAAGTTTGAGTTTCCTCTTTTTAAGTGCGATGGTTTTGATGTCTTGTTGTTGGACGTGCACTCTGCCTCTTTTTTCTTTCATTGGGTTAGTTGTGACATTCTTGACTTTGTTTTTGAGTTTAGGTTGCTTTGTGGCAGCTTTGAACCTAGCTTCGCTAGCTATACTGTGGCGTCTCAAACTTAAAGTGAACCTAGGTCCTACTTCGTTGAGTTGTTGTTCTTTGACTTGGTAGAGTCTGAAGTGCAGGTCCCCGTCTTCAGTTGCAGACAAACTTATTAGTTGGTTCAGTCCCCGCGTGTCGACTTTCTCTATGTGCTTTCCTCCAAAAAAGTCCAAAAACAAGTTTTTGATTCTAGCGTATGTGGCGTCTGTTTCAAAAAGGTCGCCTTGGAACAGAAACATCGGCTTCAGTCCTTGCAGGGCTTCTCCTTTGAACTTAAGTGCACTTGTGAATTCCTTCACCCCAAACTCTACCATGTCCAGGATCTCTTCGCTGTAGCACCTGCCAATGACTAAGTTGTTTGGGCGTTTCTTAGAGTTGCTTCCCACTACAAACAGACTGGCGTGCTTGCTAACTACAAACGACTGAAAGGCCTCTTGGTAAGTGAACGGGTGGAGGTCTTGGTGCTTTTTGCCCAACAGCACCGAGTCAGGTCTTTTCATTGTGTGTAATTCTTGAGTGATTGCTTTGATTACAGGGGAGGCTTTGCTTCCTATGGCCACCAAGGTTTGTTTTGAAAGGGTTTCTAGTACTTCCCCCTCCTTTCGCTTCTTTATTATAGTTTTGACCATTTATATTCTAGTGAACCTTCCAAGGAAAATTACTTAAATCATATCTTCTTCTTCTTCGTCGAACTCTCCTTCTTCTTCGGCAGTGGCGTCTTGGTACTGTTGGTACTCACTCACCAAGTCGTTCATGTTG
>PR_CR_10_Liq_1_inCRDRAFT_1000497_pt1 | contig 24564 bp, 22 predicted proteins | sample PRCRCaboRojoPR_3_FD_10241 | JGI IMG/M metagenome (IMG submission 10241)
CGGAACACGGCGCGCAGGGGCCGGCGGGCGGCGATGGCGCGCACCAGGGCCTCGTCGATGTCCGGCGCGAAGCAGGCGGCGAGCGCGTCGGTGTCCACGAAGAAGACGGCCCGCCCGGCGAGTGTCTCGCGGGCGATGGGCAGGGTCAGGTCCACGCCCCAGTCCAGCAGCACCTGAAACAGCAGGTCCTCCGCGCCGCGGTCCGGCTTGATGTTGTCCACCAGCCCGAGCAGGTCCGCCTGGCGCAGCTGGTCCGGGCGGTAGTAGACGTCCTGCATGTTGGTGCTGTCGATCTTCAGCACGCGGAAGCCGGGTGCGGCGGCGGGCGGATCGGCAGCCGGGTCAGCAGACTCCGGGTCGGCATCCGCTTCAGCGGTGTCGGGCGTCTGCTCCGACAGCTCCGCGATGACGTTGCGGATGCGCGTCAGCCCCATGTCGAAGATGCTCGCCATGCCGGGCTCGGGCTTGGGCAGTGGCTCGGCCACCTGCACGCCGATGAAGCGCCGGTTGCCGCCGTCGGCCCGGTTCTGTGCCAGCACGGCGTGAGCGGTGGCCGCGCTGCCGCTGAAGAAGTCCAGCACGATGGCCTCCTCGTCCGGCTCGGTGGCCAGTTGCAGCATGCGCTGGATCAGCTCCACCGGCTTGACGGAGTTCAGCACGTTCTCGGTGTGCGCGAAGGGCACGTACTTGAGGAGCGTCTTCTTGGCGTCCTGGGTGTGGCCGACCTCCTTGTAGAACCAGAGGGTTTGCGGTGTGCGGCCGTCGGCGACCTCGGACAGGAAGCGCTTGATGGCAGGTGCGTTGTTGCTGTCCTTGCCCCACCAGATGCGGTTGTCGGCGTCCCACGCTTTGAATGTCTTTTCGTCAACGACCCAGTAGCGACCGCGGGGTGGCCTGGGATGACGCGGCCGGACGGGCAGGTGATCTGGTAGACCCCGGCGTCGTAGCGGTTGCGGGCAGTAAAGTTCTCTGCCTTCCAAGGCCCGCGCGGATCGTTGTCCGGGTTCCTGTAGCGGGCCTTCATCTCCTCGGTTCGCGGCAGCGCATTCGGCTGCCACTCCAACTTCCGCTTCGCAAACACCAGCACGAAGTCGTGGTCCTCGGAGAACCATTTGGCCGAGCTCTTGGGGGAATAGACCTTCTGCCACACGATGGTCGCGACGAAGTTCTGCTCGCCGAACACCTCCGCCGCCACCTGCCGCAGCGCCGCCAGCTCGTTGTCGTCGATGGAGATGAAGAGCGCGCCGTCGTCCCGCAGCAGGTTGCGGGCGAGCCGCAGCCTTGGATAGCGCATGGACAGCCAATCGGAGTGAAAGCGCCCATTGGCCTCGGTGTTGGCCACCAGCCGGACGCCGTCCGGGTCCTGCTGCTGGGAGCGCTCGAAGTAGCTTTGGCGGTCGTCGCGGAAGTCGTCGTCGTAGATGAAGTCGCGCCCGGTGTTGTACGGCGGGTCGATATAGATCAGCTTCACCTGATTCAGGTAGGTCTCCTGAAGCAGCTTCAGCGCGTCCAGGTTGTCGCCCTCGATGAACAGGTTGCGGGTGGTGTCGAAGTCGACGCTCTCGGCCCGGCAGGGGCGCAGGGTCTTGGCGATGGGGGCGTTGGCGGCGAGCAGCGCGGCGCGCTTGCCGGGCCAGTCCAGCTGGTAGCGCTCCCGGGGGCCGTCGACGATGTGGTCGGACAGCTCCTGGCGCAGCAGGTCGAAGTCTACCGCGCGTTTGAGCCGCCCCTGCGCGTCGCGGGTCTCGGTGACGCAGTGCGGGAAAAGTGCCGCGAGCTTGGCGATGTTGGCGTCGGTGAAGTCCGGGCTGTGCAGTTTCAGCTTGTCCATGGTCGGTCTGTTGGGGATGGGTCCGTTATGGCCGGTGTGCGGGGCACGGTCAGCGCTCAAAATGGCAGCGGCACTGGATCACGGTGACGACGGCGTCGTCGAAGGCGTAGACCAGGCGATGCTCCCGGTCGATGCGCCGCGACCAGTAGCCCTGGTAGTCGAAACGCAGCGGCTCCGGCTTGCCGATGCCGGTGGTCGGCTCGCGGCAGGCGGCGCGGCAGAGCTGGATGATGCGCTTGAGCTTCTTCTGGTCCTTCTGGGGGGGCTGCTGCGCCCACCAGCGCAGATCCGCCAGACCGGTCTCAGTCCAGGTAAGGCGCAACATCGATTTCGGTGGCCTCGCCGGCGCGGTGCTGAGCCATGCCGCGTTGCAGCCGCTCCGCATTGGCCGGGTGGCGCACCAGGTGGAGCGTCTCGATGATGCTGGCGTAGTCCTCCGCGTCCAGCAGCACGACCCCCTTGCCGCCGGCCCGGCGGATGGTCACGGGCTCACGGTCGTCGTTGATGTGGTCCAGCACGTCTTTGAGGTTGGCGCGCAGTTCCGTGGTGGTGAGGGATTGCATGGCTTTGGCTTGATCTGTACCGGAAGACGTACAGAGTAGCCCGTCGGTGGAGCCCTGCACAGACCGAGATGCCGGGCGCGCGACGCGCGGTTGCAGGCCAGGCGCTGCCCTATCGCGTGGACCTCGATTACGGCATCCTCTGAGGCACCGAACAGCCCTCGCCTGTTCTGACCTTCGGCCACGGCGGGCAGGCTGCCCAGCACGCGGGCGCGGCGGCAGCGGAATCGGGCTTTGCAGCATGGCCGCTTGCAGGGTACCCGGGTCGAGCGCCGGCGGCAGCGGTGCGCGCGGGGTGTGCGCCGGTTGCGGCTCGCCCGTGAACAGGCTGTCGATGTCTTTGACGGGCCGTCGGCGAGGCAATCTGACACCGGTTGTTCGTTGGCGAGCCCGAGATCGGAGTATCTTCAGCCATCGAAGCAGCCGGCATCCCGCCGCGGCCGGACAACACAGCAGCCATGCAACACGCCTGCAAACGAACGCTGTACGAGCAGCTCGAAGCGCTTCCGGAAGGCCTGACCGGCGAGATCCTCAATGGCCAGCTGCACACCCAGCCGCGCCCGGCAGGTCCCCACGCGGGGGCGGAAACCGAGCTCAGCATCGACATCGGCAGCGCTTACGGTCGCGGGCGCGGCGGCCCCGGCGGCTGGTGGATTCTGGTGGAGCCGGAGCTCCACTTCGTCATCGACCGGGAGGTCGTCGTTCCCGATCTTGCCGGCTGGCGCAAAGAGCGCATGCCACGGATTCCAGAAGGGCACCGCTTCGAGGTCGTTCCGGATTGGGTCTGCGAGATCCTCTCGCCCTCGACCGCCAGCAAAGATCGGGAGGTCAAGATGCCGATCTACGCCCACTACGGCGTCGGCTGCGCGTGGCTGGTCGATCCAGTCGGCAAGACCCTCGAGGCTTACGGTCTGGACAACGGAGACTGGCGCCTCCTTGCCGAGGCATCGGGAAACGACGCCATCAAGGCCGCACCCTTCGACGCCCTGGAGCTCGATCTCTCCAACCTCTGGAGCTGGCCCGTTCGCCGTGTTGCCGCGAGCTTCGGCGATCACACGATGAGAGGGGGGCACAGCTGGGACAAGCGCTCCACTAAAGCCCAAGCCTCTGCCCGACCAAGCAGCATCGGATGAGCCGGCGAGGCGTCGATCATAAGTCCGACCACGGGCCGGCCTCTGGCTCCCACGCTCCAGCGTGGGAGCTGGGGCGGACGCTCTGCGTCCCGTCGCCCTGGTTACGTGGTGGTCGGAGTTACGATCAAGACCGCCGGCGAGTCGACCACGCCGCGCCGCATTACCGGCTAGTTTCGGCATGCGGTTCATGTCGGACGATACTGAGCCGCTTTGTCACCCAGTCCTCAATGATCTGCTGCTGGCCGGGGGAGACTTGCAATGGGCCGAAGGGCAGTGCGTCCGTCGGGGCTCGGTGCGGGCGTTCCAAAGTTGTACTAGGTGTAGCCCCGCAGGGTGACGAACAGCGGTGTCAGCCGGCCACCGGCGACGTGCGGGTCGTCGGGGCGGGTGGTCAGCAGGTGCACCAGCTTTTGGGCGAGGGTGGTCTTGCCGCCGCCGGGGTTGCCGAGCACCACGGTGCGGGCGATGGCCTTGATGGCGGTGGTCATCGGCACCGGTTCGGTGTTGGCCTTTTTCGTCTACGCGCTCGATCTTCTTGCGTTCCGCGCGTCAGTCGATGCCGAGCTCGGCCTTGGCGTCGGCGAGGGAGACCTCGCGTCCGTCGTCGAGGTCGGCGAGACCTGCCACGACGGCACGCATGAACTCGCGCTCCTCCGCAGCCTGCTCATAGGCCGACAGCGACTGCAGCACGGCGACACCACGGCCGCGGCTGGTGAGCAGCACCGGGCGGCGGGCCTCAGTGCTGTGGCGCACGATGCGGCCGGGGTTGGTCTTGAGGTCGCTCAGCGGCACGACATCTTCGGAAAAACGGACTGTCATGGCATGGCTCCGTGGCTTGAATAGGTCGGAGNANAGCNCCTGTTCCGGATACCGTGGACCGCACCTTGAACTGCCCTGGGACGGTGCGGAGGATCGTCGCTCAGTCCGCGCCGAGCGCCTGAAGCGCCTCCCGCAACGCCCGCACCTGCCGGTTCAGCGCCACCTTGCGGTTGAACTGGGCCTCGCGCCGCAGCCGTGCCTCCAGCCGGTCCAGCTCGCGCTGTTTCCCGCGCAGCTCGTTGAGGCGTTCGAGCTGCGACCGCAGGTCTTCGCCGGGGCGTGGCGCGAGCGGGATCAGGCTTTGCAGCATGGCCGTGTGCAGGGCGCCCAGGTTCAGCGCGGGCGGCAGCGGTGCTCTGGTGGTGCTCGCGGCTTGTGGCGCGCCCGTCAGGTAGTCGCCGAGGACCTGTCTGGCGGTGTCGGTGGCGTGCGGTCGTTTGGGTGCGGCGATGGGCTGGATCAGCCCGTTGTCCGCCCCCTCCCCGCGGGCGTGATGCAGCTCGAACCAGACAGGAAAGCTGACGGCGCGGTCGACGGCGCGCAACAGGTCGTGGTCCAGCTCGGCGCCCTTCAGCAGCACGCGAAAGACCTGGATCTCCTCGGCCCCGCTGCCGGCAGGCAGATTGATGGTCTCCGGCGCCAGCTTGTAGGCCCAGACGATGTCCTGCACCTGCGCCGCGAGGCGCTCGCGCAGTCTTACCGGTGCGCGACCGCCGGTGCCCGCCTGGCGCAGAAACTCGGTGAGCCGGGTCTTGGGCAGGAGCCGGTTGACCGCGGCACGATCCGGAAAGGCGAACAAGCCGCTCATGCCGCAGGGTCGGCGCCGGGCTCCGGCGCCAGTACCACCAGGAAGTTGATCAGCTCGAAGTCGTCCAGCCCCTGGATGTCGTCCACCAGCGCCGTGGTGCGCTGGCCGGTGAAGAGGCTGTCGATGTCGTCGGCGGCCTTCTGCTCGATCATGGCGTGGATGGCGGCGTCGAGCAGGTCCGAGCAGCGGCGCATGTCGCGGCCGTCGTCGGTGGCGGCGTTGAAGCGCCGGCAGACGGCGTGCATGGGCTCGGTGCGGCCCTTGCAGGCGGCGCGGGCCAGGTCCAGCAGGCGCTTGGCCTCCCTGTGGTTGGCGACGACGCGACCGTCGTCGGCGAGGTAGATCAGGTAGTAGGGGTGCAGCCGGTTCTGCTGCTGGATGTTGACCCCGTGGTTGCGGTTGCGGAGCACGAACAGCACGCCCGGCACCAGGCCCTTATCGGGCTCGGCGGGCACCACGGCGTGCAGGCCGTTGGGCAGACCCGGCAGGTCCCGGTGGGTCTTGAGGTAATTCAGCAGGTCCATGCGGAAGTCGTTGAGCCCGAGGTCGGTGATGGCGACGCCGGTCTTGAGGTCTTCGATCTCGACCACCTCGTCCTGGAGCCGACGCAGCTGCTCCTTGCGGTAGGCGAGGTCGTTTTCGGCAGCGGGGCTCAGCGGGTTGTCGTTGCCGGTGCCGACGGCGTCGACGATGACCATGCGGTTCTCGACCCGTTCCTTGAGGTTGATGTAGTCATCCAGCGTGATGGCCGGCCAGAAGTTGACCAGCTGGATGCAGGCGTTGGGGGAGCCGATCCGGTCGATGCGCCCGAAGCGCTGGATGATGCGCACCGGGTTCCAGTGGATGTCGTAATTGACCAGGTAGTCGCAGTCCTGCAGGTTCTGCCCTTCGGAGATGCAGTCGGTGGCGATCAGCAGGTCCAGCTCTGCGGGCTCGTCCGGCAGGATCTCGGCTTTGCGCTTGGCGCGCGGTGCGAACAGGGTCAGCAGGGACTGAAAGTCGTAGTATCTGGGGAGCGTGGACTTGGGGCCGTCGGCGCCGGTGACCTTGCCGGTGTGGATGCCGTGAGCTTGCCGCAGCGGCTGCGCGAGGTTGGCATAGAGGTAGTCCGCCGTGTCCGCGAAGGCCGTGAACAGCAGCACCTTGCGGTTGCCCGGGTTGATGGGCGAGGCGAGCTTGCTGTTGATCAGGGTGCGCAGGTCCTGGAGCTTGGCGTCGTGCTCCGGGGTGATGCGGGCCATCTCGGCGTGCAGAGCGTCCAGCACGCCCAGGTCCGCGCGCAGGTCGCGCTCCCAGGAGGTCAGGTCCATGTCCGCGAGCGCGATGCGGACCTTGCCGCCGATGAGGCCGGCGGCGGCATCGTCATCATCGATATCCTGGAACAGGTCGTCGTCCGGCGCGGTGCTGTTGTGGTTGCCGTCCGCGTCTTCATCGCGTCCGGTCTTGCGGAAGGTCTCGATGCGCGCGAGCGTCGCGGCATGGTTGCGCCGCAGCTTGTCGAGGGTCAGCCGGAATGCGTGCACGGAGCTCTCCAGCCGCTTCAGCAGGTTGACCCGCATCAGCGCGCGCAGGGCACGCTCGCGGTCTTCCTGGCGCAGGTCGGCGCGACCGCCGCCGACTTGAGTGTCGTAGAGGGCCTGGTACTTGGCCAGCTTGCTGTCGAAGACATAGCTGAGCGGGATGTAGACCGCGAGCAACAGCTGGTTCAGCTCGGTGACGATGGCATTGAAGCCCATCACGTCCGGTCGATGCGTCAGCTCGCTGTGGATGGACTGCGGCCGTGCGCGCTCCGGGAAGCTGCCGATCTCGGCGGTGTCGTAGAAGGTCTCGATGTGGCGGCGGGAGCGGGCGATGGTGACGCTGTCCAGCAGCTCGAAGAAGTCGAAGTCCAGGGCGCCCAGGATGGCCTCCGGGGTGCGTTCCTCCGGCGGGCGCCGGGACCACTCGTTGAAGGCGCGTTGGGCCTGGCGGAAGACCTGGTTGACGCTGCGGCCGATCTTGAGCTTCTCATCGAGCGCGCCGGTTTCGCCCTCGTAGGCCAGGGCGAGCTGGTTCTTGAGGTCGCTGAAGCGGTTGTTGACCGGGGTGGCGGAGAGCATCAGCACCTTGGTCTTGACGCCGGCACGGATGACACGCTGCATCAGGCGGTGGTAGCGGGTCTCGCGGTCTTTGTAGACGTCGTCGTTGCGGAAGTTGTGGGACTCGTCGATGACGACCAGGTCGTAGTTGCCCCAGTTGACCTGGTTCAGCGGCGTGCCGAACGAGGACCCGCTGTCGCGTTGCAGGTCGGTGTGGCAGAGCACGTCGTAGCGGAAGCGATCCTCTGCGAGGGTGTTGGTGACGAGCTTGCGGTTGTAGGTGAGCCAGTTGTCGGCGAGCTTCTTGGGGCAGAGCACCAGCACATCGCGGTTGCGCAGCTCGTAATACTTGATGACGGCGAGCGCGGTGAAGGTCTTGCCGAGTCCTACGCTGTCGGCCAGGATGCAGCCGTTGAAGGTTTCCAGCTTGTTGATGATGCCGGTGGCCGCGTCGCGCTGGAAGTTGTAGAGCGTGCGCCAGATGGCGCTGTCCTGCCAGCCCGTCTTGTCACGCGGCAGCACGTCTTCGCTGAGATCCTCGAGGAACTCGTTGAAGATGGTGTACAGCATCAGGAAGTAGACGCGCTCCGGCTCGTTCTCCTGATAGACCGATGCGATGTGGTCGATGAGGCGCTGGGTGACGTCCTCGACCTTGTCCGATGCGCTCCAGAGTTGATCGAACATGCCGGTGAAAGCCTGCACCGTGGTCGGTTCGTCGAGGCGCGTGACCAGGCTGGACAGGGCTTCGCCGCGCTGGTAGCCGAGGTCGACGGCCGAGAATCCCTGCAAGGGCTGGTAGAGCGTGGCGGCGGCTTCCGCGCGCACGCAGGCGAACTGCTGCATCGGCGCAGCGGTGGCGTTGGAGCGGAATTGCGCCTTGCGGCGAATCCAATCCGCACATTCGCGGGCGATGGCGCGCTGGGTCAGCCGATTCCTGAGCCGGATCTCGAATTCGCTGCCGTAGAAGCTGCGCTCGCGCTCGGCCTTCGGGATGTGGAATTCACGCGGCTGCCGCTGCTGCTTGTCGGTGACTTCTTCGGGCACGAAGGCAGGGGCGGTGAACAGGAACTTGAGCGAGTCGATCTGCTCCAGTTGGGCCTTCAGCGCCTCGTACGCGAAAATGGAGAAAGTGGCCGCGGCAATCCGCAGCTCCGTCCCTGGTACCAGGGTCCGCTTCAGGTCATCTCCCAGGAGGTTGTTGACGTTGTCGATGACCGACACGCGACTGCCCGTGTGCGCTGTGTGTGCCAGGAGAGTCTAATGGCGTCAGCGTAAGCTGCAAGTGGGGCGTTGGGTCGTCGGCGGCACGGCCAGCAGGCTTTGGCTGCGTTCGGGGCGGCGACCGGGAGCCCTCAGGACAACGCCGCGCCGTCGCCCTGCTGCCCTGCGTGAAGCGACTGCCGCACCCGGTGCAGCAGCACGGCGTGTGCCGGCAGTCGGGCTATGATGGCGGTGAACGTCTGCGCGTCGTAGACGTGGCTCAGCCGGTTGCGGTCGTCGATGGCGGCGAGCAGGGCGACGTAATCATCCTCGGTGAGGTGCCCGGCGAGGTACCAGGCCTTGACGACCTTCTTGGGCGATGCCTCGTCGATGCCCTCCTGCTCCCGCAGTGCCTGTTTCAGGGCCTTCCAGCCGATCACGGCATGCTGTCCACGGCCTCGGACGTGGCGTCCGGCGTGGCGAGGGAGGGGCCTTCGTCGTCGTCCACGCGCGTGAGCTTTTCGCCCTCGGCGATGCCGAGGAAGCCGCGGGTGATGACGCGGGCGCCGGCGTCGATGCCGTGCAGGATCTCGACCTGGTCTGCGATGCGCAGGCCGGTGCGCACCGGTCGGCGGGCGGCTTGGCCGTCTTCGTCCATGACCCAGACGAACTGGCCGTCGCGGTCCTGGCGGAGCGCCCGGAAGGGCACCAGCAGCCGGGCGACGGCAGCGGTGGCAAGCTCGGCGCGCACGAACTGCCCGGCGCGGGCGCCCGCTGGGATGGCGTCGAAGCGGATCTCCACCCTGGCCTGGCGGTTGGCCTCGGACAGGGTGGGGTGGATGCGCAGGATCTCGCCGGCGAAGCGTTCTCCGCCCAGGGCATCGATGCGGATGCGTGCCGGGTCGCCTGCGCTGATGTGCGGCAGCACCAGCTCGGAGACGTAGATCTCCGCCACCAGCGAGCCGGGATCGGCGAGGGTCAGGAGCTGGGTGTTCTTGGTGACGAAGTCGCCGGGCTCGGCGAAGCGCTGGGTGACGATGCCGGCGAAGGGCGCGGTGATGCGGGTGTCGGCGAGGCGCAGCTCCAGCAGCTTCAGGTCGGCCTCCGCCAGGGCCAGCGCCGTGCGCGCCTGGGCGAGGTCGTCCTGGGAGGCGGCGTTGCGCGCGGCGAGGTCCTGGAAGCGCTTGAGGTCGAGGCGCTCCTGAGCAAGCGTCGCGCGGGCCTTGTCCAGCTCCGCCCGCAGCACGTCGTCCTCCAGCCGCACCAGCAGCTCGCTGGGCTCGACCCGGTCGCCCTCGAAGACGTCAAGCTGCTCGATGCGCCCTTCCTCCTCGGCGTACAGGCGCACCACCCGGCGCAGGCGCAGGGTGCCTGGGCGCTCGTGCTGGGTGGAGACGGGGGCGCGCTCGGTGACGACGGTGGTGACCAGATGGCCGCGGCGCTCCGGGCGCGGCGCCGCGCCGGTGGCGGTGTCGTCGCCCGCTTGCTGACAGCCTGCCGAGAACAAGGCGGCGGCGCAGGCAAGGGCGGCTGCCCGCAGTACCGGGCGCGCTCGGTGGGAGCGGCGTCCCCGTCGCGACATGCGAGTGGAGCGCGCGCGTGGCCCGCAGGCAACAATACCCCAGCTGGCGGCTGTCACGACGCGGTGATGTCCACGGCGTTGATGCTGCCCTGCGGCTGGTTGCCCGGGCCGTCCGCGTACTCGTAGGTCTTGATCTTGCGGCGGATGTTGCGCTGGATGATGACGCCGAGCACCTTCCACTCCAGCCCGTTCAGCTCGATGTCTGGGAAGATGTCGTTCAGCGCCACCAGCCGCTCGCGGCCCTGGTCGTCCTGCAGGTACTGGCGGAACCAGCGCACGCCTTCGACCTCTGCGAAGACGTACATGCCGTTGCGGCAGACCTCCGTCGGCTCGATGATGACGATGCACTTGTCGGGAAACTCGGGCTCCATGTCCGCCCCCAGGACCTGGAGGGCGAAGGGCTCCTGCATCGCGCAGCCGCTGCCGTCGGGCATGGGCTCGTTCGGGTCTCTGGCCATGGTTGCTGCTCCGGTTGCTGTGGTGGGGCAGGTTGGGTTCGCGCGCTCGGCTCTCAATTCCAGCCAAGTTTCGAGGGGCGAGGAGCGAGGGGCGAGGGCGCAGCTTCTCCCGACATCGATACTCGCCCCTCGACACTCGTGACTCTCTTCCCTCGACACTCGCCCCTCGAAACTCGTTACCCTCACAGCCATCCAGCCAGCCGTTCGAGCCAGCCGTCCCCATGGTCAACCGCATGTTCGCCACCGAAGCCATCCACAACGACCGCCGCGATTGGCACAACCTGCGCGGCATGGTGCCCTTTCTGTGGGAGTTTCGCGGTCGCGCCGCGCTGGCGCTCGGCTGCCTGGTGCTGGCCAAGTTTGCCAATGTCGGCGTGCCCATCGTGCTGAAGGACATCGTGGACGCCTTCGAGAGCGCCGAGGCGCAGATGCTGGTACTGCCCGTCTCGCTGCTGCTGGCCTACGGTGTGCTGAAGCTCGCGGGCTCGCTCTTCAACGAGCTGCGGGACGTGATCTTCGCGCGGGTGCGCTACCGGGCCATGCGCCGGCTCTCCACCCGGGTGCTCGACCACCTGCACCGGCTCTCCCTGCGCTATCACCTGGAGCGCCAGAGCGGCGCCGTGAGCCGGGACCTGGAGCGGGGCACGCGCTCCGTGTCCACCATCATGAATTACCTGGTGTTCAGCGTGATCCCCGTGCTGGTGGAGTTCACGCTGGTGGCCGCCGTGCTGCTCACCAAGTATGCCCTGGTGTTCACGCTGGTGACCTTCGGCACCGTGGCCATCTACGTCGCCTTCACCTTCGCCATCACCGAATGGCGCATGGATTATCGCCGGCGCATGAACGTGCTGGACAGCCAGGCCAACACCCAGGCCTTCGACAGCCTGCTGAACTACGAGACGGTCAAGTATTTCGGCAACGAGCAGATGGAGCTGGAGCGCTACGACGGCACCCTGAGCGAGTGGGAGGAGTACGCCGTCAAGAGCCAGAGCTCCATGTCGCTGCTCAACTTCGGCCAGGGCAGCATCATCGCGCTCGGCGTCACCGTCATCATGTTCTTCGCCGCCCAGGGCGTCGTGAACGGGACCATGAGCATCGGCGATCTGGTGCTGGTGAACGCCTTCATGCTCCAGCTGTTCATTCCGCTCGGCTTCCTGGGCATCGTCTACCGCCAGATCAAGTACGCGCTGGCGGACATGGACCTGGTGTTCAAGCTGCTGGAGCGCGAGCCCGAGATCGAGGATGCCCCGGGCGCGCCGGCGCTCAGGCTCGACCGCGGCGCACTGCGCTTCGAGCACGTGGATTTCCACTACACGCCGGAGCGTCCCATCCTGCGGGATGTGAGCTTTCGCATCGAGCCCGGCGAGAAGGTGGCCGTGGTGGGGCACAGCGGCGCCGGCAAATCGACGCTCGCCCGGCTCCTGTTCCGCTCCTACGATGTCACCGGCGGGCGCATTCTCATCGACGAGCAGGACATCCGCACCGTGACCCAGGCGAGCCTGCGCGCCGCCATCGGCATCGTCCCGCAGGACACGGTGCTGTTCAACGACAGCATCCGCTACAACCTCGCCTACGGCCGCCCGGACGCGAGCTTCGAGGAGCTGGAGCAGGCGGCCGAGCTCGCCCACATCCGCCGCTTCATCGAGAGCCTGCCGGACGGCTGGGATACCGTCGTCGGCGAGCGCGGGCTCAAGCTCTCGGGCGGCGAGAAGCAGCGCGTCGCCATCGCCCGCGCCATCCTGAAGCGCCCGCGCATCATGGTCTTCGACGAGGCGACATCGTCATTGGACAGTCACACCGAGCAGGCCATCCAGCAGACCCTGGCCGAGGTGGCGGAGCACCACACCACGCTCGCCATCGCCCATCGGCTGTCCACCATCGTCGATGCGGACCGGATTCTGGTGATGGACGCCGGGCGCATCGTCGAGCACGGCAGCCACACCAGGCTCCTCGCCGACGGCGGCGTCTACGCGGCCATGTGGGAGCTGCAGCGGCGCGAGCGCGAAGAGGCGGTCGAAGACTGAGCCGGCGCGGCTGCCGCGCCGCCACGGGCGACGGCGCGTCGCCTGCGCCGACCCGCCGGTGGTGACGGCGCACGGGCACCACCGCAGACTAAAGGGTTGCAACGCGCGCGGGCGGGGGCCGTGCGCGCCCTCGTCGCGACCCTGAGTCAGCCTGACATGCCTGAGCCCGTATCCAGACGCCGCCACCGCAAGCTCCTCTGGCTGCTCGCGCTGGCGCTGCTGCCGTTACTGTTGTGGGCCGCCGATGCACTGGTGCGGCAGCTTGCCGATGCGGCCGCGGTCGATGGCTTCGCGCGCTACGCCGGGGCGCTGCCGACTGTGCTGCTGTATGCCGCCGTGGCCTACGTCCTCGACCAGGGGCTTCGCATCTGGATCTGGGAGGGTGCCTATCCCCGCTTCACCGGCACCGCGACGCCGGGCGTGATCCAGGGCGCGGCGACCGTGGTCGTCTACAGCATCGCCGCGCTGCTCGTGCTGAGCCGCATCCTGCACCTGGACACGGGTGCGGTGCTCATCTCCACAGGTGTCGTGGCGGGTGTTCTGGGTGTGGCCATGCAGAACACCATCAGCGATCTGTTCTCGGGTGTCGCCATCGGCATCGACCAGCCCTACCGCATCGGCGACTGGGTGGAATTCGAGGACGGCACGCTGGGGGAGGTGGTGGACATCACCTGGCGCTCCACGCGCATCCGCTCCTGGAATGCGAGCCTCTACGTGGTGCCCAACAAGAAGGCCGCCACCAGCACCGTGCACAACTACCAGCGGCCGAGCCCGCACTACGCCTACTGGCTCGAGCTGGCGGTGAGCTGCGAGATCTCGCCCCTGTTGGTGCGGGAGCTGCTGCTGAAGGCGGCGCTCGCCTGCCGACGGGTGCTGAAGGACCCGGCGCCCCTGGTATACCTCTGCCAACTGGGCCGACCCTGCCGCTACATGGTGTTCGTGCACTTCCCGGATTATCCCTGGCGCTATGCCGCGCTGGACGAGCTGTACCTGGCCATCCACGCCCAGTTCCAGCGCGCCGGCATCGCGCCGGCCGCCGTCACCTACCAGATCGACGCCCGCCGGGCGGAGGCGCCGGTGGCCTCGCTGCCGAGCGTGCCGGAGGTGCTGCGCAACGTCGCCGTGCTCACGCCGCTGTCGGATGCCGAGATCGCAACCCTGGCCGAGGATCTGACGCCGCGGGAGGTGGGTGTCGGCGAGCGCATCGTGGAGCAGGACGATGTGGGTGACTCCATGTTCGTCATCGCCACCGGCATCGTGGTGCTGAGCCGCCGCCTCGACGGCGGGATGAAGGAAATCGAGCGCCTGGGCACGGGTCAGTGCTTCGGCGAGCTGTCCATGCTCACCGGCGAGCCGCGGTACTCCACCGCCAGGGCCGCCACCAATGTCCGGCTCATCGAGATCCCAAAGGCCAAGCTCGCGCCCATCCTCTCCGGCAACGAACAGCTTCAGGCACGACTTGCGGAAATCGCCGCCGCCCGCCGCGCGCACAGCGAGGCGCTGGCGCGTTCCCTCGCAGAGCCCGCAGGCCACGGCATGCTGAGCGGTGACGCCGCGTGGCTCAAGGAGCTGATCGGCAATTTCTTTGCGCACCGGCACTGAGTCCGCGCGCCGGCGACGCGAACAGCCGGTCTGGCATCATTACCAGTGATGGTTGAGAGGTGATGTTGGGCTCGAGGCGATACGTATACTGTCCCCGTTTGTTGAGGCGCCTCGTCACACATCCAGCATCAGCTTGCGCGGCTTGCGCATGCCGGCGATTTTGCAGGCCTGCTGGCCGTAGCCGCGCGGGAAGAGCTGGTACAGGTAACGGCGCGTCGCCCGCTCTTTGCCCCAGGCGGAGCGCAGGTGTGCGAGCAGGGCGCGCGCCTCGGGCACCGAGTCGTTGCGCTCGTACTGGTCGCGGATCCAGTGGATCACTTCCTCGCGCTCCGGCGTCAGCTCCAGCTCTGCCTCGTCGGCCAGGAGCGGCATCAGCTCCGGCGTCCAGGCGTCTGTGTCCAGCAGGAAGCCTTCCTCGTCGCGGGCGAGGGCGTCGAGCCGGGTCGGTGGCGTCTGTAAGGAGATGCTCTGCATGGGGATGACCTCATTGCTGCTGATGGAATCCAGCATAGTCAGCCTCCAAGATGCAGACAAACGATATTTATTCGGCTTGCTTATCGAAGACTCCGATGGAACGCCGGGGCTGCGGGGGATACAGTCACGGCCCTTGCGCATGCTCCGTTGCAGGGGCACCGCTTGCGCTGGGAGGCTTCCATGGACATCGACCAGGCCCGCACCTTCCTCGCCATCGCTGCACACGGCAGCTTCGTCGGCGCAGCGGAGCGACTGCATGTCACCCAGTCCACGGTCAGCGCCCGGATTCGCCAGCTGGAGGCGGACTTGGGCGTTCGGCTGTTCGTGCGCAATCGTGCCGGCGCCAGCCTGACACAGGCCGGCCGGCGCTTCCTGCGGCATGCGAAGACGCTGGTGCTCACCGTGGAGCAGGCACGCCATGAGCTGGGCCTGCCCGGACGCTGTCGGGCGACAATCCGGATGGGCGCCCGAATCGCACTCTGGGATGGCTTCCTGCCGCGTTGGGTGGCCTGGCTGCGCCGGACCTTGCCGGATGTGGGGGTGCAGGGCGAAATCGGCTTCGAGGACGACCTGATGCGCCGCATGCAGGAGGGCACGCTGGACATCGCGCTCATGTACACGCCAACCCATGTGCCGGAGCTCATCGTGGAGCATCTGTTCGATGAGCAGCTCGTGATGGTGAGCACCGATCCGGATACGCGCTGGCCCGGTGAGGATTACATCCAGGTGGACTGGGGCCCGGGCTTCGCCGCCTGGCAACGAGAGACCTGGCCGGACTTGGGCCAGCCGCCGCAGACGGTCAACGTCGGCTGGCTGGCGGTGCAGCTGATGCTCAGCAACGGCGGCGTGAGCTTCCTGCCCGAGCGCATGGCCGCGCCCTTGGTGGCGTCAGGGCGGCTGTACCGGGTCCTCGACGCCCCGGTGTACGCCCATCCGGCGCACATGCTGTTCCCGCGGCGGATCGACGACGACGTGCTCCCGCAGGCGCTGGAAGGGCTGCGGCGTCTCGCCCGCAGCGTCGCCGAGGGGCGAGCAGGGGGCGCCGAGCAGGCGGATTTGCCCGATTAAGTATCCCGTCCCCGATTTGGTCCCTATTATAATTAAGTTTACCGTCCCCGTTTTTGCCCGGTTTTGGGGTGATTGCGGTGGTGCTCAGGTGGGGTCGTCGGGTGCCCGGCGCAGCATCTCCGCGGCATGGGCGCGGGTGGTGTCGGTGATCTCGGTGCCGCCCAGCATGCGTGCGATCTCATCGACGCGGGCGGCGTCGCCGAGCGGGCTGATGTCCGTGTAGGTCTGGCCGTCGACGGCCTGCTTCTGCACCCGCAGCTGACGGTGTGCCTGGGCCGCCACCTGCGGCAGATGGGTCACGCACAGCGCCTGGCGGGCCTCACCCAGGCGGCGCAGCAGGCGGCCGACGATCTCGGCCACGCCGCCGCCGATGCCGACGTCCACCTCGTCGAACACCAGGGTGGGGATGCTGCCGAGCTCCGCGGTGGCCACCTGAATGGCAAGGCTGATGCGGGAGAGCTCGCCGCCGGAGGCCACCTTGGCCAGCGGCTGCAGCGGCTGCCCGGGGTTGGCGCTGACCTGGAAGGTGACGGCATCCAGCCCGTGCGCGCCCACCTGTGCATCGCCGCCCGTCTCCACCGCCACGGCGAACCGGCCGCCCACCATGCCGAGCTCCTGCATGAAGGCGGTGACGGTCTCGCCCAGGCGCTCGGCGGCGGCGCNGCGGGCATCGCTCAGGCTGCGGGCGGCCGCNAGCAGGGCGGCGCAGGCGGCATCCCGATCCGCCTCCAGGGTACCCAGGGCCTGATCGTCCTGCTCCAGGGCGGTGAGCTCCGCCTGCCGCTCGGCGAGGGTCTCCATGAGCAGCGTTGGCTGGATGCGGTACTTACGCGCCAGGTCGTGGATGCGCCCGAGGCGCGCCTCCACGTCGGCGAGGCGGGCCGGGTCCATGTCGAGGTCGTCCAGGTACTGGCGCAGGTTGGCGGCCGCCTCTTCCACCTGCACGGTGGCGCTGTCGATGAGCTCCCGGGTCTCGGCGAGGCGCGCATCGATGTCCACCAGCCCCGCCAGCTCGGTGCCCGCCCGGCCGAGCTGGTCGCGCAGGGCGCCCTCGCCCGCGTAGAGCAGCTCCACCAGCGCCGCCGCCGTGCCCTGCAGGCTGCCGAGGTTCGCAAGCCGGTGCTGCTCGGCGTCCAGGGCGTCCAGCTCGCCGTCGGTGAGATTCAGCTCGGCAAGCTCCTCCACCTGGAAGCGCAGCAGCTCCAGGCGCTCGGCGCGCTGCTCGCGGGCGGCGGTGAGCGTGCGCCAGCGGTTGTCCAGCTCGCGCCAGCGCCGGTGCAGCTCGGCCACCGCCGTCGCCTGTTCACCCTGACCGCCGTAGGCATCCAGCAGGCTGCGCTGGGCCACCGGGCGCAAGAGGGACTGATGCGCGTGCTGGCCGTGGATGTCCACCAGCAGGTCCCCCAGGGCGCGCAGCTGCGCACCGCTGGCGGAGCGGCCGTTGATGAAGGCCCGTGCGCGCCCCTCGCGCACCAGCACGCGGCGGATGATGCAGTCGTCGCCGTCGTCCAGCGCCTGCTCGGTGAGCCAGTCCCGGGCCTGCGGGCAGCGCGCGAGGTCGAAGCCGGCGGTGACTTCAGCGCGCTCGCAGCCGCTGCGGATCATGCCGGCATCGGCCTTCTCGCCCAGGGCCAGACCCAGGGCGTCGATGAGGATGGACTTGCCGGCGCCGGTCTCGCCGGTGAGCGCGGTCATGCCGCCGCTGAGCGTGAGCTCCAGCCGGCTCACGATGACGAGGTCCCGAATGGCGATGTGGCTGAGCATGGCCCGATTGAGGTGGCGGGTGCGTGTGACTGCGGCGGCTGTGCTGTGCGTCGCTGCCCCGGAAGCGCCGGCTTCAGCAGGCGCCGTCGCCGCGGCGCTCGCTGGCCCAGCCGAGCTTGGCGCGCAGGATGCTGAAGTGATCGTAGCCCTTCGGGTGCAGCAGCTTCACCCGGTGGGGGCTGCGGCGGATGTGGATGGCGCGGCCCTCCGCCAGCGGCAGATTGATCTGCCCGTCGCAGGTGAGGCGCACCAGCTCGTGCTCGTAGTCGCGGATGCGCAGCTCGATGTGGCTGTCGCCGCCGATGACCAACGGCCGGTTGCTCAGGGTGTGCGGACAGATGGGCACCAGCAGCAGGGCGTCCAGGCCCGGATGCACCAGGGGGCCGCCGCCGGACAGGGCATAGGCCGTCGAGCCCGTGGGGGTGGAGACGATGACGCCATCCGAGCGCTGGGCGTTGACGAACTGGCCGTCGATCCAGGTCTCCAGCTCGATCATGCGCACGCTGTTCCATTTGTGCACGACAATGTCGTTCACGGCGCGGCCGTCGGTGCCGTCGGTGTGGACCTCCAGCATGGCCCGGGCGTCGGCGTGGTACTCGCCGGCGAGGATCTGGTCCAGGCGCTCCTCCAGGTGGTCCGGCGAGATGTCCACCAGAAAGCCGAGCCTGCCCAGGTTGATGCCGAGCAGCGGCACGTCCGCGGGCGCCAGCTCCCGGGCGGCGTGAAGCAGGGTACCGTCGCCGCCGACGACGATGATCAGATCGCAGGCAGCGCCCAGGTCCGGGATGCGCAGGCCCGTGGTGTCCTCGCCCAGGGTGTCGGCGGCGGCCGCCGCCGCCTCCGGATCGAAGCGCACGGTGAGCCCACGGNGGCGCAGGTGAGCCGCCAGCCGGGCGATGGTGCGGGACAACTGTGGGTCCCGGTGCTGCTTGCCGATGATGCCGGCGACTCGGAATTGGCTCATGTGTCGGTTACTGCGAAGACGCCGGGCGCGTTCAGCGCGCGCCGGCCGCACGCGAGCGGACGGTAGCATGCCCCCGCAGACAGGCCAACTGCTGCCCGCGGTCGGCGCCTGGGGCGGCTCCGCCTTGGCCCGGGAGCGCGCGCTGGGGCGGCGCCGGGCGGGCCGGGCACCCGGCCGCGCGTTGCCCCGGCGGCGGTGGCGGCGGTTGACACCAGACGGGCTGCGCCCTAGATTGGCAGCATTAGCACTCGCGCTTATGGAGTGCTAAATCCGCGCTCCCGCCGAGGCAGGCGATATGCCGGCGCGCCGGCGCCGCGACACGACGCGACTTCGCCGGCCGGCGCGGACAACGCTTATCGGTCCAGCAGTGCCATGCCCAACAGCAGTCAATCGCGCACCGGTGATACCAAGGTCTCGCTGCCCGGCGGCGGGCACATCAGCGAGCGCGCGCTGCGTTTTCTGAAGGCGCTGATCGAGCGGCACATCCGCGACGGCCAGCCGGTGGGCTCGCGCACGCTGGCGCGCGACGCCGGGCTCGATCTGAGTCCGGCGACGGTGCGCAACGTCATGTCGGACCTGGAGGAGTTGGGGCTCGTGGTCTCGCCGCACACCTCCGCCGGTCGCGTGCCCACCGTCTCCGGCTATCGGCTGTTCGTGGACAGCCTGCTCACCGTCTCGCCCATGGACGATGCCCTGGTGGACAAGATGCGCTCAGGCTTCGACCCGGGGGCCGAGTCCAAGTCCCTGATCGAGTCTGCCTCGCGCCTGCTCTCCGGTGTCACGCACCTCGCGGGTATGGTGATGGTGCCCCGGCACGAGCGCGAGGTGTTCCACCAGATCGAATTCATGAAGCTCTCCGGCACCCGGGTGCTGGCGATTCTGGTGACCGCCGACGGTGAGGTGCACAACCGCATCATCGACACCGATCAGGAGTGCTCCGCCTCGCACCTCCAGCAGGCATCCAACTACCTGACCGAGATGTTTTCCGGCCTGGACATGCGCGAGGTGCGCCGGCGCCTGCTGGACGACCTGAAGCAGACCCACCAGCGCATGGATGCGCTGATGATGCGGGCGATGGAAATGGCCCAGCGCGTGGTGGAAGGCGCCGAGCACGAGGACGACGTGCTCATCGCGGGGCAGACGAACCTGATGGAATTCGAGGAGCTCGCCAGCATGGAGCGCTTGAAGTCGCTGTTCCAGGCCTTCACCGAAAAGCGACAGATACTGGATCTGCTCGACCGCTGCATCGAGGCCGACGGCGTGCAGATCTTCATCGGCCAGGAGTCCGGCTTCGCGCTGCTCGACGATTGCAGTCTGGTGACCACCACCTACCGCGTCGAGGATCAGATCCTCGGTGTGCTCGGCGTCATCGGTCCGACCCGCATGGACTACCAGCGGGTGATCCCGGTGGTGGACGTCACTGCCAAGCTGTTGGCGGCAGCGCTGCGCCGGCCCTAGCGCCCGGCGGCCACCGCAGCCCAGCGGCGCGCCGGCGACGACCCGCCGCGGGGCCGCCCGGCCCCGCCGGGGCTCAGCCGCGGGCTGCCGCGCAGCGGCGCTGACCGGCCCAGTGGCAGCGGGCGCCGGACAAAACCCGCCGCCGCCGGCAGCCGCTCGGCCTGCCGGCAGACGCGGCTTTGGAAGACTTTCACACCCTGGAGAGGCAAGCCCACGAGAGGCAGTCCCTGGAGACGACACCATGAATCCGGAGCGAGATCGCCAACACGACAACGAGACGAACGCCACGGAGGCGGCGTCCGCAAGCGCACAGGAGCCTGCTCCCGGCGAGGGACCGCCGGAGGCCGCGGCGGGGGGCGGTGCCGAGGTGGAGCAGCCCCCCGGTGATGCCGCGGATGATGCCGCGGAGCCGGCCGCGGATCCAATCCAGCTCACCATGCTGCTGGAGGACGCCCGCGCCAAGGCCGATCAGGCCCACGACCAGCTGCTGCGCACCCGCGCCGAAATGGAGAACATGAGCCGCCGCCAGGCGAAGGAGCTTGAGAACGCGCACAAGTTCGCGCTCGAGGGCTTCATGAAGGAGCTGCTGCAGGTGCGCGACAGCCTGGAGCTCGGCTATGCCGCCGCGCAGGAGCCGGATGCCGACGTGGCCAAGCTGCGCGAGGGCACCGAGCTCACGCTCAAGCTGCTGGGCGACATCATGGGCAAGTTCGGCGTCGAGCGGGTGTACCCGGAAGGCGAGCCCTTCAACCCGGAGCTGCACCAGGCCATGTCCATGCAGCCGCGCGCGGACCTGCCCGCGAACACCGTCACCAACGTGATCCAGAGCGGTTACACGCTGAACGGTCGCCTGGTGCGCCCGGCGCTGGTGATGGTCTCCTCGGAGGCCTGACCCGCGGCGCCGTCGTCGTGCGCTCCCGCGGAGCCGGGCGCCGGCCCATCGGCGGCGGGTGACATGGCTCAGGTCCGCGCCGGAGCGCAGCGCCTGCGCTGTGCAGTAGGCTTGAGAATTTCAAGGTTTTGCCCAACCTCCAGCGCAGTTTCAGCCGCTGACGGCAAGGGTCCGGGGGCGGCACACAGATTCACCACGATTCAGATTCGGAGAGACACCATGGGAAAGATCATCGGCATCGACCTCGGCACCACCAACTCCTGCGTCGCCGTGATGGAGGGCGACAAGCCGAAGGTGATCGAGAACGCCGAGGGTGATCGCACCACGCCCAGCATCGTCGCCTTCAGCGGCGACGGCGAGGTGCTGGTGGGCCAGTCCGCCAAGCGCCAGGCGGTCACCAACCCGAGCAACACCCTGTTCGCCATCAAGCGACTCATCGGCCGCCGCTTCGAGGACCACGTCGTCTCCAAGGACAAGGAGATGGTCCCGTACAAGATCGTCAAGGCCGACAACGGCGACGCCTGGGTGGAGGTGAACGGCAAGAAGATGGCACCGCCGGAGGTCTCGGCGAAGGTCCTTCAGAAAATGAAGAAGACCGCCGAGGACTACCTGGGCGAGACCGTCACCGAGGCCGTCATCACGGTGCCCGCCTACTTCAACGACTCGCAGCGCCAGGCGACGAAAGACGCCGGCCGCATTGCCGGGCTCGAGGTGAAGCGCATCATCAACGAGCCCACCGCGGCGGCACTCGCCTACGGCATGGACAAGAAGCGCGGCGATCAGAAGATCGCCGTCTACGACCTGGGCGGCGGCACCTTCGACATCTCCATCATCGAGATCGCCGAGATCGAAGGCGAGCACCAGTTCGAGGTGCTCTCCACCAACGGTGACACCTTCCTGGGCGGCGAGGACTTCGACCTGCGCATCATCGACCACCTGGTGGAGGTCTTCAAGAAGGAGCAGGGCTTCGACCTGCGCAACGACCCGCTCGCGCTGCAGCGCCTGAAGGAGGCCGCCGAGAAGGCCAAGATCGAGCTCTCCGCGAGCCAGCAGACGGACATCAACCTGCCCTACATCACGGCAGACCAGACCGGCCCGAAGCACCTCAACGTCAAGCTGACCCGGGCCAAGCTGGAGTCCCTGGTGGAGGACCTCATCGAGCGCACCATCGCGCCCTGCCGCACCGCGCTCAAGGACGCCGGTGTCGGTGCCGGCGAGATCAACGAGGTCATCCTCGTCGGCGGCCAGACCCGCATGCCGAAGGTGCAGGAGAAGGTCGAGGAGTTCTTCGGCAAGGCCCCGCGCAAGGACGTGAACCCGGACGAGGCCGTGGCCGTCGGTGCTGCCATTCAGGGCGGCGTGCTCGGCGGTGGCGTCAAGGACGTGCTGCTGCTGGACGTGACCCCGCTGTCGCTCGGTATCGAGACTCTGGGCGGCGTCATGACCAAGCTCATCGACAAGAACACCACCATTCCCACCAGCGCGAGCCAGACCTTCTCCACCGCCGACGACAACCAGACCGCCGTCACCGTGCATGTGCTCCAGGGCGAGCGCGAGCGGGCCATGGACAACAAGTCCCTCGGCCGCTTCGACCTCGCGGACATTCCGCCGGCGCCGCGCGGCGTGCCGCAGATCGAGGTCAAGTTCGACATCGACGCCAACGGCATCCTGAACGTCTCGGCCAAGGACAAGGCCACCGGCAAGGAGCAGTCCATTGTCATCAAGGCCAGCTCCGGCCTGTCGGACGACGAGATCGAGCGCATGGTCAAGGACGCCGAGGCCCACGCCGAGGAAGACAAAAAGTTCCACGAGCTGGTGGGCGCCCGCAACCAGGCGGACACCATGATCCACGCCACCCGCAAGTCGCTGGAGCAGCTCGGCGAGGACAAGCTGGAGCCGGGCGAGAAGGACAAGATCGAGTCCGCCATCAAGGACCTCGAGGAGGCCATGCAGGGCGAGGACAAGGACCGCATCGAGTCCCTCACCAAGGAGCTCGGCGACGCCTCCGCCAAGATGGCCGAGCGGCTCTATGCGCAGAATCAGCCGGGCGCTGACGCCGGCGCTGCGGGAGGTGCCGGCGGCGCGGAAGCCGGCGGCGGTGCGGCCGGTGACGACGTGGTGGATGCCGAGTTCGAAGAGGTCAAGGACGACAAAAAGTAAGGCGCGAGCGCTGCGCATGGCCTGACGACGCACGCGTGGGTCCGCGCCCACGCGTGTCTGCGTCACCGCACTGCCGTCGCCCTGGGCAAAGGCGCCACGGGTGGCCAGCGACGCCCAAGCGCCGGACGCACGCCCTGCGGGCGCAGTCCTGCAGCGGGCTCAGCGCCCGATCCCGAACAAGAACGCACTCCCCGCAAGACCACGCCAATGCCCCGCGATTATTACGAAGTTCTCGGCCTGAGCCGCAACGCCAGCGAGCAGGACATCAAGAAGGCCTTCCGCCGCCTGGCGATGAAGTACCATCCGGACCGCAACCCGGACGATGCCGAGGCGCTCGCCAAGTTCAAGGAGGCCAAAGAGGCGCACGACGTCCTCACCGACCCCCGCAAGCGCTCCGCCTACGACCAGTTCGGGCACGCCGGGGTCAGCGGTCAGAGCGGTTTCGGCGGTGGCCCCGGAGACTTCGGCGCCGGCGGTTTCTCCGACATCTTCGGCGATGTCTTCGGCGACATTTTCGGCGGCAGGGCCGGCGGCCGGCGCACGCACCGCGGCACCGACCTGCGCTACGAGCTCTCGCTCACCCTGGAGGAGGCCGTCGCCGGCAAGGACGTCAGCATCAAGATCCCCACCACCGTGGAGTGCCACCACTGCGGCGGCACCGGCGCCAAGCCGGGCACCAAGCCCAAGGAATGCAGCACCTGCCACGGCCACGGTCAGGTGCGCATGCAGCAGGGGTTTTTCTCCATCCAGCAGACCTGCCCCGCCTGTCGCGGCAGCGGTACCGTGGTGGAAGACCCGTGCCGGCACTGCCGCGGCAACGGCCGCTTACGCGAGGAAAAGACCCTGAGCGTCAAGGTGCCACCGGGTGTGGACACGGGCGATCGCATCCGCCTCGCGGGCGAGGGCGAGCCCGGCGAGCATGGCGGCCCGCCCGGTGACCTCTATGTTCAGGTGGTGGTGCAGGACCATCCCATCTTCACGCGGGAGGAAAGCCACCTCTTCTGTGAGGTGCCCATCAGCTTTGCCACCGCGGCCTTGGGTGGCGAGCTCGAAGTGCCCACCCTCACCGGCAAGGTCATGCTCAAGGTCCCACCGGGCACCCAGACCGGCAAGATGTTCCGCATGCGCGGCAAGGGCGTGAAGCCCGTGCGCGGCGGCCCCGTCGGAGACCTCATCTGCCGGGTCGCCGTCGAGACCCCGGTGAACCTGACCGAGCGGCAGAAGGACCTGCTGCGCGAGCTGGAGGAGAGCTTAAGCTCCGGCGGCAAGCATCACAGCCCCCACTCCACGAGCTGGCTCGACGGCGTCAGGCATTTCTTTGAGAAGATGGGCTTATAGCCCCAGCGGATCGTCGCGCAAACCGCGCGTCCGCCCTGGGCACGCCGACTTCCGTCGGCGCCCGCTCAGGCTACTCGGAGTAGCCGCCACCGTAACCGCCACCGCGCGCGAAGACGCCGGGGTGGCCCGCCGGCACCACGGTGATGCCGCCCTTGGAGACGGTGTAGCCGCGGGCGATGTCCGTCTCGCGGTCGTAACCAATGACGCTGCCGGGCTCGATGACATTGTGGCGGTCGATGATGACGCGCTTGAGCCGTGAGCCCTTGCCGACGCGCACATAGTCCATGACGATGCAGTCTTCGAGCAGCACGTCCTCTTCGATGACGGCCTCGCGGCGGATGATGGTGTTGG
>PR_CR_10_Liq_1_inCRDRAFT_1000498_pt1 | contig 24559 bp, 19 predicted proteins | sample PRCRCaboRojoPR_3_FD_10241 | JGI IMG/M metagenome (IMG submission 10241)
TAGCCGATATGGCTGGCTTCCGCCTGCCCATCGAATCCGTCTCGCTTCAGGCGCTTGTCTCCGAGCCGATCAAACCCTGCATGGATTGCGTGGTGATGGCCAACACCGTGCACGGCTACATGTCGCAATCGGACAAGGGCGAAATGGTCATCGGTGGCGGCACCGACGGCTTCAACAGCTACACGCAACGCGGCTCTTTCCACCATATCGAAGAAACCGTGCGCGCGCTGGTGGAAACCTTCCCGATGGTCGCCCGCCTCAAGATGCTGCGCCAATGGGGCGGGATCGTCGACATCACCGGCGACCGCTCGCCGATCCTGTCGAAAACCCCCGTCGATGGCGTCTTCATCAACTCCGGCTGGGGCACCGGCGGCTTCAAGGCCACCCCCGGCTCGGGCTGGGGCTTTGCCGAACTCATTGCCAAGGGCCACTCGCCGCTTTGCGATGAATTCTCGCTCACCCGCTTCAAAGAAGGCCGGTTTATCGACGAATCCGTCGCCGCCGGCGTCGCACACTAAGGAAGGGAAAGACATGCTCATTCTCGATTGCCCCTGCTGCGGCGTGCGCGGCGAAGAAACCGAATTCCACTCCGGCGGTGAGGCCCACCTCAAACGCTTCGGCCCCGGCTCCTCGGATGATGACTTCCACGGCTACCTCTTTGAGAAGGTAAACCCCAAGGGCGTGCATTTCGAACGCTGGCGGCACGTCAACGGCTGCGGCAAGTGGTTCCACGCCGCCCGCTGCACCATGACGCTTGAGGTCTTCGGCACCTATTCGGCCCAAACGCTGGAGCCACCGCAAGAGATCAAGGACAAGATCACCGCCAAGCGCCCCGGCTGGAGCTGGAGAGAATTCTCATGAGGCTTCATCTTTCCAAAAATACTCACATTCCGACCATCACCACTGGCACGAGGGCCTAGGACATGAGCACACGTCTCGCCACTGGCGGCCGCCTTCTCAATAAATCCCGCACCATGGGCTTCTCTTTCAACGGCAAACAGTTGAAGGGCGTCGAAGGCGATACACTCGCCTCCGCGCTTCTGGCCAATGATCAGATGCTTGTCGGGCGCTCCTTCAAATACCACCGCCCGCGCGGCATCGTCGCCTCGGGCGGCGAAGAACCCAACGCGCTTGTGGGGCTGGGCGAGGACAACAAGTTCGAACCCAACCAGCGCGTCACCACGACCGAGCTGTTCGATGGCCTGACCTGCACCTCGCAGAACCACTGGCCCAGCCTTGAGTTCGACGTGGGCGTCATCAACTCAAAGCTTTTCGCGCGCTTCCTGCCCGCGGGCTTCTATTACAAGATGTTCATTCACCCGCGCCCCTTGTGGAAGCACGTCTATGAACCCTTCATCCGCCAATCGGCGGGTCTGGGCAAAGCACCCCGCGACCGCGATCAGGATACCTACGAACACTTCTACGCCTTCTATGACGTGGTGGTGATCGGCGGCGGCGTGGCCGGGCTTCAGGCGGCAAAAGCCGCAGGGCTGGCCGGGGCCAAGGTCCTGCTGATGGAACAAGACCCCCACTGGGGCGGTCGCGCGCCGGTGGATGGCGGCACCATCGACGGCCAAGACCCGCAGGCCTTTGTCGACGCTACCCTGTCCGAACTTGAGTCTATGTCCAACGTTACCCTGCGCAACCGCATGATGGGCGCAGGCGTCTACGACCACGGCTATGTTCTGGGCTACGAGCGTGTGAACGATCATAGGCCCACGGCCAAAGGCCCGCGTCACCGCCTCTGGCGCATCCGTGCCGGGCAGATCATCACCGCCACCGGCGCCATCGAACGCCCGCTCAGTTTTGCAGGCAACGACATTCCCGGCGTGATGCTCGCCTCGGCGGTACGCGATTACGTGGTGAACTACGGCGTGTCGATCGGCGACCGCACCGTTGTCGTCACCAACAACGACGATGCCTACCTCACCGCCATCACCCTCAAAGAGGCTGGCCTTGAGGTTCCCGTGATCCTCGACGCCCGCGCCTCGGGCGGCGGCGCACTGGCCGACCGTGCCCGCGAGATGGGCATTCGCGTTGAAACCGGCAAAGGCATCGCATCGGTCAAAGGCAACAAGCGCGTCGAAGGCGTGGCGATCTGCGCCCAAGCCGGCGAAGGCGCGGTGCTTGAGGAAATCAAATGCGACGCGGTCGCCATGTCGGGCGGCTGGTCCCCCGTTGTGCACCTCTGGTCGCATTGCGGCGGTAAACTCGTTTGGGACGAGGCCGAAGCGATGTTCCGCCCCGACCCCGAAAAGGCCCCCACCGGCGATACCGGCGAAGGCTTCGTCATCGCTGCCGGTGCCGCCAACGGTCAGTTTGCACTGGGCGACGCCCTGACGGACGCCCAAAAAGCAGGCGAAGCCGCCGCCAAGGCCACCGGCCACAAAGGCAAGGCTGGCAAAGCCCCCGCGGGCGAGGCCCCGGCCTATGCCGCGATTGAGCCCGTCTGGATGATGCCGCAAGGCGCCAACATCAAGCTGCGCATGAAAGCCTGGCTCGATTTCCAGAACGACGTGAAGGTCTCCGACATCCAACTCGCCGCCCGCGAAGGGTTCGAGTCGGTCGAACACGCCAAGCGCTACACCACCCTCGGCATGGCCACCGACCAAGGTAAGCTCAGCAATATCAACGGCTTGGCGATCCTCTCGGATGCGCTCGGTCAGGCGATCCCGCAAACCGGGACAACCACCTTCCGCCCGCCCTACACGCCGATTTCCCTGTCCTCCATCGCGGGCAATGCCATCGGCGACACCTTCCAGCCGATCCGCAAAACCCCGATGCACGACTGGCACGAGGAAAACGGCGCCCATTGGGAGCCGGTGGGCGCATGGCGTCGCCCCTATACCTTCCAAAAACCGGGCGAGAGCGTCGAAGACGCGGTCACCCGCGAGATCAAGCAAACCCGCGACAGCCTCGGGCTGCTGGATGCCTCCACCTTGGGCAAGATCATCGTCAAGGGCCCCGACGCGGGCAAGTTCCTCGACATGCTCTACACCAACATGATGTCGACCCTGAAACCGGGCCGCTGCCGCTATGGCCTGATGTGCGGCGAAAACGGATTCCTGCAGGATGACGGCGTGGTGGCCCGAATCGACGAGGACACCTTCCTCTGCCACACAACCACCGGTGGAGCGGACAGCATCCACGCCCATATGGAAGAGTGGCTGCAAACCGAATGGTGGGATTGGAAGGTGTATACCGCCAATGTCACCGAACAATACGCCCAGATCGGCGTCGTTGGCCCCAATTCTCGGAAAACATTGGAAAAACTCACTGATGATGACATCTCGGCCGAGGGTCTGACCTTCATGGGTTGGAAGGACATCACCCTCGATGGTATCCCTGCGCGAGTTTACCGCATTTCCTTCTCGGGAGAGTTGAGTTATGAAATCTCCGTGCCTGCCAGCCGGGGGCGCGCCCTTTGGGACAGGTTGGTGCAGGCAGGGGAAGAGTACGGCGTGACCCCATATGGCACCGAAGGGCTGCATGTGATGCGGGCCGAAAAAGGTTTCATCATGATTGGGGACGAAACCGACGGTACGGTCATCCCCCAAGACCTGATGATGCACTGGGCGATTTCCAAGAAGAAAGAGGACTACCTCGGCAAGCGCGCGCAAGAGCGCGAGCATATGGCCGATCCCAACCGCTGGAAGCTGGTGGGCCTTGAAACCACCGATGGCACTGTGCTGCCCGATGGCGCCTATGCCGTGGCCGACGGCACCAACGCCAATGGTCAGCGCAACGTGCAGGGCCGGGTCACCTCGACCTACTACTCGCCCACGCTGGACCGTGGCATCGCCATGGGCCTGGTCCACAACGGCCCGGACCGGATGGGCGAGGTGCTGGACTTCCCCAAGGTGGATGGCACCATCGTAAAAGCGAAAATCGTCGATCAGGTCTTCTTTGACAAAGACGGAGAAAAGCAAAATGTCTAACGCCGCCGTCAGCGCCCTCAACGGCGCCACAGTACAGGGCTTTGCCCGCGTCGAGGAAACGGGCCTTCACGGCATGATCACCCTGCGCGGGGATCTGGCCTCTGCCAAGGTGAAAAAGGCCGTCAAGGAGGCCACGGGTCAGGATGTTCCGGCCCTGCGCACCATCAACACCGGCGACAGCGGCGCGGTGGCATGGATGTCGCCCGACGAATTGCTCGTCATGGTGGACTACGATCAGGTCGATGATACGCTTGCCACGATTGAAAGCACCCTTGCCGGTGAACATTTTCTCGCCGTCAATGTCTCGGATGCCCGCGCGATGTTCCGCGTGTCGGGTAGTGGCGCAGGGGTGCGCGAAGCACTGGCCAAGCTCTGCCCCGTCGACATGGCCCCGGGTGAATTTGAACCGGGCATGTTCCGCCGCACCCGCATGGCGCAAATTCCCGCCGCCATCTGGATGCCCGACGCCGAATGCGTGCACATCGTCTGTTTCCGTTCGGTGGCCGAATATACCTTCAACCTGCTGCGAGATGCCGTGGCCGAAGGTGGTGAGGTCGGGCTCTTTTCCTGACGGTTTTGGACGGATTTATACGCCTTTGGGCCTTGACCTTACGGGGTCAAGGCTACCATGTAGTGGCATGTAAATTTTCAAAACGAACAGGGGGCCCACATGGCTTTTGAACTTCCCGATCTTCCCTATTCGCATGACGCGCTCGCCGATCACGGCATGAGCCGCGAAACGCTGGAATACCACCACGACATTCACCACAAGGCCTATGTCGACAATGGCAACAAGGCCATCGCCGGGACCGAGTGGGAAGGCAAATCCGTCGAAGAGATCATCAAGGGCACCTATGACGCCAATGCCGTCGCCCAAAACGGTATCTTCAACAATGCCTCGCAATACTGGAACCACAACCAGTTCTGGGAAATGATGGCCCCCGGCGGCACCGGCATGCCCGGTGAGCTTGAAAAAGCCATCAACGAATCCTTCGGCTCGCTTGATGAGTTCAAATCGCAATTCGCCGCCGCAGGTGCCGGTCAGTTCGGCTCGGGCTGGGCATGGCTGGTCAAAGACACTGACGGCTCGCTCAAGGTGACCAAAACCGAAAACGGCGTGAACCCGCTCTGCTTCGGTCAAACCGCGCTTCTGGGCTGCGATGTCTGGGAACACTCCTACTACATCGACTTCCGCAACAAGCGTCCGGCCTACCTCGACAACTTCCTGAACAACCTCGTGAACTGGGAAAACGTCGCCTCGCGCATGTAATCCCGGCCCTCAACGACCGTTCAACGCACCCCTCGGCCTGTCGCCGGGGGGTGTTTTCGTTTGGCCGGAACCTGACCGGGCTTGCTTGCGTTTCATCAATGACAGCAACCAAACGGAGGCAAGAATGGCAGAGCGTCACAGATCGAAGGATGGCAGCCGCGACAGCGAAAACATCCTCGGCGACAAGCATCATGTCGCGGATCAGGGTCGCTCGGGCGGCAACCTTGCTCGCAAAATCGCAACCCGCGACGAAGAAAAGCGCGCCAAGGAACGCCCCGGCGGATCGACCCGCGTGACCCAATCCGACGAACACGACAGCGGCACAAATCGAGGAGACGAATGATATGGCCACTTTGACGAACGGAACATGGGTTTTGATTGCCGATGGTGAAAAGGCCCTGTTTCTCAGGAACACGCTGGATGCGATCAACCCTGGCCTTGAGATTGTGAAGAAAGAAGAACAAGACAATCCCTCGGACTATGAACAATCGGCCAACCGTCCCGGCCGAATGCAGGATGGTGGCGTTGGACAACTGTCCGCGATGGACGATACCGACTGGCACGAATTGGCCAAGGATCGTTTCGCCGATGATCTGGCCGACAAGCTGTATCACTACGCCCATAAAGGCGCCTTCGATCGGATCGTTCTGGTCGCCTCCTCCGGGACCTTGGGGCAGTTGCGCAAAAAGCTTCACAAGGAAGTCGAAGATCGTGTCGTCGGCGAGCTTCCCAAGGATCTGACGAACCATCCGCTCGACAAGGTTGAAAAGATGCTCAAGAAGGAATTCGACCCCAACCTCTAACGCTACGATAGCGCCAAAACGTACGAGTCGTACGCCCCGCTGGTTTCACCGCCCGAGTTTCGTACGAAACTCCTGTGCAAAACGTACGACCCGTACGCTTTTCCCACTTGCCAATCCCCGCGCCATCCCCCACCCCTAGGGCGGTCTGCAAAGGGATGGGAAAGACAATGCGCGAGCCGGTCAAAGGTGTTCTTGCCATGGTGGCCTTGCTGCACGATCTGGGGCCTCTCGGCGATCTATTACAAGCTGCTCGAACACATCCCACCACTTGAGATATTGGCCCATAGAACCCTGTGGTCATTGGCTTTTTTCGCTTTGGTCTTGGTCGTTCAGCGGCGGTTTCACATGCTTGTATCCGCCGTGGGCACGCGCCGCTCCGCCGCCACGATCGGCGCGGCGGCCTTGTTGATCTCGCTGAACTGGTTCACCTTCATCACGTCTATTCAACTAGGCAAAGCGGTCGAGGCCTCCCTTGGCTACTACATCTTCCCCTTGGTCAGCGTCATCATGGGGGCCATCGTGTTCAAGGAACGCTTGGGGCGGGTGCAAATCTTGGCTGTCCTCTTGGCAGGTCTGGCGGTGACCACCCTAACCGCCGGTCTTGGGGTGGCACCTTGGATCGCCCTTGTTCTGGCTGTGAGCTTCGGCCTCTATGGCGTTGTAAAAAAAGGGCTTTCGGTTGGTCCGGTCGTCTCGGTCACGGCCGAGGTTCTGATGCTGTCGCCCATCGCCATTGCGGTTTTGGGCTTTGTTCACGGCCAAGGCGGCGGCAGTTTCGCCACCAACTGGCAAGACAGCCTGCTCTTGGCCTTCTCCGGTATCCTCACCGGCCTGCCGCTGATCCTGTTCAGCTATGCCACCAAGCGCGTCATGCTCTCGACAGTGGGGCTGGTTCAGTACTTGAACCCCAGCCTGCAATTCCTTGTAGCCACACTGATTTTCCGCGAAGCGTTCAGTGTTTGGCACGCCATTGCCTTTGGCATGATCTGGACAGCTTTGGCGCTCTACACCACCTCGGCGCTACGTCAGGACAGGGCCGCGCGTAGGGCCGCCATCAGCCCTTGAATATCCTCGACCACCTCAACGAAATCCAACAGGCTCTCATCGGCGAATTCCTCAGCGATGACATGGTTCATCAATTGCATTAGGGGTGTCCAGTAACCATCTGTATTCAAAAGATAGATCGGTTTCTCATGTAGGCCAAGTTGCCGCCATGTAAGCACCTCGAAGAACTCATCCAGCGACCCCGCGCCACCGGGTAAAACCACGATCGCGTCCGAGTTCATGAACATCACTTTTTTGCGCTCATGCATGGTTTCGGTCACCACGTACCGCGTAAGGTCGGTCTTGCCCACTTCCCAGCGAACGAGATGCTCGGGGATCACGCCGAAGGTCTCGCCACCGGCCGTCTGCGCCGCCCGCGCCACCGCCCCCATCAATCCTACGTCCCCCGCGCCATAAACCAAGCGATAGCCCCCTTCGGCCAACAAGGCTCCAAGCCGTGTGGCTTCCGCCTCATAAGTGGGCCGCGCCCCCGCGCGTGAGCCGCAAAAGACACAGATTGATCGTGTTGGCATGGAATTTGCCCCAAGTCTCAAAGGGTTGTTTTGACCAGTGATAGCCTTGTTGCTATGGTCCAGCAAGCGTGTGGCGCGGGGACGTCTCACAAGGGGAAGCGCATGAGCAAACTTGCGGGATTGGCCGGGGGGCCTGGCCTGGCTATTACAGCGACGGCGGTCATCGTGATCGGTGGCGGTCTGGGGCTTTATGCCCTTGGCGTCTTGTCGCAGGACGACGTGCCGGACCAAGAGCAACCCGTCGTTTCCATTGCTGAACCGCAGGCGGAAACAGATCAGGCGACACAAACCAAGCCCGACCCTGCCACGCCCGATTTGCCGCAAGCTCCGAAAATCTCCAACTTTCGATTGGCTCCGGATGGGGCTTTGCTGGTGGCTGGAAAGGCATCCGCAGGCTGGGAGGTGGCGATCCTTCTGGACGGAGCCGAACTTACACGCGTGCCGACCGACCCAAGCGGGGATTTCGTGGCCTTCCACGATATCTCGCCCAGTTCCGAACCCCGCATCCTGACGGTGAATACCTACGCTCCAGGGGGCGGCACGATACTGAAATCCAGGGACGAGATCATCGTTGCCCCGATGGCTGCCGCAATTGAGATGGCCAAATCGCCCGACCCTGCGATATTGGATATCGACCAGACACCGCCGGACGCGGATATCGGTGAGACAGCCGAACTTGATGTCGCACAATCACAGGCCCCTGATATAAAACAGGAAAGCGCCCCTTCGCAGGCGGTGCTTCTCTCTAATGCCGAGGGTGTCGAGGTGTTGCAGCCTGCGGTGTCCAAAGACAGCAGCCCCGAGGTTATGACCAGCGTGGCGCTGGATGCGATCACCTATGCCGAGGACGGCGACGTGCAACTTGCCGGTCGTGCGCAGGGTGAAGGTTTCGTGCGCATCTATCTGGACAACAGCGCAATCACCACATCGCGCATTACGGAAGATGGGAGCTGGCGAACCGATCTGCCAAGTGTCGATACCGGTGTCTACACCCTTCGGATTGACGAGGTTGGCGCTGATGGACAGGTCACGTCGCGGGTTGAAACCCCCTTCAAGCGTGAAGCGCAGGAGGTGATCGCCACCCAAGACGACCTTGGCCAAAGCGTGCGTGCCGTGACTGTTCAGCCGGGGTCGACTCTCTGGGCCATATCGCGCCGCAACTACGGCGAGGGAATGATGTATGTGCGCATTTTCGAGGCCAACAAGGATCGTATCCGCGATCCTGACCTGATTTATCCAGGTCAGGTGTTTACCGTCCCCAACGGCGGCTAGAAACATAGCGGGGCTGGCCTTCCGGCCTATCGCGGCCTATCTGTGTGCGACGTGTTCAAGACAGGCTCCCCAATGCGCCGATCTACCCTGACAACCACCGACATGCCCGCCGACGGCTGGTCCACGATCCGCCGGGTGGCCCCGTACCTGTGGCCGGATGGTCAGGCATGGGTGAAGCGCCGCGTGGTCTTCGCGCTTATCGCGCTTTTCGTGGCCAAGCTGGTGGCAGTGGGAACGCCCTATTTCTACAAGGCAGCCGTGGATGCCCTGTCAGGTGAAGGGCAGAACCCGGCCTGGATGTTGGGCGCTGGGGCCGTTGGCCTGACCGTGGCCTATGGGATGGCGCGCCTGATGAATGTGGGATTTCAACAGCTTAGGGATGTGATCTTTGCGCGAGTTGCGCAGCGCGCCCTGCGGCAACTGGCGCTGGAGACCTTCACGCATATCCACCGCATGTCGCTGCGCTATCATATCACGCGAAAGACGGGCGGGTTAAGTCGGATCATCGAGCGTGGGGTGAAAGGGGTGGAATTCCTCCTGCGCTTTTTGCTCTTCTCCATCGGCCCCTTGGTACTTGAGCTTTTGATGATCGGCATCGTTCTCTGGACGCTCTTCGATTTTTGGTACTTGGCCGTGGTGGTCGGTGTCATCGCCGCCTACGTGGCCTTTACCTTCAAGGTAACCGAATGGCGGGTGAAGCTGCGCAAGCAGATGAACGACCAAGATACCGACGCCAACCAAAAAGCCATAGACAGCCTCCTGAATTTTGAAACCGTCAAGTATTTCGGTGCAGAGGAGCGTGAGGCCGCGCGATATGACGCGGCGATGGAGGGGTATGAAACCGCCGCGTTGCAAACCTCTTATTCGCTGGCATTCCTGAATTTCGGGCAGTCGATGCTGATCACGGGCGGGTTGGTTGCCGTTATGGTCATGGCCGCCTTTGGCGTTCAGAACGGGAGTTTGACAGTGGGCGACTTCGTCATGGTCAATGCCTACATGATCCAGATTACCATGCCGCTGAATTTCCTTGGCACGGTCTATCGGGAGATACGTCAATCCCTTGTCGATATGGGCGAAATGTTCGGATTGTTAGAGCAAAGCCCCGATGTTTCGGATAAAAGTGATGCCAAGGTTCTGAATGTGCAAGGAGGTGAGGTGCATCTCGACGCGGTCGAGTTCGGATATGACCCCGAACGCCCCATCCTGAAAGGGATCGACCTTCGCGTGAAGCCCGGTGAAACCGTGGCCATCGTCGGGCCGTCAGGCTCGGGCAAATCCACTATCGGCCGACTGCTTTTCCGGTTCTACGATGTGCAGGGCGGGGCATTGCGGATTGACGGCCAAGACCTGCGGGATGTCACGCAGAAAAGCCTGCACGCCGCTATCGGCGTGGTGCCACAGGATACTGTGTTGTTCAACGATACCGTCGGCTACAACATCGGTTATGGCCGCGATGCCGCGACCCAAGCCGAAATTGAAAAGGCCGCCAAGGCCGCGCAGATCCACGAGTTCATTCAAAGCCTGCCAGAGGGCTACAACACGCAAGTGGGCGAACGCGGTCTGAAACTCTCGGGCGGTGAGAAACAGCGGGTCGGCATCGCTCGCACCCTTCTCAAGAATCCGCCGATCCTGCTTCTGGACGAGGCGACAAGTGCTTTGGATACCGAGACCGAGCGGGACATCCAAGGCGCGCTGAAAAGGGCCGGCGAGGGGCGTACCGTGATCACCATTGCGCACCGCCTTTCAACCGTGGCCGATTCCGACCGCATCGTTGTCTTGGAAGAGGGGCGCATCGTCGAAGAAGGCACCCACGCAGACCTTTTGACAAAGCAGGGCCGCTACGCCAGCCTATGGCAACGGCAACAGGCAGAAGAGGCGGCCTGACCTACGCCTGCAATTTCCATGTCTTTTCCTTCTTTTCAACATGGTCTTTGGTGAGATTGGCGCGCATGACACAAGTGGAGTCGATCAAGATGTCGCAACGCGCGGTCTGGATCGGGATGCTGTTCGCGGCGGAACTGGTGGCCATCGTGGTCGCCTTTCAGGTCTTGGCCTCGGTCGAATGTCGGTTAACGACCCTAGAAACAGCATGCCGTGGGTTGCGCGGGGCCGTGGTGCGGGCCCTGTGCCTTGGCTGCATGTTGGGCATCTACCTTTGGGCCTTGCCGCCCGCACGCCGCAGCTTCGCAGCAATGGCCGAGGCCCGATTTGGTGGAAAGCCTTGGCTGTTGCTGCATGTATTTGGCCTTGGGGCGGCCTTCCTGACACTGTTTCTGGTGCCGCAATCCGAATTGAATGCCGCCTTCGCGGTTATCTTCCCGATACTCGTGGTCGGCGGTACCATGGCCGCCATCGGTGGCCTTTTCTGGTTGGCCCGGCCCAGAGATTGGGGGGCTTGGCTGCGTCCGCGCTGGCGCGGTTTGCTGGGCTTCGGTTTTGTCGCCCTGATCTTGCCGGATATCGCCGATTTCGTTGCCCCGCTTTGGTATTGGCGGACCCTGACCGAGATCACCTTCATCGGCGTTGCGGTATTGCAGACGCTTTTGTCCGAGGTCCCGGTGGTCGATTTCTCGGCGCAGATCATCGGTACCAACGGCTTCAATGTGGCCGTGGCCGACAGTTGCTCGGGCATTGAGGGGTTTGCCCTTATTACGGCATTTCTGGCGCTTTACGCCGTACTGTTTCGCGATACCATTCGGATGGGTCGCTTCTGGCTGGTGGTTTGGCCCGTGGCGATTTTCCTGAGCTGGCTGCTCAATATCGTTCGGATTACGGCCCTCATTCTGATCGGGGCCCACGCCTCGCCGGAACTGGCGGTAAACGGGTTTCACAGTTTCGCAGGCTGGTTGTTTTTCACGGGTTTGGCGATCGGGGTCCTGATCGCCGTCAGTAAAATCCGCTGGTTGCACAAGGCATCAAACCTGGGGCCGGCAATGCCTTTGTCCCAAGATGACGCCGCCGCGCGAATCCTGCCTTTTGTCGTTTTCATGCTGTCGGGCATTGTGGTCAACGCCTTCTGGCAGGCACCCGAATTGGGCTATCCGATGCAAGTCGTTGCGATGGCTGGGGCGCTTTTTTACGTGCGCCGCCCTCTCGCTGCATATCTTGAGCGGCCAACGGGACTGGCTGTCGTGGCGGGCATTGCCGTCGGGGTCGGCTGGGTTCTCTTGGCACCCGAACCCGACACAGCATCGCTGGCGCTTGCCGCGTTATCGCCCTTGGCCTTCGCCGCATGGGCCATGGTGCGAATTCTCGGTACCGTGGCCCTTGTGCCCCTGATCGAAGAGGTGTTTTTCCGTGGCTATCTACAGGCCCGCATCGACGATGGAACATGGCTGCGCCGCGTGCTGGCCATTGCCCTATCCGCGGGGGCCTTCGCCCTTCTGCACGGTCGTTGGCTTGAGGCCGGGATCGCCGGGGTCGTCTTTTCGCTGCTCTACATACGACAAGGGCGGCTGGCTGATGCCATAACCGCCCATGCTGTTGCCAATGCCCTGATTGCCTTGGTCGCCGCATGGCGGGGCGATTGGACCTTGATCTAAGGTTTATTGTGCGCGACGGCGCTTGATTTCCCAAGCAAGCGCCAGCGTGGCCAAAACCGCCGCCATGGCCAGAACGCCTGTGGATGCGTCGATTTCCGGAACTGCCGATGCGGTCGCGGTGCCGGACGATGATCCGCCCGAACTCGACGAGCCGCCGCCCGACCAACTGTAAAACCAGCTTTGCCACCAGCTATAGCTCTGCGCAGAGGCCATCGCGGATGTGCTTGCATATGCCAGACTGGCAAGCACGGATGTCTTGAGCAATTTCATCTCATCAATCCTCTCAATCACTCCGTATCATAAATGCACATAATTTGAATGATGGCAAAAGCTTGATGCATGACGTGTCATTTTGTTGCCGAAACGGAAACGCCAGTTAACAATACACTCAATTGTCCCGCGGGTATCTACGAAAACTGCTCAAAAGATTGGCATTGCGGCAAAACTGTGGCGTGCCCGATTGATTCGGCCCCTCACCGTTATTCTGCCGCTCTCAACGGACGGCCATTCTCGTCCTTGCCGGTTTTGCCGCTTTCTCCGAGCACGCGCTTTATGTCCTCGGCCCCCGGGGTGCCGCCTTGCTCGTCTTCATAGCCGGTTAAGTCGCCGTATTCCTCCCAGAGGATTTCAGGTGCCTTTGTATGCCCCGCAGCCCGGTTCAAGGCCCAGTCCTGTGCCGCCCGGCTGCTGCGGCCCAGCGAAAGCATGGCAAGGCCGCGTGCACCCCATTGCACATAGGTCGCCGCCCAGACCCGAAGGGCCAGCATGGAGGGAGTGAAAATGAGCGTCAGCATCGTTGCGATGCCAAGGCCAAAGACCACCGCCGTGGCCAATTGCTTCCACCACAGGGACGTGGGCGAGTTGAAGGAATAGCCCCCGTTGATGAAATCAAGGCTCAGGCCGAACATCATCGGCGCAAGGCCGGCCATCGTCGTGATCGTGGTCAGCAAAACGGGCCGGATACGCGCCTCGGCGGTGCGGGTAATCGCATCAATCCGAGGCATATAGCGGCTGTATTCCTGATAGGTGTCGATCAGCACGATATTGTTGTTCACCACGATCCCGGCCAAAGCCACGATGCCAGTGCCGGTCATGATGATCGAAAACGGCTGGTTCATCACCAGCATGCCTATCAAGACCCCGGTGGTGGAGAGTACCACCGCCAAGAGTACCAGAACCGCGTTATAGACGCTGTTGAACTGCGCGAGCAGGATGATGAACATCAGGCCCAAGGCCCCGGCAAAGGCCTTTTGCAGGAAGGCGCCGGATTCCTCTTGGTCCTCTTGGTCGCCCGTCCATTCATAGGAAACACTTTCGGGCAGGGCGCCGCTTTCCAGCCACTCGGTCAGGGTCTCGATCCGCTCATTGGCGGTGATCGGCACCTCGACACCATCGCCATCTTCCCCGGCCACGGTTTTGGTCAGACCTTCCTTGACCCCGGCTTTCACGTCGAAATACCGGGTCTGATCGACACGGTCGATCTGGGCCAGCTTTTGCACCGGTTCGCGGGTGATGAAATTCGACAGCGGCACAAGGCCATCTTCGGTGCGCACCTTCAGGGTGTCCAAGGTGCTGAGCACACGGTCTTTCTCGGGCAGGCGCACGCGGATGTCGATTTCCTCGTCAGAGGAAGGCACCCGCATCGTGTCCAGCAGGATACCCCGCGTCACCAGCTGCACCATGGCGCCCACCGTGGCCACATCCGCGCCATAGCGCCCCGCCTTTTCGACATCGACATTGATCTGCCAATCAATACCGGGCAGGGGCAGGGTATCTTCCACAAGCGTCAGGCCCTTAGTCTCGTCAAACCTCTCGCGGGCTTTGCGCGTGGCCTCTTGCAGCTCTTCCCAATTGTCGCCTTTCAGGCGCAGATGCACCGGCTTGGCCGAGGCCGGGCCACGCGCCTGCGCCAGGATCTCGATCTGGATGCCGGGGATTTGCTCCAACTCGGCGGTCAATTCATCAATGATCGTGTCGCCATCGAACTCTTCTGCGCTCACCGCGCGGCGCACCGTGTAATCGAGGACCGGGATGGTGAACCACGCCTCCGTCTCGGTCGGGCGCTCGTCCCACGGGATGGTCTCAAGCTGAACCTGCCCGATAGTATCCAGCGGCGGCTGCGCGCCTCCGGTGTTGTTGTTCAGCCCCCCTTCCCCCGCGAAGGCAAAGGCGGTCTCCACGCCGGGGTGGGCCAGTACGACCCGCTCGACCTGTTCGACAAGGTCATCCTTTTGGTCGATCGAAAGGTTGCCACGGCCACGCACGTAAACGATGGCCTGTTCCGGCTCTGACTCGACGAAGAACTCGGTGCCGTTGTTGTTGTTCACGTAATAAATCAGGACCGAACCGACGAGCACAAAAATCGTCGCAAAGGCCACAAGCGGCATCACCGGGTTGGAGGCAATCGCATGGATGAACCAGCCAAAGGGCGTCCGCCGATATCCGGCGTCAACCCGACCCTTGCGTTGCCGGAAAACCTTGGTTTTGAGCCATGCAAACGCATTCCGGAATCGCCGGACAATCGCCATGACCGCCAGCAACAGGGCGACCACCCCGGCAATCGCCATCGCGGACAGCGAGACAACACCAAGCAACAAGACAAAGACCGTCGCAAGCGTCGGGATGACCGAAGACAGGATTTGCCCCGCGTCCATTTGACCAAATTGGGTCGATACCTCGTTCAACAGAACGGGCGCCACTGAACCAGCCAGGAAAACCGCCGCCGCCGCCACCGGAAACAGCAGCACATGCCACAGCCAGAACCCATCTCCGATCTGCGAAATCCGGGTGTTGAACCAGCGCTCTGTGCGCCCTGTGACCCCGCCCATCACCGGCAAGTACACCAAAGCCACAAGAAGCGAGGCCGAAAGAACGAAAATCAGGGTCACCGGCAACATGCCCATGAACTCCCCCGGCACACCGGGCCAGAAAAGCATGGGCAGGAAGGCACAAAGCGTGGTCGCGGTCGAGCTGACCACCGGCCAGAACATCCGCTTGGCCGAGGCGACATAGGCATGCATCGGGCCTTCGCCCTCGGAAATCCGTTTGTCGGCGTATTCAACCACCACGATGGCCCCGTCCACCAACATGCCCACGGCCAAAATCAACCCGAACATCACGATGTTCGACACCGCCACGCCCATCAGCGCCAAAAGCGCAAAGCACAAAAGGAACGAGGTGGGGATCGCAAAACCCACCAGAAGGGCAGGGCGGATACCAAGGGCTGCCAGCGTCACGACCATCACAAGCGCAATCGCGGTCAGAACCGAGCCTTCCAGCTGGCTGACCATCGAGGCCACGGTGCGCGACTGGTCGTTCGAGGTGCCAACCTCCACCGCCGCCCGCAGCTTGTCGGGCCATTCGGCCTCGGCTTCGGCCACGGTTTCGCGCACCAGATCGGCGGTCTCGATGATGTTGAAGCCTTTGCGCTTCACCACCTGAAGCGCCACGGTGTTCTTGTCATTGAACCGGGCGGTGCCCTTGCGATCCTCGAAGGTCAGGTTGATCCGTGCCAGATCGCCCAATGTGACCACCCGGTCACCATTGGTTTTCACCGGCAGATCGTAAATATCGCGGGTCTCGTCAAAGGACGATGGAATCTTGACCGAAAACGCACCGCTTTCGGTTTCAACTTCACCCGCCGCGATCAACTGGTTGTTGTTCTGCACGACGTTAATCAGTTCCACGGCCGTCACATTGTAGGCCTCAAGCCGCAACGGATCGATCACCACCTCGACCATCTCATCGCGATTGCCCGCGATGCCTGCCTCCAGAACCGGCTCAAGCCCTTCCAGCCTGTCCTGCAAATCCTTGGCCAAACGCGCCATGGTGCGTTCCGGCACGGCCCCCGTGAGGTTCACGATGATGATCGGGAATTCGCTGAAATTGATCTCGTTGATCGAGTATTTCTCGGCCCCTTCGGGAAACTTCGCCTCGGCCGCGTTCATCGCGTCGCGGACATCGGCCATGATCTTGGTCTTGTCCCAGCCGAATTCGAACTCAAGCGCCACACCGGCATAGTTTTCCGCTGCCGTCCCGGTCATTTCCTTCAAACCATCCAGGTCCGAAAGCTCGGTCTCCATGACCTTGACCAACAGTTTCTCGCTGTCTTCGGCAGAGATGCCGGGAAACTGGGTCGACACGAAAAGCGCCGGAATCTCGATGTCAGGCTCGCCTTCTTTCGGCAAGCTGACATAGGCAAGGCTCCCCGCGAGAATGGACAGCACGATAAAGGCAATGACCATCCGCGCACGGGCAGCGGCCCAATCGACAATGCCGGTCATTGGCCAAGCTCCCGATAGGTTGGGTCAACCTTGACCCCGTCGGTCACGTATTCCTGCCCGATCACGATGACATTGGCCTGCTCTGGCAACCCGGCAAGCCACACGCCGTTTGGGTTGTCGCGCAGCAAAGTCACCGGTTGAAAGCCCGCACTCTTGTCATCCCGCACCAGNCGGACACCCAATGNGCCTTCGTCGTTCAGGGTCAGCGCTGATTGCGGCAACAGATGCGCCTTGGTGCCGTCGGCCGCGATGGTGATCTCGGCGGTCTGGCCGTCCCTCAGGTTCAGATCAGGATTCGGAACCCGGATATCCACGCGGAAGGTACGCGTCGTGGGGTCCGCTTTGCGCGACAGGAAGACGACTTCGCCTTCCACGCGCCCACCCGAGGCCAGATCGGCCACTGCCAATGCGCCTGTCTTCACCCGCTCAACTTCAGTTTCCGGCACGAAACCGACCAGCATCACGGGATCAAGTTGAATCACCGTGGCGCAAAGACCGCCCGGTTGCAAAAGACTGCCCAACTCGGCGGTGTCGGTCTCCAAGAGCCCTGCGAAAGGCGCCGAAATGGTCAGCCGTTCGATCTCCTTTTCCGCCGCCGCTACGGCCGCTTCGGCGGATTGAATGGAGCTGCGGGTGGTGGCCAGACCCGATCGCGCCGATTCCACTGCGGCCTCCGCAGAACTCACCGCTGCCTTGGTCGAGGCCACCCGCGTCTCCGAGGCAAACCCATCCTGAGACAGCGCCTGCGCGGCGCGGTCGTTGATCTGCGCTTCTTCCAGCCGTGATTGGGCCTCTGCAAGACGCGCCCGCGCCTCCGGGACACGGGCTTGCGCCTCAGCCAAACGCGCCTGCGCTTCGGCAAGTGTCGCCTGGCGCGTACCCGGATCGAGCCGACACAGGACTTGGCCCTCATCCACCATTGTGCCTTTGCGCAAAGGCTCGGAATTGACCTGACCCGAGGTTTCGGCCCGCAATTCCACCTGACGGAAGGCTTCGGTCTGACCGCGCAACACCACGGCGCTGTCGATTTCGCGCGCCTGCGATTTGATCGCCACCACGCCGACGGATTCGTATTCCGGCGGCGCCTCGGGGCCGGTTTCATCGCTCGCCTCGGCTTGCGCGGGCTCTTCGCTGCCCATCAGCGCGGCAATCCGCTCACGCTCGAAAACAAAGCCGTAAATCAGCGCCATGACGGCCACTGCGGCGATAATCGGAAAAAGTCTCATCTTTCAAACCTTCCGCACGTACAGAATCGGGCCACCCGAGGTGAAGCGCGGCCCGATTGCACGATATACGCTAAACTGTCTGGTTTAGATTAAACCTTTCTTGCGATCGCTTCAAGTAAGGGTTTCGTGCAGTTCTGCACGCGAATCTGTGCGCCTGCAATGTTGAGGCGGCTGCCCCTTGGCAGGGGCGGGGCTTCGCGATAAGAGGGGGCGACAGCCGTAAGGGGGGCACGCGTGAGCGATACAGACAGCTTTATCGACGAAGTGACCGAAGAGGTCCGGCGCGACCGCCTGTTCGCGCTGATGAAACGCTATGGCTGGATCGCGGCCTTGGCCGTGGTGCTGATTGTTGGCGGCGCGGCCTGGAACGAATGGCGCAAGGCGCAAGACCAGACCGCTGCACAGGATTTCGGCGACACGATCAAAACGGCACTGGAATTGCCCGAACGCGACGCCCGCGCCGAGGCGCTGGCCGCCATCGACGCGCCCGATGCCGGGGGGCAGGCCGTGGTTGACCTTCTGGCCGCCGCCGAACTCGGAACACAAAACGCCGAAGACGCCGCCAGCCGCCTTCTGGCCGTGGCCGACCGCGAAGGCATCGAACCGGTCTATCGGCAACTGGCCACGCTCAAGGCCGTTGCGCTGCCCGGCTCGGGCCTTTCGGTCGAAGACCGCCGCGCGCGGCTGGATGGTCTGGCCTTGTCTGGAGGGCTTGTCCGGCTGTTGGCCGAAGAACAGCTGGCCATGATCGAGATTGAAACCGGCGAAACCGATGCCGCGATTGATCGCCTGACGCAGGTGGCGCAGGACGCACAAGCAACAGCAGGCTTGCGTCGGCGCGTGTCACAAGTGATTGTAGCTCTCGGTGGAGAGATGCCCGAAACCGGACCATCCGGCGAAGGCCAGGGCGACAGCGAAGGCTAAAAACCACCCGCAGGCCAGTTTTGGCCGCGCGTGAATTGTTCGAAACGGGGGCGAGAGCGTTGAAATCGACAGCATTCTTTCTGGGGCTTGCCGCGACTATGGTTCTCACGGCCTGTGATAAACCCGAAGTGATCCTGCAAGGTGAGCGTGAAAACATCCGCTCGATCCTGAGCGAGAACACGCCCGTCGCCGATACCGACACGGAAAACCGGAACCTGCCGCTCACCCTGCCAGCGACCCGCGCGAACGCCGATTGGACCCAATCCATCGGAACACCTGCAACCCGCATCGAGCATCCCGCGCTACGTGCCGCGCCACAGCGTATCTGGTCGGTTAACATCGGCTCGGGCGATGGCCGCCGCACCCGCATCACAGCCGACCCGGTCGTGGCGGGCGGGCGCATCTTCACCCTCGATTCGAAAGCTCAGGTGACTGCGGTCAGCNCGGCCGGCGAGCTGCTTTGGACAACCGATCTCACCCCACCCAACGACAATTCCTCGGATGCGTCCGGCGGTGGTCTGGCCTATGGCGATGGCAAGCTCTTTGTCACCTCGGGCTTCGGTTTGCTCACCGCGCTTGACCCGGCCACCGGCGGCCAAATCTGGCAGCAAGACCTCGATGCAACCTCCACCGGTGACCCCGCGGTCAGCGGCGGCCGCGTTTACCTCGTGGCGGGCGACGAAGTTGCTTGGGCGATCGACAGCGAGACCGGCCGCATCGACTGGCGCCTTTCGGCAACACCCGACATCAACAACGTGCTCGGCGGGCCGGCCCCCGCGGTCACCGACAAATATGCCGTCTTCGCCTTTGGCGCAGGCGAACTACAGGGTGCATTCCGCAAAGGCGGGCTGCGCCTTTGGGACGCCCAGGTTGCGGGCGCGCGCGCTGGATACTCCAGCGCGCTGATCGACGATATCACCGGCGCACCGGTCGTTGTCGGTGAAACGCTCTATGTCGGCAATCACTCGGGGCGCACCGTCGCCCTCAATATAGCCAATGGTGAACGCCTCTGGACAGCCAACGATGGCCCGCTCAACCGCGTTTGGCCTGCGGGTGGGTCAATCTTCATGGTCTCGGACCGCAACGAGCTTTTGCGCCTCTCGGCTGAGGATGGCAGCCGAATCTGGGGCAAAACCCTGCCGTTCTTCACCAAGAAGCGGGTGCGCCGCCAAAGCCAGATTTTCGCCCACCACGGGCCGGTCATCGCGGGCGGGCAACTGATCGTGGCCTCTTCGGACGAAAAACTGCGCTTCTTCGATCCGCAATCGGGGGCCCTGCGCCGCGCAATCGACCTGCCGGGCGGGGCCACCTCCAACCCGGTCGTGGCCGGGCAGACGCTCTATGTCGTCTCGAAAAACGGACAATTGCACGCTTTCCGTTGACGCGCCGATGCTGTAACAGGGCGGCTTGATCCGCTCCGGAGCCTGAACCATGAGTTTCACCCTTGCCATCGTGGGCCGCCCGAACGTGGGCAAATCCACGCTGTTCAACCGCCTTGTCGGCAAACGCCTCGCCTTGGTCGACGACCAGCCCGGCGTCACCCGCGACCTGCGCGAAGGCGAGGCGCGGCTGGGCGATCTGCGTTTTACGGTGATCGACACCGCCGGGCTGGAAGAAGCCACCGACGACTCGCTTCAGGGCCGCATGCGGCGCCTGACCGAGCGTGCGGTGGACATGGCCGATATTTGCCTCTTCATCATCGACGCCCGTGCCGGCGTGACACCCAGTGACGAGGTCTTCGCCGATATCCTGCGCCGCCGCGCCGATCATGTGATCTTGGCGGCCAACAAGGCCGAGGGCAGCGCCGCCGATGCTGGCGTTTACGAGTCCTACGGTCTGGGGTTGGGCGAACCGGTCCGTCTCAGCGCCGAACACGGTGAAGGGTTGAACGAACTTTATTCGCTGCTGGCCCCGGTGGCCGAAGGTTTCGAGGCCCGGGCCGAGGCCGATGCACCGCAAGTCGAGGTCGACGTCGACGAAGAGGGCGAGGTTGACCCGGACGCACCCACCAAACCGACCATGGACAAGCCCCTGCAAGTGGCCGTGATCGGCCGCCCCAACGCGGGCAAATCCACGCTGATCAACAAGATATTGGGCGAAGACCGCCTGCTCACCGGACCCGAGGCCGGGATCACCCGCGACTCGATTTCGCTCACGCTGGATTGGGAGGGGATGCCGACCCGCATTTTCGACACCGCCGGGATGCGCAAGCGCGCCAAGGTGCAGGACAAGGTGGAAAAACTGTCGGTGGCCGACGGATTGCGGGCGGTTAAGTTCGCCGAAGTGGTGGTAGTCCTGCTCGATGCCGCCATCCCGTTTGAGCAACAAGACCTGCGCATCGCCGATCTGGCCGAACGCGAAGGCCGTGCCGTGGTGCTGGCGGTCAACAAATGGGATGTCGAGACCGATAAACAACAAAAACTGCGCGACCTGCGGGAGGCCTTTGAGCGCCTTTTGCCGCAACTGCGCGGCGCGCCCTTGGTCACCGTCTCGGCCAAAACGGGCAAGGGGCTGGACCGGTTGCGCGCCGCTGTCGAAAAGGCCCATGATGTCTGGAACACCCGGATTTCCACCGCGCAACTGAACCGCTGGCTAACCGGCATGGTCGAAGCGCACCCGCCCCCCGCCCCCGGCGGGCGGCGGATCAAGCTGCGCTATATGACCCAAGCCAAAACCCGGCCCCCGGGGTTCGTGGTGATGTGTTCCCACCCCGACAAGCTGCCGGAAAGCTATTCGCGGTATCTGGTCAATGGCTTGCGGGAAGATTTCGACATGCCGGGTACGCCCATTCGGCTTCACATGCGCTCGCAATCCTCCAAGAACCCCTACAAGAACAAGAAGAAAGCCGGGCCGTCAAAGCTGCGCAAGCACATCCACGGACGCGGTGGTGCACAGGGTTAGCGCTTATCAGGCCTGTTCAGGCCTTCTGCGCGCGAAAGGCCTGCATGGGCCTGCCAAGCGCTGAAGCCCAACATCACAATGCCTGCGGTACTAAGCGCGATGACCGCCCAGTTCGCTGGTCCAAGATTGGCCACCACCACGCCGACCAGCGCCCAGATCACCGCACCCGCATACTCGGGCGTATCACCGCGTAGGGCCATGACAACCAAGCCTATCACCAGCGCCAGAACGATCATTGCCAAGGCCGCCAAACGCTCACTCACCACACCGTGTCCGGCCAGCATCAGGCCCAAGGCCACGCAGGAGGCCGCCGTCAGCCACCCAGCATAAAGCGCAATCGGCGTGCGTAGCCAAACCCTGTCGCCCGCACCCGCGCTCAACAGCGCCCAAAGCGCCGTGACCAGCATCACCCAGATCAACACCGTCGCCCAAAGCGGCGACATCTGTGCCACCGGGATCCAGGCCGCGCCGACAACGAGACTGACGATCAGCGGCCAGCGCATGGCGTCCCAGCCCTGTGCCTCGGCGCGTTTGAGCAGGCCAAACACCGCACCCGCAAAAAGCCAAAGGTAGATCACTCCCCAAATGGCAAAAGCATAGCCTGCGGGTTGTACCGGCGGGTCAACCTGCGGAATCGGGAATTGATCGGGCCGAAACCCGGCAAACCCATCCGTGACCAAGGGTGACAGGGCGAAGGCCATGGCGGCGGTCACCACGAAGATGGCTTTCATGCGTTCCATTCCCAAGATCTGGGGCGCGCCTTGCCAGTGGTCAATGCCAATGGGGCTAGATTCCCGCTATGCGGGTCTTGCCCCGTCGTCAAAGCGACACATCTGATGTGTTAGGCCGATGTATTGAAGGGCCTGTCCCATGGTTTCCAATTGCAAGAGGCATGCCATGACCGCCGATGAGATCAAGATTCATACTCGCCACTACGCCCGCAAAAGCGATGTTTTGGGCGCGCTGTCGCTGCTGGCCACCTTCGCGGTCTATATCACCGCGCTATGGATAGGGTGGGCGCATGCGGCCAATCCCTTGATCGCTGTACCGATGGTCGTGGTGCTCGCCTTCGCCTCGGTGCGGCTATACGTTTTGCAACATGACTGCGGACATTACTCCCTGTTTGCCACCCGTCGCTTGAACGATTGGGCAGGGCACCTTCTGTCGCTGCCGTCGCTGACGCCCTATCGGGTGATGCAGTACAATCACAACCTGCACCACGCCTACCTTGGCAACCTCGACCACCGCGAAACGACCGAGGTTTACACCATGACCCTTGCCGAATGGCAGTCGGCACCATTGCGACGGCGGCTGTGGTACAGGCTCTATCGCAACCCGGTGCTAATGCTGGGGCTTGGCGGGATTTATGCCTATTTCATCGCCTACCGCTGGCCGATGAATACCCGCAGGGTCGGTGCGCTGGGCGTTGTGGCCCATAACTTTGCGGTTCTGGCCTATGTCACGACGATCTGGTGGGCGCTTGGCGCGGCGGGCTTGGCTATCTGGGCGGCCAGTGCGGTTCTGGCCGGGGCGATCGGCGTCTTCCTCGTTTACCTGCAACATAATTTCGAGGAGACATACTGGGACCGCAAACCCGATCTGGATTTCCAAAAGGCCACGCTTGAAGGGTCNAGCTCGCTNGACCTTGGCTGGCTTTGGGACCTTGGCACCGGCAATATCGCCTATCACGACCTGCACCATTTCAACCCCGGTATCCCCTCCTACCGGCTGCGCGCCTGTCAAAAGGCGCTGCCCGAAGAACTGCGCCCGCACCAGCCCATTCGCTGGCCCGAGGCGCTGCGCTCGTTTCGTTTGAAGCTCTGGGATGAAGAGGAGGGGCGCTTGGTCCCCTTTCCCAAATCGCGCACCATACCCGGCGCGCTGCCCGCTGAATAGGCGGGGCAAGGGGCTTTGCCCCTCGGCCTTTGGCCTCACCCCAGGATATTTTGGGCCAGAAGAAGGGGGGCGTTACGCCAGATCCCCTTCGGCGGTCAGCTTGGTCTTGCCGCGCAGGTAAGGGTGCAGCACCTCGGGCAGGGTGACCGAGCCATCGGCCTGCTGTCCGTTCTCCAGCACCGCAATCAGGCAGCGGCCCACCGCAAGGCCCGAGCCATTGAGCGTATGCACGAACTGTGGCTTGCCGCCGCCCTCGGGCTTGAACCGGCCATTCATCCGGCGGGCCTGAAAATCCCCACAAACCGAGACCGAGGAAATCTCGCGGTAGGTATCCTGCCCGGGCAACCAGACCTCGATGTCATGGGTGCGCCGCGCGCCGAACCCCATGTCGCCGGTACACAGAACGATGGTCCGATAGGGCAGGCCCAAGCGTTCCAAAATCCCCTGCGCGCAGTCGGTCATCCGGTCCAGCTCATCGCGGCTGTGATCGGGGTGGGTGATCGACACCATCTCGACCTTCTCAAACTGGTGCTGGCGCAGCATGCCTGCGGTGTCCTTGCCCGCACTCCCCGCCTCGGAACGGAAGCACTGCGTATGCGCGACGAACCGCTTGGGCAGGCTGGCTTCCTCGACCACCTCGCCATTGACGATATTGGTCAGCGGCACCTCCGCCGTCGGCACCAGCCACCAGCCATTGGTCGTCTGGTAACTATCCTCGCCAAACTTCGGCAACTGCCCGGTACCATACATCATGTCATCGCGCACCAGAACAGGCGTCCAGGTCTCGGCCAGCCCATTTTCCTCAACATGCGTGTCGATCATGAACTGCGCCAAGGCCCGGTGCACACGCGCCACCGCGCCCTTCAGCACCACAAAGCGCGAGCCCGACAGTTTTGCCGCCAGTTCAAAATCCATCCCCGGCACCAC
>PR_CR_10_Liq_1_inCRDRAFT_1000499_pt1 | contig 24558 bp, 21 predicted proteins | sample PRCRCaboRojoPR_3_FD_10241 | JGI IMG/M metagenome (IMG submission 10241)
GGGAAGAGGCGGGCCGGCACCCCGGCCCGCCGTGAACCGTTACTGAAGCATCAGGCTGCCGTCATCCGGCAGGTAAGCATCGGTGAAGTAGAGCGTCGCGTCCGGGTCCGTCTCGAACTCGTAGGTCAGGGCGAGCTGCTCGAGCGCGGTCGCCATGCGGTCGGGATCGACGCCACCCATGCCGTTGGCCACGGTGTAATCGGTGACCACGTTGGCATCGATGGCCAGTTGCAGGCGCCGCGCCTCCAGATCGACATCGGCGGCCGGGTTGCGGTCGGCAACCATTGCCGCGCCGGCCGCGGGGTCGGCGATCACGTCCTTCCAGCCCTTCGCCACGGCGCGCAGGAAGCCGGTCACGGCCTCGGGGTTGGCCTCGGCGAAATCGGTGTTGGCGATAATGGCATTGCCGTAAAGCGCCAGGCCGTGATCGGCCATCAGGATGGTCGAAATGTCGTCCTCGGGCACGCCGAGACGAACGAGGTTCAGGTAGGACGAGAAGGAAAAGCCCGTCACCGAGTCGACCTCGCCCTCGGCCAGCATCGGCTCGCGGGTCGGGAAGCCCACCGGCTCGACGGTGATCTTGTCCATGTCGAGCCCGTTCTCCCTGGCGAAGATCGGGAACTGCGCCCAGGCCCCGTCGGGCGGCGGCGCGCCGAGCACCGAACCCTCGAGATCGGCCGGCGCCGAGATGCCGAGGCTCTTGCGCCCGACAACGGCGAAGGGCGGCTTGTCATAGACCATCATGACGGCCGTGACCGGCGCGCCCGGGTTCTGGTCGAGGAACTTGATCAGGCTGTTGATGTCGGCAAAGCCCATCGGGAAGGCCCCGGTCGCGACCTTCGGGATCGCGTCGAGCGAGCCCTTGCCCGCGGACACCTCGACCGAGAGCCCTTCTTCGGCGAAATGGCCGTTGTCGATGGCGGCGAAATAGGCGGCGGAGGGGCCCTCGAACTTCCAGTCCAGCGCGAAGGGCACCGAGGTCTCGGCCAGCGCCGGCCCGGACAGCCCGAACGCGGCCACGGCGGCAGTGAGAATCGAACGCAGCATCTTGTCCTCCTGCTTTAAGCGTCGACGACGAGTGAACCCACTGTTGCGGGGCCGCGCATCATCGCCCCCCTGCGACAAACCGGACCGCCCACCTTCTTGCCGCGATTTTGGGCGCGGCCCAGCGGCCGCGCCCGAAAATTGGGCGAATGCGCCATGCGCGCGGGTGCAGGGTCAGGGCCGGGTCAGCGCGCCCGTCTCGACACCCAGCTGCGCCGAGAGATCCTCGATGCTGTCATAGAGCAGCTGCAGGAAATACTGCGGGTTGTGGCTGTAGCCGCCGGGATCCTTGGCCACGACCTGGTAGTTATAGGCCGCACGCAGCAGGCGCGGGGTCCAGCTCTGGTAGCGGTTGGGATAGGCCGCCTCGCCGTCATCGACGGTGCCGTCGCCGTCGGTATCCGTGAAGTAATAGGGGTAGGCATGGCTGTCATAGATGATCGGCGTGCCGGCCACATCGGCCGCGTAGGCCGTGATGCGCTCGGCCAGGATGCCATGCAATGTCATGATCTCGCCGTGGATGCCCTCGGCGGTGTCGCCGTCGCCGTCGAAATCGGCATGCCGGGTCCGGATGTCGCTCAGTTCCTCGATACCCTGGTGGCAGGCGACGCAGCCCTCGGTCGCGACCTCGGTGGTGTGGGGCTCGTGGCAGGTGGTGCAGGTATTCGCGCTCGGCACGTGCATGAACCGCCCGGCATAGCTCTTGCCCGGGTACTGGTAGCCGCCGCGCGCGTCGCTGCCCATCAGCGTCGCGGCGGACGCGGCGTAGTGAATGTTGAGGAAGCCGAGCTCGGGATCGACCGTGTCGTCGGCCTTGCCTTCCAGCGCGGCCTCGACGGAATCGGTCGATTGCCGCCCCTGGTGGCACACCGAGCAGATGGCCGACGATCCAAGCCCGGACATCGTCACGCCGGACGGGAAGGACACGGTATCGAGCGTCTCGGCCGCGCTGGTGTGACAGGCCGCGCAATCGACCGGCGCGTTGATGGGCGCCGGATGATCGACCACGCCCGCGGCACTGCCGTCGGCCCCGAGGAAATCGGAGAAGCCCGGACCGGAATGGCAGGCGGCGCAATTGACGGGCACCGCACCGTCCTCGTTCCAGTGGGTAAAGGATTCGGAACTGTAATCCCCATGCGGCGAGGCGATCCATTGGTCGACCAGCCGGGACAGGCTGGACCCCTCTTGCGCCGCGGCCGGCAGGGCGAAGGTTATGCCCAGGATAATGGCACCTAAGGCTCTGGACAGACGGGAAACGCGCATGGAGACCTCCGAAAAAGGGTTCGCCGAAGCTTTACATGACTCTGTGAGCCTCCGATGACATTGATCGGTATCAAAGCATTTTCACAGCGCGGCGTCATCACTGACGCCGCGTTCCGGGAAGGAGGACGGCAAACCCCATGACCGAGATCAACCGATCCACCCCGCGCGCCGGCGCGCGCGATCTGCCCAGGCCCAGCGGCCGGGCCCTTGCGCTGGCCTATCTTGCCGCCTGCCTCTTGCCGCTGGCACTGGCGGCGGGGCGGCACGTGGCGCCGGCCCACCCGTGGGAGGCCGCGGCGGCCGCGCTCGGGCTCGTGGCGCTGTCGGGCATGGCGGTGCAGTTCTTCACCTCGGGGCGGTTCGAAACGGTGTCGGGACGGCTCGGGATCGACAAGGTCATGGCGTTCCACAAGATCGCCGCCTGGGGGCTCTTGCTGGCGCTGCTGCTGCATCCCGTCTTCTACGTGATCCCGACCTGGACCGAATCGCGCACGCTGGGGATCGAGCGGCTGATCGCCTATCACACCAGCCCGCATTACCGCTCCGGCATCGTCGCGCTGGCCGCGCTGGTCCTGCTGGTGCCCACCGCGTTCCTGCGCGACCGCCTGCCCTGGCGCTACGAGCTCTGGCGGGCCACGCATCTCCTGCTGGGGCTGACGGCCGTGGGCGCGGGGCTGCATCACGCGCTGACCGTGGGCCGGTTCAGCGCGGGGGGTGCGCTTGCCGGGCTCTGGTGGGGTGCGGCCGGGGCGATCGTGCTGGTCATGGCGGTGCTCTACGGCTGGCGCTGGGCGCGGCTGCACAGGCATCCGTGGCATCTGCAATCCGTCACGCGCCTCGCAGACCGCACCTGGGAGCTCGACATCCAGCCTGGCGAGAGCACGCCACAGATGGATTACAAGGCCGGTCAATTCGTCTGGATGACCGAGGGGCGCGGCCGGTTCCCCTTGCTCGATCATCCGTTCTCGATCGCCGACAGCCCGGCCCGGCCGGGGCTGAGCCTGATCGTCAAGGAAGCCGGCGATTTCACCAACCGCGCGGGCCAACTGGCCCCGGGCACGCCGATCGGGATCGACGGCCCCCATGGCAGCTTCACGCTGGAGCATCGCGACGCCGACGCGCTCCTGCTGATCGCCGGCGGTGCGGGGATCGGGCCGATCATGGGGCTGCTGCGCGATCTCGTGGCGCGCAGGGACCGGCGCCCGGTGCGCCTGGCCTACGCGGTCGGTCAGCCGGGCAACCTCGCCTGCCTCGAGGAGATCGAGGCCGCGAAGGACGTGATCGACCTCGAGGTCATGTTGCTGAGCGAGGCCGACGCCCCGGGATTCACCGGCGAGGTGGGCCGGCTCGACCCGGCGCGGCTGGACCGGCTGCTGGGCGATCTGGCGCGCGGCCGCACCCTGGCGCTCATCTGCGGCCCCGGCCCGATGATCACCGGCGTCTCCGACGCGCTGATCGGGCTCGGCATGCCGCTCGACATGGTGGAATACGAACGCTTCGACTATCGCGGCGCGCTGGCCTCGCGGCGCGACAGGCGGCGCATTTACCGGTTCCTCGGCCTCTTCGCCGTTCTGGCGGCCGCCATCGTGCTCGCCGTACCGATCCTGTCCTGAAAGCGTCGCGGGATCGGCCCTTGGCGGGGCCGCCCGGCCCCGCCCGTCATTGCCCCGGCGGCGCGGGTTGGACAGGGGCGGGGTGAGTCGTGGTAGGCTAACCTTTTCGCCCGAAAAGGGCAGGCAGGAAGTCGCCATGTCCAAGACCGCGCGTTTCACCCCCGCGGCAAGCGGGATCGCCTACCTGGCCGAAGGCGGCACCGAGACCGAGATCATGTACCGCCATGGCCATCGGCTGCGCGAATTCGCCATGTTCGAATTGCTCGACGATCCGCAAGCCGTCACGGATCTGCGCGACATGTATCGGCGCTATCTGGACGTGGCCGCGACCCACGGCATGGGTGCCGCGATGGCCGGCTTCGATTACCGCGCCAGCCCGGACTGGGGCGAAAAGCTAGGCTATTCCGCCGCCGGCCTGGCCGAGATGCAGCACAAGTGCATCGATTTCCTGCGCGAGGTGGCCGCCCCCTATCGCGACCAGATACCGCATATCGCGATCTGCGGCTGCGTCGGACCGCGCGGCGACGCCTACGGCACCGGCGGCAACATCACGGCGCAAGACGCCGCCGACTATCACGCCACCCAGATCGCGACGCTCAAGGACTGCGGCGTCGATCTGGTCTGGGCGGCGACCTTCAACAATATCCCCGAGGCGGTCGGCGTCAGCCGGGCGGCGGCCGCGGCCGGCGTGCCGCTCAACATGTCCTTCACCCTGAACAGTGCTCACCGCCTGAGTTCGGGCCCGAGCCTGCGCGAGGCCATCGAGACCACCGACGCCGAAGCCGGGGAGGCCCGGCCGGAGTCCTACGGGATCAACTGTTCCCACCCGGTCGAGTTCGAACCGGCGCTCGGCCCCGGCGACTGGACCGGTCGCATCCGGTCATTCCGGCCCAACGCGGCCGAGATGGACAAGGTATCGCTCTGCAAGCTCGGCCATATCGAGGAAGGCGACCCGGCGGAACTCGGCCGGCAGATGGGGGACCTGGCCCGGCGCTATCCCGCCGCCGATATCTGGGGCGGCTGCTGCGGGTCCTGGGACACCCATCTCGACGAGATCGCCCGCAACGTGATGGCCGTGCGCGGGCCCGCCGCGGCGCCTGCATAGCGGCCGGGGGGGGCANCGGGTCACATGCCCGCCGCCAGCGGTCACCCGGGTCAGATCTCCTCGCGCAGCTGTGCATAGGTCAGCGCGGTGAATATGCCCGTGCCGCCGAGGACATTGCCGGCAAAGGCCGGGAGAATGCCGCCGAGAACCGCCTCGACCGGCCCCAGTTCGCCGCGCACCACCAGAAGGAACAGCTCCGTAGAGCCGGCGACGACGTGCGACATGCCGCCAAGGCCGATGACGTAGGTCAGGATCACGATGATCAGCACCTCGCCCGCGCCTTCCATCCGGGGCAGGATCCAGACCAGCGCCGCGATGATGAAGCCGGCCGGAATGCCCCAGGCGAAATGCTCGAGCGCCGTCGCCTCGGCGTAGTGGCGCGATACGGTCAGAATGCCGTCGAACCGGGCTTCCGGCAGGATATGGCCGTGCACGAGCACCACCGCGGCGGCTGCGCAGCCGACGAGATTGGCCGCCAGAACGATGCTCCAGAGACGGGCGGTCTGGTAGAAGTTGGCCCGGCTCGGGGCCAGGAACAGCGGCAGGATGGGCGTGATCGTGTTTTCCGTGAAGAGCTGCATCCGGGCGAGGATGACGATCAGGAACCCCACCGTGTAGCCCAGGTTCGAGACGCCCGCCGCCCAGTCGGCATGGGGCAGGATCGACTCGAGAAAGCCCTTGCACAGAACCGAGGTGCTGATCGCAAGCCCGGCCGCCACCCCCGACCACCAGAGCGCGCTGAACGGCCGCGACAGTTCATGTTCGCCCTCACGGCGGATGGCCTCGAATATGACCGCCGAAGGGACCTTCTCGTAGGCGTCCACCCGGTTTTTTTCGTCCCGGCCGAGTTCGGCGTCTTCCGACATGGTTCCGGCACCTCCCTGCCCGCGTGGCGATGCGCGCCCGGACGGGTCCGCGCCGATGGCGCACGCCGGGCGCCCAATCAAAGCATGACGGGACAAGATCCGCCAGACGCGCCTTGCCCGATCGCCGGCGGGCCGGTCAGGTAACGATGTCGAGACTGACCGTCCGGTACGCGGCGCGGATCGTGCGGTCGCGCACCGGATCGTGGAGTTCCATGCTGAACCCGTCGCCGGCGCGCACCCCGCCCAACGCCGGCACCGTGCCGCAGAGCATCGCCGCGCCGTCCGGAAGGGCCGCGCCCGCGATCAGGTCCTCGAGCGGCAGGATCTGGGCGAGCGTGCCGTCCTGGTAGGCGACCCAGGCCTCGTTCTCCAGAAGCCATGACCGAATCTCGATCCGGTCGAGATGCCCGGCCAGCTCGTCCATTGGCCAGACCGTGCCGGCGGCGGGTTTCATGCAGGCCTGCTTGGAATGCGCGACGGAATGGGTTTCAAGCTTGCGGTCCGTGTGGTCCGAGGCAAGGCCGAGCCAGGTTCGGCCGCCGGAGCGGACGATCAGCGGTTCCGCCTCGCCCGAGGTGTCCGGGCCAAGCACCTGGATACTGTCGCTCTGGCACAGCAGCGCCGCCGAAACCCGGTAAAAAAGAGGGGTCTCCGACGGCGGTGCCACGCCGATCGCCTCGAGTTCCCGGATATGATGCTGCACCTGGCCGCTGTCGCGGCCGGTCCAGCCGGCGACGAAAACTTGCGCGACGCTCAGATCGCGCGGTCCCTGCGGGGTCTGGAACAACATCGGCAAAGCCCTTTCCTGGCGCGGTTTTCGAAACACGTCGACCGGTCCCGCCGGACCGGTCCGCCCGATAGCTACTGCATATCCCCGCGCTGTTCCATCGCGATGGCGGCCCGCCGTGTCGACGCGCCGGACCAGGCCCGGCGCGCCGGGCCGGATCAGGCCCGCATGATCTCGTCTTTCAGGGCATAGACGATCGCAAGCACGTCCTTGCGCACATCGGCGTGGTAGCCATGGCTTTCCATGACGGACAGGATGTCATCCGTTGCCGCCATGTACTCGGCCTCGCCGATATTCATGCCGCGATGCGCCTCGGGCATGCTGCGTCCGGTATAGCTTTCAGGCCCGCCGCTGCCGGCGGCAAAGAAGGCGCAAAGCTGCTGCTTGGTCGCGTCGAGCCTGTCCGGGTCCTCCCTGTAGGGCAGGAATCGCGCCTTGATGACGGGGTTGCGCATATGGGCCTCGACGATCTCGTCGACCAGTCGTCGCACGCCGGACGCCCCGCCAAGCCGTTCGTAGAGCGAAACGGTGGAGAGTTCGCGGAGAAGTGGCTCTGCCATGAGTGTGCTCCCTCCAGTCTGTGTAACGCGGCCATCGGCCGGCCGCGCACACAGGGTGCCGACTCGGTGCCGGGGGCGTCCAGTACAAGACCTGTACCGGGCGGCTGCGGACGCGGAACAGGATCGCGGCGGGTCGGAACGGGACGGGGCCGGCGGGGCGCGCCCTACCAGAGGGCGGGCTTGTCCAGGGCGGTCACGCAGGCGCAGGGACCACGCAAAGGGGTCAGCTCCGCGCCGGTCAGGGACTGGCCGATCCAGCCCTCGGGATGGGTGAGGGGCAGCGGTGCGGGGGCGATCTCTTCCGTCATCGGCCGGAAGCCCACCTGTCCGTAGAAGGCCGGGTCACCATAGGTCACCGCGATCTCGACACCGGCGTCGCGCAGCGCGCCCAGCGCGTGGCGCAACAGGTCGCGGCCGATCCCCGCGCCCTGCCGGCCGGTCGCCACCGCCATCGGCGACAGGATGAAGACCGAGCGCGCATCCCCTGCATAGCGCAGCCTGGAAAAGATCGCCGCGCCGACGATCGCCCCGTCGGACCGGGCGATGAACACGTGCAGATCCGCGTCCGGCGTGCCGATCAGAAGCTCGCGCACCAAGCCGCCGATCAGCGTGCCCTCCTCCGCCCCCTCGGAGTCGGTGAAGGTCGCGGCGAACATGTCGGCGATCTCTTCCTCGCGGCCTTTGAATTCCGTCGAAAACTCCACCGTTGATCCTCCTCCGGGTCGATCCCGTGCCACGGCGCCGGGTGCGTTGCCGCACGCCCCCTCATAGCCGACGTTTTCCGCGCCGTCATGGGGAACGCGCGATTTCACGTGCCACACCCTGCGCGCGCTGCCGACGACCGGCGGTCCCCGATCACGGCCGTCATGGCCTTGTCACGGGCGAGGAGACGTGCCATCGGCGCGTCGCAGACGCCTCATCCATGCAGGATCATTGCGCGCCGTGAAGAAACCCGTTCGGAAAAGAAACTGGCACACCCTCGACAAGGATCTGACCCGGATGGGGCGCGTCGAGATCGCCACCGCCTTCGTGGCACGCCCGCTGATCGGCTTCGGGGCCGCGCTGATCTTCGTTCTGCTCGCGGTCCTTGTCGCCGGGATCGTGTTCGGGTTCGCCCCGGGCACGCTCTTCGTGGTCATCGCGGCGGGCCTCGGCGCCTACATGGCGCTCAACATCGGTGCCAACGACGTCGCGAACAACATGGGGCCAGCCGTCGGCGCGAAGGTGCTGTCGCTGACCGGCGCGATCGCGATCGCCGCCATCTTCGAAACCGCCGGGGCGCTGATCGCCGGCGGGGACGTCGTCTCGACGATCTCGAACGGCATCATCGACGCGGACAGCGTCGCGGATGCGCGGGTTTTCACCTGGGCCATGATAGCGGCGCTCCTGTCGGCGGCCCTCTGGGTGAACATCGCGACCTGGATCGGCGCCCCCGTATCCACGACCCATGCCGTGGTGGGCGGGGTCATGGGTGCCGGCATCGCGGCGGCCGGCCTGTCGGCCGTGCACTGGCCCACGATGGGCGCGATCGCCGCAAGCTGGGTCATTTCGCCGGCGCTGTGCGGGGCCATCGCGGCGCTGGTCCTCGCCTTCATCAAGGCACGCATCATCTACCGCGAGGACAAGATCGCTGCGGCACGGAAATGGGTGCCCGTCCTCATCGGTGTCATGGCCGGGACCTTCGCCGCGTATCTGGCGATGAAAGGCCTGAAACGGGTCGTTTCGGTCGANATCGGGGCGGCGCTGGGGCTCGGGGCGGCAACCGGGCTGATCGCCTGGCTGGCCGCGATCCCCGTCATTCGCCGGCAGGCCGCGGGCATGGAGAACCGAAACAAGTCCCTGAAAGCGCTGTTCGGCTTCCCGCTCGTGATCTCGGCGGCGCTGCTTTCCTTCGCGCACGGGGCCAACGACGTCGCGAACGCCGTGGGGCCGCTTGCCGCCATTGTCCATGCGCAGGAGTCCGGCGCCTTTTCCGACCGGGTCGCGCTTCCGGCCTGGGTCATGATGATCGGGGCCTTCGGCATCTCGCTCGGGCTGATCCTGTTCGGCCCGAAACTCATCCGCCTCGTCGGCGACCAGATCACCAAGCTGAACCCGATGCGCGCGTATTGCGTCGCGCTGTCGACCGCGATCACCGTGCTCATCGCGTCCTGGCTGGGGCTCCCGGTCAGTTCCACCCACATCGCCATCGGCGGGGTCTTCGGGGTCGGCTTCTTCCGCGAATGGTACATGCAGAGGCGCGCCGTCTCCTACAGGCAGAGGACGGCACCGCCCCTGACGCTGCCCTACGCGGAACGGCGCCGGCGTAAGCTTGTGCGCCGCTCGCATTTCCTCACGATCGTGGCCGCCTGGGTCGTCACGGTGCCGGCGGCGGCGGCCCTGTCGGCGGCGACGTTCTGGCTGCTGGGCGTCCTCTTCGGCTAGGCGCCCCCGCGTCGTCCGATCCGGGTTGGATCAGCGGCCGGGACCGTCCTCCTCGAGGTCGGTGGACGGCGCCCCCTGCCCGTTTTCGGGAACGGTCGGATGGACTTCGGCCTCGGCCTTCTCGGCCGCCTCGCGCTCGGACTCCCGCAGCAGAAGGCGCTCGACCCGCTGCTCGAGAACCCGCGCCTTCTCGTCGCGCGCCGCGATCTCCTGCGAGAGATCGCGGTATAGCGAGACCGCGATCAGGATCATCAGAATCATGAAGGGAAAGGCGGCGATGATCGAGACCGTCCGCAGGCTATCCAGCCCGCCGGTCAGGAGCAGCACCACCACCATCAGCAGCTGCAGGCAGCCCCAGAGCACCCGGACCAGCCGCGTCGGGTTGAGCACGCCCTTCGAGGTAAACATGCCAAGCACGAAGGTGGCCGAGTCGGCCGAGGTCACGAGGAACATGCCGACGAGGAGGATGGATGCGACCGTNAGCACCCCGCCGCCGGGCAACTGGTCGAGCAGGGCGTAGAGCCCGGCCGGAACCTCGGCCGCCACGGCATCGGCGATACCGGCGTTCTCGAAGATCTCGAACCGGATTGCCGCGCCACCGAAGGTCGAGAACCACAGCATGCTCAGCGCCACCGGGACGATCATCACGCCGAGCACGAATTCGCGGATGGTCCGCCCGCGGGAGATCCGGGCGATGAAACTGCCGACGAAGGGCGCCCAGCTCAGCCCCCAGGCCCAGTAGAACATGGTCCATTGCTCGACCCACGCCCCGTTCGAATAGGGCGAGGTGACAAGGCTCATCTGGATCACGTTGCCGAGGTATTCCCCCAGGGTCTGGGTCAGCACCCCGAAGATGAAGGATGTCGGCCCAAAAAGCAGAACCGCCCCGAGAAGCGCCGCGGCAAGCAGCATGTTGGCGTTGCTCAGCAGCCTGACGCCGCGATCGAGCGGGGTCATGGCCGACAGCATGAAGANCCCCCCGATGACGGCGAGGATCGCCAGCTGCGCCGGGAAGCCGTAGGGGATGCCGGTCAGCTGCGCGATCCCGCTGTTGATCTGCAACGCCCCGAGCCCGAGCGTCGTGGCCACGCCGAAGACCGTCGAGACGACGGTCAACACGTCGATGGCCTTGCCCCAGCCGGTGTCCACGCGCGCCCCCAGAAGCGGGCGGAAGGTCTCGCTTATCAGGCCGTGGCTGTCGTGGCGAAACCGGACATAGGCGATGGCCAGCCCCACCAAAGCGAAATTCGCCCATTGGTGCAGCCCCCAATGGAAGAAGGCATAGCGCATGCCGGTCTGCGCTGCCTCGGCCGTGCGTGGCAGCCCGGTGCCGAGTGGGGGATCGTTGAAATGCAGCATCGGCTCGGCGACGCCCCAGAACACCAGCCCCACGCCCATGCCGCCCGAGAAGATCATCGCGAGCCAGCTCGGAAACGAGAACTCTGGCGGCTCTTCCGGGCCGCCCAGCCGGATGCCCCCGATCCTCGAGAGGCCGAGGAACAGAACGAAAAAGACGAAGCCCGTCATCACCAGCAGGTACATCCAGCCGACATTCGTCGCCGTGGCATGCAGCACCGCCTGCGCGGCGCGCTCCACCGTCCCCGGTGCGATCGCGGCCGCCAGGACAAAGATCACGACGATCGCGACCGACACGCGAAAAACGGCGCCGACATCTCCCAGGATTGACGTGGTCGCGCTGGCAGGCTGGGTCATCCCGCGTCCCCCTTTCCGGTCGCAACCTAACGGGCGCCCCAACGCGTGTCGAACACCGCGGGTACGATCGAAGGCCTTGGTTTTCCGGTTGGTGTCGCGGGGCTCGCACCGGCGCCCCGGAACCGGGGCCCGGGGGCGAAATTCCCCGCGGCTTTCGACCTTCCTGTTCTGGCTTTCCAGGCTTCCGATCCCTCCCGCGGGCAAAGGTGGCGGGGCATCCCGGCCGGTCCTCTGCAGGCGTTTTTCCGCGGCCGCGGCGATAAGGGCCCGGTCGCGCACCCCGGTCTGGCCCCATCACAAGGTCGGGAAGCCACGGCGCCGGTCCCGGGAAGAGACAGGGCAACTTGACGGCGATCACCATGCAGGCCGCGAAGGGCAGCGGCCCCGTGAGGACGGTCTCCGGGATGATGGTCGCCGCGACCGCCCGCCGGACCGGAAAGCCCGCGCATGCAGCAACCGGCACGCTGCCGGCACGTGCCGCCGCGTCACCGCCCCGGAAGCCAGAGCGCCAGTCCCGGGAACACCACCAGGAGCGCCACCAGGATCAGCGAGCACAGGATGAACGGCAGCGCCGACAGGTAGATGTCGCGCATCGTCGTCCCCGGGGGCGCGACGCCCTTCATCACGAAGAGCAGCAGCCCGAAAGGCGGGGTGGTAAAGCTGATCTCGAGCCCGAGCAGCATGATCAGCGCGAACCAGATCGGGTCGAAGCCGAGGCTTTCCGCCAGCGGGAAGAAGATCGGCACCGTCAGCAGCATGATCGAGATCTGCTCCATGAACATGCCGAGGATCAGCAGCACCCCGAACATCGCCAGCAGCATCGCCACGGGCACCAGGTCAAAGCCCGTCGCCCAGTCGATCAGGCCGTGCGACGCCCCCGAGAACGCCAGCAGCTGGCTGAAGGTCGCCGAGCCGAAGACGATCAGGTAGGCCATCAGCGTGACCTTGAGCGCCCCCTCGACGGATTTGCGGATGACCTCCCAGGACAGGCAGCGGTAGATCACGCCCAGGATGATGACGCCGAGCGCGCCGAAGGCCGCCGCCTCGGACGGGGTGGCGATACCCCAGAGCATCATCGCCACGACGACCACCATGATGCCGGTCATCGGCACCACGTCGCGCAGGACCAGACCGACCTTCGCCGCCAGGCGGATCGGCGCGACCTCGTAGGCAGGCGCCGCGCCCGGGTCGGCACGGGTCTGCAGGAAGATCAGCCCGATATAGAGCGCGGCCAGCACCAGCCCCGGGATGACCCCCGCGATGAGCAGCGCGCCCACGTCGATCTTGGCCAGCGTCGCAAGCAGAACCGCCAGCGCCGAGGGCGGGATGATGATCGCGAGGCCCCCGGTGCCGAGGATCGGCCCGATGGACATCTTGTTCTTGTATCCGCGCCGGTTCATCTCCGGCACCATCAGCGAGCCGAGCAGCGCCGTGGACCCCATCGACGACCCCGAAAGCGTGGCAAAGCCCGTGCCCCCCAGAACGGTCACGTAGGACAGCCGCCCCGGCAACCGCCCCAGCAGCCGGTCGATGGCGTTGAACATGCGCGCGCCGAGCCCGGTGTGGAAGAACAGCTCCCCCATCAGCAGGAAGAGCGGGATCGGGATCAGGGCGAATTTCGAAAGCGCCCCGAAACCGTTGTCGAGCATCAGCACCACGCCCTGCGCCCCGCCCATGAAAACCCAGGCGCCCAGCACGTTGGCGGCGAGGAAAGCCAGCGCGACCGGCATGCCCAGCGCCATCAGGAAAACGATCGAACCCAGAAGCAGGGCGAGCGCCGCATACCACTCCATCACTCGTGTATCCCCGCCTCGCCCGAATGCATCAGCTTGCGCCCGAAGACGAAGCGCGCAAACTCCACCGCCATCATCCCGAACGACACCGGGAAGGCGATGGTCAGGATCCATTTCGGCGTGAAATAGGCGCGCACGTCATAGTCGTTGCGCGCGTAGTTCTGCTGCACCAGTTCGAGCCCCTTCCAGGCGAGCAGCGCGCAGAGCGCCACGCAGGCCAGCGCGATCAGCCGGCTGAGCACCCTCTGCGCCGGNCCNGGCAACATCGCGGTCACCAGCTCGACATGGACATGGCCCCGTTCGCGCACCAGCCAGGGGGCGCCGAGCATGGTCAGGTAGAACAGCCCGTATTCCCCGGACAGGAACAGCCACGCGAAGGGCTGCATCCCGAAATTCCGCATCGTCACCGAGATCAGGATGGACACCATCAGCCAGACCAGCAGCCCCCCTGCCAGGAGGGCCATGCCGGTCAGGATCAGGTCGTACAGCTGGACCAGCCGCTTCATGCGGGCACCTTTCGATGGCACGGCCCGGCGCCCCCGCCGCGCGGGGCCGCCGGACCGGCGGGCTTACTGGCCCGGATCGCGCGAGGGGTCGTAGAAATGCTCGAGCAGCGCATCGTAATGCTCGAGCCCCATCGGGTGCTTCTCCATCTGGGTGCGCATCCGCTCCCAGGTCTTCTCGCGCGCGGCGGCGAGGTAGTTGGACGCCGCTTCGCCGGTCAGCTCGACCACCTGCATCCCGCCTTCCTCGAGGGCCGCGAATTCCTCGTCGCGCCGCTCGCGCAGCTTCTCGACGCTGCTGCGCTCATGCGCGATCGCGGTCTCCTGCAGGATGCTCTTGGCCTCGTCGCTCAGCTCGTTCCAGCTGTCGAGGTTCACGATCACGCCGAGATCGGTCGAGAAGAAATCGGGCTCGATCCGGTAGTTGACGAAATCGTCCCATTTCAGGTCCATCAGCCCGATCTGGGTCCAGCCGCTGGCATCGACGACGCCGCGCTCGAGACCGGCATAGACGTCCGTCGTCGGCAGGTCGATGACCTGCGCGCCGAGATACTCGGTGAAGAAGGCGTTGTAGACCGGGTTGCCGCGCAGCTTCCAGCCCGAGACGTCGAGATTGCCGTCGGCGTCCAGTTCCGGCTTGTCGACGGTCCAGAGGTTGTAGCTGACACCCGAGTCGAACCAGCCGAGGTAGTAGACCCCCATCTTCTCCTGGTGAATCTCGTTGATCAGGTCGATGCCGCCGTTCTCGCGGGCCTCGATCGCGGTGATGTTCGAGGCCACCATCGCGTCTTTCTCCGGCAGCGCGCCGGCGTAGAAGCTGCCGGGCGTGTAGACCATGTCCACCACGCCGTTCCGCACCGCGTCGGGCTGCTGGAACATGCCGATGGCCTCGGGGCCGCCGCGCACCTCGATCTGCACGACGCCCTCGCCCGCCGCGTTCACCTTGTCGACGAACTCGAGGAAGCTCTGGGTGTAGATCAGCGTCGTCGGAAAGGCGTGAACCGCCGTCAGGGTCTGCTCCTGGGCGCTTGCCGGTAACGCCACGAGCGTCGCGCCGGCCAGAAGTCCGGATGTAAGAACGTGTCGCATGGTTTGTCTCCTTCGTTGCGGGCCCCGCGAGGCCCCTCCCTGTTGCGGGGCTTTCCGCCCCCTGCTTCGCGCGACGCCCGGCAGGGCGCCTCACCCCGTCCCGCCGCCTGGCCAAAGCCAGGNGCGGTCCGTCTTCAGCCCGCGCCGGTAAGCGTCGAGCGCCGGCGCNTGGCGCCGTGTCAGGTCGATGTCGTCCCAGCCGTTCACCAGTTTCTCGCGCATCGCGTCGTCGAGCGTGAAGGCGTGTTCCTCTCCGCCCCCGGCCACCGCGACGCTGCACGCCTCGAGGTCGATCTCCATCCGGGCGGGCGCGCGCTCCAGTATCTCCAGCAAGGTTTCGGCCGCCGCGGGGGTGACGCGCGCCGGCAGCAGGCCGTTATTGACCGCGTTGGCCGCGAAGATGTCGCCGAAGCTGGGCGCGATCACCGCGCGGAACCCGAAATCGGCCAGCGCGTAGACCGCCGCCTCACGCGAGGAGCCGCCGCCGAAATTGCGCCGCGTCACCAGGATCGAGGCGCCCGCGGCTTCGGGCCGGTTCAGCGGAAAATCCGGGTCGGGCGTGCCGTCGGCGTCGAAACGCAGGTCGTGGAGCAGGAAATCGCCATAGCCGGCGGCGCGCGGTCGCGACATGAACCGCGCGGGAATCAGCTGATCGGTGTCGATGCCCTCGACCGGCAATGCGACGGCCTTGCCCCGGTGATGCGTCCAGCCGGTCATGCGACCTCCCGCCCGGCCAGCAGCGGCCTTGCATCCGTCAGTGTGCCGGTCACCGCCGCGGCCGCCGCCATCACCGGCGACATCAGGTGCGTGCGCGCGCCCGGCCCCTGCCGGCCGCGGAAATTGCGGTTGGTGGTCGAGGCGCAGCGTTCCCCGGGGGCGACGCGGTCACCGTTCATGCCGACGCACATGGAGCAGCCCGAGTCGACCCATTCCAGCCCGGCCGCGCGGAAGATCGCGTCGAGCCCCTCCTCTTCGGCCTGGGCCTTCACCAGGCTGGACCCCGCCGAGACCAGCCCCGGCACCTTCGCGCGGCGCCCCTCGAGCACCGCCGCCGCGCGGCGCAGGTCCTCGATCCGGGCATTGGTGCAGGATCCGATGAAGATCCGGTCGACCGGAATCCCGTCCAGCGGTCGCCCGGGCGCCAGTCCCATGTAGTCCAGCGCGGCCGCGATCTTGCGGGCCCGGGTCGGGTCCGGCGCCCGCGCGGGGTCGGGCACCGTGCCGGTGATCGGCAGCGCATCTTCCGGGCTGGTGCCCCAGGTGACGATGGGCGCAACCTCGCTGCCGTCGAGCACCACCTCGCGGTCCGGCTCGGCCGCCGCGTCGCCGGCGAGGCCGGTCCAGTAGGCGCAGGCGCGGTCCCAGTCGGCCCCGGCAGGGGCGAAGGGCCGACCCTTCAGGTAGTCGAGCGTCACCGCGTCGGGCGCGACCAGACCCATGCGCGCGCCGCCCTCGATCGACAGGTTGCAGAGCGTCATCCGCCCTTCCATCGACAGCCCGCGCACCGCGGCGCCGGCATACTCGACCGCGTGCCCCCGGGCGCCGTCGGCCCCGAGCCGCGCGATCCAGGCCAGCGCGACGTCCTTGGCGCCGACACCGGGGCCGAGCCTGCCCTCGACCCGGATCCGCATGGTGGCGGGCCGGCTCTGCCAGACGGTCTGCGTCGCCAGGACATGGGCCACCTCGGTCGCGCCGATCCCGAAGCCGAGACTGCCGAAGGCGCCGTGCGTCGAGGTGTGGCTGTCGCCGCACACGACGACAAGGCCGGGCAGCGTCAGCCCCTCCTCGGGGCCGACGACATGCACGATGCCCTGCCGGCGATCGTGCAGCCCGAAGAGCTGGAACCCGTGAGTGGCGGCGTTCTGCTCCAGCGTCTCGACCATGCGCGCGATGTCGGGATCGGCGATCGGCGCGTCACGATCGCGGGTCGGAACGTAGTGATCGGCCACGCCGAAGGTCAGGTCGGGCTCGGCCACCCCGAGTCCGCGCTCGGCCAGTTTGGCGAAGGCGTGGTGAGAGCCCTCGTGCACGAAATGCCGATCCACCCAGAGAAGATCCGACCGCCCCGCCGTCTCGATCGGGACGCGATGCGCGTCCCAGAGCTTGTCGAAGAGGGTGCGCGGCGCCGCGGTCATCCGGCCTCTCCCTGGCCCGGGTCGGGCATGACCACCGGCGTCCAGTGCCGCCCGTCGCCCGCACCCACGCGGTCGAGTTCCATCTCCAGGCGGAACCGGTCGGGCCTGTAGAGGGCGTGCAGATGTTCCACCCCGCGACCGGAGGCGTCGCGCACCACCCGGGTCAGCGAGATCAGCGGCGCGCCGACCTGGACCTCCAGCGCGTCGGCGACCTGCGGCGCGGCCAGGGTCGCGCTGACCTGCTGGCTGGCATGGTCGACCCGGACGCCGCCGCGCTCCATCAGGCGCAGCAGGGGCGTGTTGGCGAGATCGGCCTCGGAATAGCTCTGGGCGATGTCCGCGGGGACGTGGGTGGTCAGGTGCGAGAACGGCTTGCCCTCGACGAGCCGNACGCGCACGGCCCGCTGCACGCGGTCCGCGCTGCCAAGCCGCAGTGCCGCGGCGACCGACGGGGCCGGCGCGCCGTACGAGAAATCCAGCAGGCGGGCCGTGGTCTTCTGCCCCATTTCCAAGAGCTGCGGCATCAGCGTGGCCAGATCGGCGCTCATGCTGACGCCGTCGCCGGGGCGCTTGCAGACGACGGTGCCGCTGCCCGCGCGCCGCTCGACCAGGCCCTGCGCCTCCAGCGCCTCGAGGGCGCGGCGAACGGTGACGCGGGACACGCCGTAATCTTCCGCGAGGCGCAATTCGCCCGGCAGGGCCTCGCCCATGGCCGGCACGCCGCGCGCGATCTCGTCCTGCAGAAGCAGGAAGATGCGATGGGCCTTGCTGCCCTCGGGCGCCATGCGCGGATCGCGGTCTTTCGGCACGTCTCCCTCCGTCCGATTCTGGATGAATCGTTAGCCGGGTCGGCCCTCAATGCAAGTTTTTTGTCTTTCACGCTGGAATTTTTTGTTCTTTTCATGATCAGTGACCTGTCCTATCAATAATACAGGTTTGCAGGGAGGACGCCGATGCCGGTTGTGACCATCGACCTGATCGCGGGCTATGACGCGGACACGCGGGGCCGGCTGGGGCGGGCCGTAACGGATGCGGTCGCCAGCGTCGTGGCCGCACCCCCCGAGGCCATCACCGTGATGCTGACCGAGCACGCCGGCGAGAATTACATGCGTGGCGGCGCGCATCGCCGCCCCGGGCCGCCGCGCCCCGACCCGGCGGAGCTGGTCCGCGGCTTCCTCGGTGCGATGGAGGCGCGCGACCTCGACACCGCGCGGGCGATGCTGGCCACCGGATTCCGCATGACCTTTCCCGGCGATGTGCGCATGTCCCGGCTCGAGGAGCTGATCGAATGGGCGCGGCCGCGCTACAAGGCCGTGCAGAAGACCTACGAGCGGTTCGACGCCGCCCAGTCCGGCGCCACGGCCATCGTCTACTGCTTCGGCACCTTGTCGGGCACGTGGCTCGACGGCACGGGCTTCTCCGGCATCCGCTTCATCGACCGCTTCGAGATCGAGGACGGCAAGATCACCCGGCAGGACGTCTGGAACGACATGGGCGAGACGCGGGGCCGGACATGAGCGCCGCCATCGACCCGATCACCCTGGCCGTGCTCGCCGGCCGGATGGAACAGATCGCCGACGAGATGGACGCGACGCTCTTCCGCGCCGCCTTCAATCCCATCATCGCCGAGGCGCATGACGCCAGTCACGGTCTCTACCACGCCGACACCGGCGAGACACTGGTCCAGGGCAAGAACGGCCTGCCGATCTTCGTCGGCGTCATGGCCTTCGCGGTGAAGGCGGTGATCGACAAGGCCGCCGCGCAGGGCGGCCCGCGGGACGGCGATGTCTGGATCTTCAACGACGCGCATATCGGCGGCACGCATCTCAGCGACATGCGCCTCGTGCGGCCCTATTTCCGCGATGGCGCGCTGTTCTGCTGGCTGGCCTCGGTCGGGCACTGGCACGACGTGGGCGGCGCGGTGCCGGGCAACTACAACCCTTCCGCCACCGAGGTTTTCCAGGAGGCGGTCGTTCTGCCGCCGGTGCGGCTGGTCAAGGGCGGCGAGGTTCAGACCGATGTGCTCGACATCCTGATGCGCAACACGCGCCTTCCGCTTTCGGCCGAGGGCGACCTGAACGGTCAGCTGGGGGCGCTCGATCTCGGCGTCAGGCGGCTCGACGCGCTGCTCGACGAATACGGCGGCGAGACGGTGAGCGCGGCGCTCTCCACGCTGAGCGACCGCGCAGAGACGCTGTTGCGCGAGGAAGTCGCCGGCCTGCCCGACGGGCGCTGGGAAGCGCAGGATTTCCTCGACAATGACGGCATCTCCGACGCGGCGCTGCCGATCAACGTGGCGCTGGAGGTGCGGGGCGACCGGCTGAAGCTCGACTTTACCGGCACCGCCGGGCAGGCCGCCGGCCCGATCAACATCGCCCGGCCCACGGCGATTGCCTGCGTCTACGTGGCGATCAAGCATATCTTCCCGACCCTGCCCGCCAATGCCGGGGTGATGCGCCCGATCGAGATCGAGATCCCGAGGACTGCCTGCTCTCCGCCGAGTTCCCGGCCCCGACCGGCGGCTATACCGAGACCATCCTGCGGATGATCGACGTCATCTTCTCCGCCGCGGCACAGGCCGCGCCCGAGCGCGTCGTCGCCAATGCCTACGGGACGATCAACGCGCTTTCCATCGCCGGGCGGCGGTCGAACGGCGCACGCTGGGTCATGTTCAGCTTCTACGGCGGCGGACACGGCGCCTCGAACGAAAGCGACGGGCTCAACCATGGCAACGCCCCGATCTCGATGGCGACGATTCCGCCCGTCGAGATCCTCGAGGCCGCCTACCCGGTCCTGTTCCGGCAATGGGCGCTGCGCCCCGACAGTGCCGGCGCGGGCACCAATCGCGGCGGGCTCGGCGCGGTCTACGAGATCGAGGTGCTCGAGGAAAACGGCGCCGAGGCGTTCTTCTTCGGTGAACGCGGACGCTTTCCGCCCAAGGGGATCGCGGGGGGCGGCGACGCCGCGCTCAACCGGTTCGACTACGAGCAGGCCGACGGCTGGCACCAGCCGCCGCTCGCCTCGAAAATGGTGGGCATCCGGCTTGAGCAGGGCCAGCGCGTGCGACTGCAGACGCCGGGCGGCGGCGGCTACGGCCCGGCCGCGGAACGCGATCCGGCGAAAGTGGCCCGCGACGTGCGGCTTGGATACATGACGGCAGACCGGGCGGATCAATGCCACGGCACCGCCTGGCGGGAGATCGGGCAATGACGGCGAAGCGCATGATCGGGGTCGATGTCGGCGGCACCTTCACCGATGTCTTCTCGCTCGACCTGCGCAGCGGGGCGGCCTCGGTGGCCAAGGTGCCGACCTCGCGGCCGGACCAGTCCGCCGGTTTCCTGGACGGCATCCGCCACGAGGCCCCGGACATGGGCGAGATCACCACCGTGGTCCACGGCACCACCGCCGGGACCAACGCGCTGCTGGAACGCAAGGGGGCGCGGACCGGGGTCATTACCACGGCGGGGTTCCGGGACGTGCTCGAGATGCGCCGCCGCGACCGGCCGCGCACCTGGGGCCTGCGGGGCGATTTCACCCCCGTCGTGCCCCGCGACCTGCGCCGCGAGGTGCCCGAGCGCACGCGGGCCGACGGCACGGTCGAGACCCCGGTGGACCTCGACGCCGTGCGCAGCGCCGCCGCGGAGTTGCGCGCCGCCGGCTGCGAGGCCGTGGTGATCCTCTTCGTCAACGCCTTCGCCAACCCGGAAAACGAGGCCGCCGCGGTCACCGCCCTGCGCGCGGCCTGGCACAACGACCACGTCGCCGCCTCGTCCGAGATCCTGCCCGAGATCCGCGAGTTCGAGCGTTTCTCGACCACCGCGTTGAACGGCTATCTTCAGCCCGAGGTGGCCGGCTACCTGGCGCGGCTCGAGACGGCGCTGGTGGACGGCGGTTTCGGTGGCGAATTCATGATCGTTCAGTCGAACGGCGGCGTGATGTCGGTGGACACCGCGCGCCGCCTGCCGGTGCGCACCGCGCTGTCCGGCCCCGCGGCGGGCGTGATCGCCGCCGGCTACATCGCCGAGAGCGCGGGGTTCTCCAACGTCATCACCGGCGACATGGGCGGCACCAGTTTCGACGTGTCGCTGATCGCCAACGGCGAGAGCGTGCTCAGCCCGCAAACCGCCATCGATTTCGGCCTGGTGATCCGGACGCCGATGATCGAGATCGCGACCATCGGCGCCGGGGGCGGCTCCATCGCGTCGGTGGATGCGGGCGGCCTGCTTCAGATCGGGCCGGAAAGCGCCGGGTCCGACCCGGGGCCGGTGGCCTATGGCCGCGGTAACGACCGACCGACCGTCACCGACGCCAATATCGTCCTGGGTCGGATCGACGCCGCGCGGCCGCTGGGCGACGGGCTCGGGCAGCTGGATGTCGACGCCGCCCGCGCCGCCATCGAGACCCATGTGGGCCAGCCGCTCGGCCTCTCGGCGATGGACGCCGCCGAGGCGATCATCCGCGTCGCCAACTCGCACATGGCCGGGGCGATCCGGCTGGTTTCCATCGAGCGGGGCTTCGACCCGGAACGGTTCGTCTTCATGCCCTTCGGCGGGGGCGGCGCGCTCCATGCCGGCGCGATGATCGAGGAAGTGGGGCTCGGCCGCGCTCTGGTGCCGCGCTATCCCGGCGTGACCTCGGCCATGGGCTGCGTGATCGCCGACATGCGCCAGGACTTCGTGCAGACCATCGGCGCGCTCGCCGCCGAGATCGACACCGCTGCGCTGGCCGCGCAGATGCAGGATCACCTCGACGAGGGGCATCGCGTGCTCGACGCCGCCGGGACCGAGTTCGCCGCCCGCGAGGTGCGCTTCGAGATGGACATGGCCTATCTGGGCCAGACCCACACGGTGGCCGTGCCGCTGGAGGTGACCGTGACCGGGGAAACCGTGGCGCCGCTGACGCCGGACGCGCTGAAGGCCGCCTTCGAGACGACCTATCGCGGCATCTACGGGCGCCTGCTGACCGGCAGCGCCATCCGTGTGCTGAACCTGCGCAGCACCGTGATCGGCAAACGCCCGAAATTCGACCTGTCGAGTCTGGCGCCGGCGGCGGATGCCGCCGTCGACACCGCCGCGCGCGGCACCCGCCCGGTCTATGCCGGCGGCGCCTGGCACGAGGCCGGGGTCTTCGACCGGCTCGCCCTGCCGGTGGGCGCCCGGATCGAGGGTCCGGCGGTTCTGGAACAGCCCGACGCCACGATCTTCGTCGAGCCCTGGCTCGCCGCCAGCGTCGACGCCCATGGCAATATCCTGATCGAACGCAAGGAAGGAGCGGCACGATGAGCCATGACGGCCCGATCGACCCGGCCCGCACCGCGGTCCTGACCATCGACCTGCAGAACGATTTCCTCCACCCCGAGGGCGCCTATGGCCGCGCCGGGCAGACCGCGCCGGCCCTGACCGAGCTGCCGGCCCGCGTGGCCCCGGTGATCGAAGCCGTGCGCGCCGGCGGCGGCGCCTTCGTGTCGGCCCAGTTCACGCTGGTGCCGGGGCCGGGCGGCGCGCCGCTGATCGCCCCGCACCTGAAGGCCCTGCGCCCCTTCCTCGGCAAGGGGGACTTCGCGCCCGGCGCCTTCGGCCACGCGCTGGTCGATACGCTGCAGCCGGCGGACTACACGGTGGAGAAGGTCGCCTACAGCGCCTTCTACCAGACCCGGCTCGAATACATCCTGCGCGCGCTCGACATAGACACGCTGATCGTCGGCGGGATCGTCACCAACGGGGGCGTGGCCACGACGGTACGCGACGCGCATATGCGGAACTTCCGGACGCTGCTGCTCTCGGACGGGTGCGGCGCGTTCAAGCCCGAGGTCCACGACGCCACGCTGACCGCGCTCGGCTCGGTGACCGAGATCCTCACCTGCGCGGCGGTCTGCGCGCGCCCGGAGCTGGGCTGATGGCGGGCGCCACGACCCTGCGCCGGCGTCTCGCCGCCCGCGAGATCCTGCTCGCCCCCGGTGTCTATGACGGGCTGACCGCCACCCTGGCCGAGCAGGCCGGCTTCGAGGCGCTGTATCTCTCGGGCGCGGCGGTGGCCTACACGCGGCTCGGGCGGCCGGATATCGGCCTGACCACCATGACCGAGATGACCGACACGCTGGCGCTGATCCGCGACCGCGTGGCGCTGCCGATCATCATCGATGCCGATACCGGCTTCGGAAACGCACTGAACGCCGAGCGCACCATGCGCGCCTACGAACGCGCCGGGGCGAACGCGTTGCAGGTCGAGGACCAGAGCTACCCGAAGCGCTGCGGCCACCTTGCCGACAAGTCGCTGATCCCGGCAGCCGAAATGGCCGGCAAGATCCGCGCCATGGCCGAGGCCCGCGCCAGCGACGAGACGCTGATCATCGCCCGCACCGACGCCATCGCCGTCGAGGGGTTCGAGGCGGCGCTCGACCGCGCCGGCGCCTATCTCGAGGCGGGGGCCGACGCGCTCTTCATCGAGGCGCCGCGCAGCCGCGACCAGCTCGAGGAGATCGCGCGCCACTTCGCCAGCCGGACCGCGCTGATGGCCAACATGGTCGAGGGCGGTCTGACCCCGGTCACCTCGGCCGGTGATCTGCAGGCGCTGGGCTTCTCGCTGGTGATCTTCCCGGGCGGGATCGTCCGCGCGCTCGCCCGCACCGCCGAGGATTACTACGCCAGCCTGAAGGCGACCGGCTCCAACCGGGCCTTCGCCGAGCGGATGTTCGACTTCTCGGGGCTGAACGCGCGGATCGGCACGCCGGAAATGCTGGCCCGCGGTCGCAGCTACGACGGCAGTGCGGGGGACTGACATGACCGTCGCCCCGCCCCCGGCCGAAGGCTTCGAGCTCCGCGTCGAGACGCTGATCGTCGGGTCGGGGGCCTGCGGCATGGTGGCGGCGCTGGCCGCCGCGGAAGCCGGGCAGGAGGTGCTGGTCCTTGAACGCGATCCGGTCCCGGCGGGATCGACCGCCCTCTCCGCCGGGCTGATCCCGGCCGCCGGCACCGCACAGCAGGCCTTGGCCGGGATCGAGGACCGGCCGGCGCTCTTCGCCGGGGACATCCAGCGCAAGGCCAAGGGCGAAGCGGATCCCGGCCTTGTGGCGGCCCTGACCGGGGTCGCGCCGGAGACCGTCGCCTGGCTGACCGACGGACTCGGCCTGCCGCTGACCCTGGTGACGGATTTCGATTACCCGGGCCACTCGCGCCGCCGCATGCACGGCCTGCCGGACCGGTCCGGCGCGGCGCTGGTCGACCGGCTGCGCCAGCTTTGCGAGGACCGCGGCATTCCCATCGTCTGCGAGCGGCATGTCCACACGCTCTGCGCCGATGGCGCCCGGGTCGCGGGCGTCGTGGCCCGGCGCCCCGACGGCACCGACGAGGCCATCGGCTGCGGCCGGCTGATCCTGGCGTGCAACGGCTATGGCGGCAACCCGGACCGTGTCGCCCGCGAGATGCCCCGGATCGCGGGGGCGCTTTACTTCGGGCATGCCGGCAACCGGGGCGAGGCGCTCGACTGGGCAGAGGCCCTGGGGCTCGAGACCGCGCATCTCGGCGCCTACCAGGGCCACGGCAATGTCGCGCACCCGCATGGCATTCTCATTACCTGGGCCGTCATCACCGAGGGCGGCGTCCAGATCAACGCCGAGGGCCACCGGTTCTGGGACGAATCGCAGGGCTATTCCGAGGCCGCGCGC